>Ga0206864_1060_pt1 | contig 38643 bp, 35 predicted proteins | sample Alteio_BWOrgCont_42_FD_152632 | JGI IMG/M metagenome (GOLD analysis project Ga0206864, IMG submission 152632) | Enriched cells from forest soil in Barre Woods Harvard Forest LTER site, Petersham, Massachusetts, United States -... | ecosystem: Environmental > Terrestrial > Soil > Temperate forest >...
ATATAATGAGGATAATCATAAAACTCCTTTCAGTGGATGAGCGTTGGCGGGGTTGATGGAAAATTGGGTTACTCCATGCAGGATACGGGAAACGGCCCGCGTCCGCTATGGGGTGTACACCCACGCCGAAAATTCCGGTGAACCGGCGGGGTTAAAATTTGGCAACCGCCTTATGCGCCTTCGCAATCAAGCCTTTGATCCAGAGCGACGCGGCGGTCCGCGCATGGGGCTTGAACCCGCGCAGGCGATTCAGCCATTGGGGAATTTTTTGCAGCAAGCGCTTCGACCACGCATACTCCGTGCCCAGGATGACCAGCCCCACGATAACGAGCGGGGTTCCGGGCAGCGGCAGAACGAGGCAAATCATCCCGAGCACCAGGATCCCTCCGCCCACTCCGGTCACCACGACTATTCGAATTCGCTGCCGGGTGGGTTTGGTAAAAGACATCCGGATTTTCTCTGCGCGCCCGGATTCTAGACCAAAGGCCGTCCCCTTCCTATGGGGTATAACCCGCCCCGCCCAATTTCCGCGCGGTTTACTCCGACAAATCTTTCCACTCCCGGATGGTCGTGTAGATCATCAGCCCGGTCAGCCCCAGCATCAGCAGCCCGAGGAGCCCCATTATCGCCTGGCTGGCCGGATGTATCCAGGTTTTCGGCAAAAAAGGAATCGAGTTGAAGTCCCCGCCCCGCCAGAGGAGCCAAAACGGCAGCAGGGCCCAAAAACCCAAGACCAGCACGGCCGCCAGGTTCTTCAGCAGCATGGTCACCCGGCTGGCACGCAGTAGCGCCGCGGCGAGCACGCCCACCCCCGCCAGCGCAAAGACCACGGCCATGATCTTCGCCAGCCACTCGGGCATCGGCCCGCGGCCGGTGTAGTCATTGGTGGCGGGAACGAATTCCGGATGGTATTTATACGCCCACACCAGCGCGAACGCGAGTGCGCTCCCCATGAGGCACCCCAACCCCTTGAAGATCATGTTGCCCACTCGGAACGGTGATGGATTGAACATGGGGGATTATTTCGCCGGGCCAAAGGAAACGCCGCCGGACGCGTAGGCCGGCTTTTCATACCACTTGCCGTTGATTTTCACAAAGTCGGTTCGCTCCTGAATGGTGGGGCCGGATTCCGTCAAGACCACCGTCCGCATATAAGTGGCTTCATCGCCGGCGGCATTAAGGGTTGGGGTCTGGTCGGCGAGGCTTTCATAAGACTGGGCGTCGCGATCGCCGGACTTATCCATAATCTCCTTCAAATGCGGATCCTGAGCGGCTTCGGCGTGCATTTGCAACTGGTTTGCCTGATATTGTCGAAAAATTTTCGGGTCAAATTCATCCGGCGGAGTGTAAGTTTGATAACGGGTGGCCACATCGCGGGCCCGGATCAAACGGGCGATATCCGCAAACGCGGTTTTTAAATCAGTCTGTGGGTCGGACGAATCGGACGGCGGCGTGGTGGCGGCGACAGGTGCGGAATCGGGCTTTGGCGCGGGTGGCGCGACGGGTGGAGCGATGCTCGGTGGTGCGAGTGGTTTGGGTTCAGCAACCTTGGCTGGTGCTGGCACATCGGCAGTTTTTTCCGGCTTGTCCTTTGGCTGCGTGAAAAACCAAAGGCCCACGCCCACGAGGATGATAATGACAACGATCAAGATGGAGCGCTGGGGTTTCATGGGAGGATTATTTCGCCGGGCCGAAATACCACTTGCCGTTGATTTTGACAAAGGTCATGGCCTCCGGGATGACGCCTTGCACCATTTTCCCGTTGCTGAACGCCGGGGTCGCGTACTGATAAGTGGCTTCATTGCCAGCGGCGCTAAAGATTGGGGTCTGGTTTTCGAGAGCTTCGAACGACTCCGCCATCGCTTCGTACTGCTGTTGCATAAACTGTCCATATTTTGGGTCTTTAGAAACATCAATTTCAGTTTGCTGCTGAACATCGCGCATCTTTTGAATATCACGCGGGTCTGCTTTGTCCGGCGAGGTGTAAGTTTCCCTAAACGTAGCCCAATCGCCAGCCCGCACTAATCGCGCGATCTCGGGAATGGCGGTTTTCAAATCGGCTTGGGGGTCGGAGGAATTGGGTGGAGCATCCGCGGACTTGGCGGTTTGGGATTTGATTTTGACCGGTGGGGCCAAGGGTTGGGCAATCTGTGTTGTCGGCCCGGCCGTTTTGGGCGTATTGGCCTTAGCCAGCGCCGGCACATCGGCAGTTTTTTCCGGCGTTTCCGCTGGCCGTGTAAACCACCAGAGACTTGCGCCCACGATGACGGCGGCGAGAGCAATCAGGATAAAACGCTGGGGCTTCATGGGGGCAAATACTCGGAAGCCCAAAAGGGTGGGGCTTTGAGTTATGTAATCCCACCGAGCTCCAACGTCAACTCTGGCGCGGACTGGGTAATGCCACCCGAAAATTGTTTAAGATTTCGCCTTTGTCAAATAGGCGGCCAACTGGTCGAGCGTTCCGCCCCAGCCCTGGTTCATGGACGGGTGGTTGTCGTCGAAGGTTTTGCGCTCCACTTCGTTCGCGTTATACGGGAGCCACCGGACGGTGAGCGTGGTTTTCCCCTTGTGCTCCGCGAAGGTAACGGTGGAGAACATTTCCAGCGGCCAGTTCGGGTTTCCCGGATGCCGGGTCAGCCCGCCCTTTTCGTCGGAAAATGAATTGATAAAGACCATGCGCTCGAGCGCGACGATCTCGCGGTAGGCAAACTTGCCCCACATGTCGTGGCCGTCCGGCGAGCGCAGGCAGTAGAGGTAGCTGCCGCCCGGGCGAAAATCCATCTTCACCGCCAGCACGGTAAAGCCCTTTGGCCCCCACCACTTCTTCATGTGCTCGGGGTCGGAAAACACCTGCCACACCAGTTCGCGCGGCGCATCGAATTCGCGCGAGATGACGAACTCTTTCGACAAGACTTCCGCCAAATGGCCGAGAACCATCGTCCAGCCGCTGGTGACGCGTTCACGGTAATCCGGCCAGACGCCTTCGTGCGTGAGGGTCAGCTCGCAACGCGCGCCGTGAGCTTTGATGTCCACGGTGACCCGCGTGACGGCGCTTGGGTTGGGCGTGCAACCGAATTCGAAGACGAGACGGCGCGGACGATCAATCTCGAGGTAGGTTCCCAAGTGTTCGGCCAGCATTTCGCTGCGTTGCTCGGCGATGACAAATTTTCCGCCGACGCGGGCGTCAATCTCGACGCGCTTCATTTTGCCTTTCGGGGTGGCAAAAAGCCAGCGGCTGGCCACCGCGGGATCCAGCCAGGCGTCGAAAACCGTTTCGGCCGTCGCGTCGAACACGCGCGTGACGACGACGGTTTGCCCGGCCGGCTGCGCAGGGGGGTTTTTGCCCATTTGGGTAAGGTGTTCTCCGAGGCGATCCAGCGTCTGCTTTGCGCCCTCGACGGCGCCGAATTCCTTGACCACCCGGTCGCGATCCGCCGCCGTGGCGAAAACATGGCGGAGCGTAACCCGCGTTTTTTCACCCACTGCCTCGAAAGTCCACGTCATTTCAAAATGAATGCCGGGGCCGCCCTTTTTGCCGCCACCATGAGAATAAACTATGCGCTCCGGCTTCACGACTTCCTTGAAAATGCTTTTGTTGGCGTAGTCGGTGCCGTCGGGCCCGTGCATGGTGTGTTTCCAGACTCCGCCCGGTCGCACGTCCATTTCCTCGATGGTGATGGTGAAGCCGCGCGGCCCCCACCAGTTGACGACGTGCTGCGGGTTGGTCCACGCTTCCCAGACGAGTTCGCGCGGGGCGTCAAAGACGCGCGTGGTGACGATTTCCCGGTCGGCGGTGGTGGTTTTATTTGCAGTTTCGGCGCTCATGATTTTCGACGAGTTGAGATTGACGAAATTAATGTTTGCCCTCCACCAACGCGGCGAGCTTTTCCAGGCTTTGCGACATGCCGGCCTTGAAGCCGCCAGTATAGGCCGCTGCGGCGGGGGTGGCATTGAGCAGGTGCGTCTTCATTGTGAGCAAGGTTTTGCCCTTTTGGTCTGCGAAAATAACCGTGTGGTGAAATTCAAAAATTAGTTTTTCATCCTGATCGAGCGCACCGCTGGTGTAGACCAGCCGCTCGGGCGCGACAATTTCCCGATAAACACCCGCCATGGGGTAAATGGCGCCGTTGGGCGCGCACATGTCAATACGGATGCCGCCGCCGGGCCGTACATCCACCTCCCAGCGCGGATTGGTGAACCCGCGCGGCCCCCACCATTGCGCCAGGCGCTTCGGCTCCGTCCACGCCTGCCATACGAGTTCGCGCGGGGCGTCAAAGACGCGCGTGATCACGATTTCCTCGTTAATGGAAACTCCACCGGGTTTATTTTTTGTGGTCATGATATTTTTCCTTCGCTTGCAGTTCCTTTAAGTAATCATCGAGGCGGTCAAAGCTCTCATCCCAGAATTGCCGGTAGTGTTCGAGATAGTCCACGGCGTCCTTCATGGGCAGGGCTTCGAGCCGGCAGGGCCGCCACTGGGCCTCTTTGCTGCGGCGAATCAGCCCGCAGCGCTCCAGGACCTTCAGGTGTTTCGAGATGGCCGGCAGACTGATTTTAAACGGCTTGGCCAGCTCCTGCACCGACGTTTCGCCGGAAACGAGCCGCGCGAGGATGGCGCGCCGGGTGGGGTCGGCGAGCGCGGCAAAAGTCAGGCTGAGGCAATCGGTGGCCATTATTTGTATTTAACCATTAAGTTAAATAGAAAACGGTTTTTGTCAAGGGCGCTTTTGAAAATATTTCGTTACAGGAAGAGAAAACCGATTTTGCTTCATCCTTTTCCGTTCCTTCTACATCCTCTGACCTTATGCCGTTTGATTTCGATACCGTCCCCGACCGCCGCCACACCGGCAGTCTGAAGTGGGACAAATACCAGGGCCGCGACATCCTGCCATTGTGGGTCGCGGACATGGACTTCCTGTCGCCCCCGGCGGTGATTGACGCCCTGCGCGCCCGCGCCGAGCACGGGATTTACGGCTACACCGCACCCACGGACGAGGCCGCGCAGGCGGTGGTGGACTACCTGCGCCAGCAGTATGGTTACGCCATCAAGCCGGAATGGATCGTGTGGTCGCACGGGCTGGTGCCAGCGCTGAGCATCGCGTGCCGGGCGTATGCGAAGGAAGGCGAGGGCGTCCTCGTTTGCACTCCTGTTTATCCGCCGATGCTTTCGTGCCCGGTCAACATGAGCCGCCGGCTGATTCCCGTGCCGCTGAAAATCACGGGCGAGAAATGGGAATTCGACTGGCCCGCGCTCGAAAAGTCCGTCACGTCCGACACGCGCGTATTTATTTTGTGCAGCCCGCACAACCCGGTGGGCCGGGCGTGGACGCGCGCGGAGCTGGCGCAGGTCGCGCAATTTTGCGCGAAGCACAACCTCGTGCTGGTATCCGACGAAATCCATTGCGACCTGGTAATTGACGATGGAGTAAAACACACGGTGACGGCGTCACTCGGGCCGGAAGTTGAGGCGCGGACAGTTACGCAGATGGCCGCGAGCAAGACCTACAATCTCCCGGGCCTGGCGTGTGCGTTCAGTGTGATTGCAGACAAGAAGCTGCGCGCGGCGTTTGTGCAGGCGGCGGCGGGATTGGTCACCGAGGTCAACGCTTTCGGTTACGCGGGAACCATTGCGGCTTTCCAAAAGGGCGAGCCCTGGCGGCGCGAATTGATTGCCTACCTGCGCGGCAATCGCGATTTACTCTATGACTTCGTCAAGACCCGTTTGCCGCAATTGAAATTAGTGCCGATGCAGGCGACATATCTGGCGTGGCTGGATGCGCGCGCGCTGGGCGTCGATAACCTGCAAAAGTTTTTTGAAGACGCGGGCGTGGGCCTGTCGCCGGGACATATTTTTGGCGACGCGGGGCGCGGCTTTGTGCGGCTGAATTTTGGCTGCCCGCGCGCGACGCTGGTGGAAGCCCTGAAGCGGATGGAGAAGGCAGTGAGCGCGCGGAAAGCAAAATAATCTTTCGGGCAGTTGCACTCGCCATGGTCTCGAAGAACTATTTTTCCCACGCGAGTGCGGCGGAGCGTTACGCAAAGTTCCGACCGTATTTTCATCCGCTGGTTATTGAGCGGTTGGTGCGCTTCACCGATTGTGCAAAATTTGAAAGCGCGCTCGATGTGGCGTGCGGCACGGGGCAATCAACGCAGGCGCTGGCGGAGGTGGCCGAAAGGGTGGTGGCTGTGGACAACTCCCGGTCGATGCTGGCGCTGGCGCTGCCTTTGCCCAATGTCGTTTATTTGCAGGCCGAAGCCGAGGCCTTGCCTTTTCCCGGGGAAGCATTCGAACTCATCACAGTGGGCAAGGCATTTCACTGGTTTGACCAGGATGGCTTCCTGCGCGAGGCGAACCGGGTGCTCAAGCCGGGTGGCTGGCTGTTCATCTACAATAATGTCTTCATAGGCGGTATGAAGGAATGTGCCGAGTTAAAATCCTGGGTGGAGAAATCCTATCTCGCGAAATACGCCACCACGCCACGGGCGCGGAAGAAACTCACTGAAGCCTATGCCGGCGAATTCGGCTTCGAGCTGGCCGGGCGCGATAACTTTTTCAACGACGTGACCATGACACCCGAACAGCTCGTGGGTTTTTTCCTTTCGCAAAGCAACGTCATTGCCACGGTGGAGCAGGGGAGCGAGACGGTGGCGGAGGTGGCATCCTGGATTGAGCACGACATTCGACCATTTTTCAAGCAGCCCACCGGCACCATGCAGTTCGGCAGCGATGTCTGGTATCTGCGGAAAAAGGGTTGAGACCACCCCTGATTTTTCGGCGTGCCAGAGTGCCGGGTTTGTGTTCTAATCAACCCTTTTACACCGACCAGCCATGAATCCTGTCCTCAAATTAATGCTCGAAGGCGAGGCGCTCAGCACGGCCCAAATGGCCGAGGTGCTGCGCATGGATGCGGCGCAGGTGGAGAAGGAACTGGCGACCCTCAAAGCCCAGGGTGTATTGCTTGGCTGGCGCCCGGTGCTCAACCCGGACTATCTTGCTGAAAATCAAGTCTTTGCGGTCATCGAAGTCAAAATCAGCCCCGAGCGCGAGGGCGGGTTTGACCGCCTGGCCACGCGCATTGCGAAGTTCGAGCAAGTGCGCTCGTGCTATTTGATGTCCGGCGCGTATGACTTGATGGTGATTGTGAGCGCGCACAACCTGCGCGAAATAGCGGCCTTTGTGTTTGAGCGCCTGGCGACGCTGCACGGCGTGGTGTCCACCGCGACGCACTTTATGTTGCGCGCCTACAAGGAGCAGGGCTACCTGCTCGCCCGCGAACACGCTCCGGCGGACAAGCCGGCCGTGAGCGCGTAAAGCTCGCCGCCGATTCCAGGAATGGGCCGTGGTTTTTTGCCCGTTCGTGAATTGGCCGAGATTTTCCTTTCTCATTCCTCTTTTTCTTCATGTCCGACAACTCCCAGCGTTTTGTGGCGAAGCACGTGGCCAGCCTGCCCCGTTCGGGCATCCGCGACTTCTTTGCGGTCGTCGCGCAAATGCCGGATGCGATTTCGTTGGGTATTGGCGAGCCGGACTTCGTCACGCCCTGGCATATTCGCGAGGCGGCGATTTACGCGCTGGAACAAGGCAAGACGCACTATACCGACAACCGCGGGCTGCTCGCGCTGCGCAAGGCGATTTCCACGTATGTGGAAAAACATTTTCAGCTCGCCTACCGACCTGAGGACGAAATTTTGACGACCGTCGGTGTTTCCGAGGCATTGGACATCGCCCTGCGCGCGCTGCTGAATCCCGGTGATAAAGTCATTTACCACGAGCCTTCCTACGTTTCCTATCATCCCAGTGTGACGCTGGCGCACGGGCTGGCGATTCCGGTGGCCACTTCCGCGAGCGACCAATTTGCGCTCGACCCGGCCAAACTCGCCGCGGCGTGGCAGCCGGGCTGCAAGGCCCTCATCCTTAATTTTCCGACGAACCCAACCGGCGGCGTGGCCGACCGCGCGCGCCTGGAAAAGATTGCGCGCTTTGCCGTCGAGAAGGACTTGATTGTCTTGAGCGACGAAATTTACGCCGAGCTGACCTTTGAAGGCGAACACGTCTCGATTGCCACGCTGCCCGGCATGCGCGAGCGCACGGTGTTTTTGCACGGCATGTCGAAGGCCTTTGCGATGACGGGCTTCCGCCTCGGCTTTGCCTGCGGGCCGGCGCCGCTCGTCGAGGCGATGATGAAGGTGCACCAGTATTGCATGATGTGCGCGCCCATTCTTTCGCAGGCGGCGGGCATCGAAGCGCTGCGCCACGGCTGGGACGATGTTCAACGCATGCGCGAAAAATACCACCAGCGGCGCGACTACATCGTGAGCCGCTTCAACGAAATGGGCCTGCCGTGCCATTCGCCGCGCGGGGCGTTCTACGCTTTCCCCAGCGTGCAAAATTTCGGCCTGTCCTCGATGGATTTTGCCAAGCGCCTGCTGCAGGAGCAAAAGGTCGCGATGGTTCCCGGCACGGCCTTTGGGCCGGGCGGTGCGGGCTTTGTGCGCGCGAGTTTCTCCACGGGCTACGACCAGATCATCCAGGCCTGTGACCGCATCGCGAAGTTTTTGGAGACGGTGGCGGCGGAAAAAGGGAAAAAATAGGCAACTGGGCGCTTGTTTGCCGGCATTAGTCAGATTGCATTTTTATTATGCAGTCGTCTTTTCGGCCTTGGCGCCTTAATTGTTGATCATTCATGTCTTCCATTCCGCGCAGTGTGGCCCTCGTGGGCCGGCCCAATGTGGGCAAAAGCCGCCTTTTTAACCGATTGGCCGGGCGGCGCATTTCCATTGTCCACGACCAGCCGGGGGTGACGCGCGACCTCGTCACCACGCAGGTGCCACCGGAGCGCGGCGGGTACCTGCTCATGGACACCGGCGGCATCGGCCTCACGCCCGGGGCGTCATCCGCGGCGATTGTCAAAGCGACGGAGGAACAGGTGGACTTCGCGCTGGCAGCGGCGGGGCTGGTGCTGTTTGTCACCGACGCCCATGCGGGACTGACGACGGCGGATGAGCGCATCGCCGAAAACCTACGCTCCTTTCGCAAGCCAACGATCCTCGTCGTCAACAAGGCCGACGATATTCGGCGCGAAAATGAAGCAACTGGAGAATTTTCCCGCCTAGGTTTCAAGCAGGTCGTTTACGTCTCCGCCGAGCACGGGCACGGCATCGACCCCTTGCTGAACATAATTTTCCAGATCATTGGCAAAACGCCGGAAGCGGTGGCCCCGGTCGGCGCAGTTCCCGAGCGCGTGAAGTTTGCCCTCGTGGGCCGGCCCAATGTGGGCAAGTCGTCACTCGGCAACGCGCTGTTGAATGACAAGCGCCTCATCGTCAGCGAAGTACCCGGCACCACGCGCGACGCCGTGACGATTGACTTCGATTACGTAACGCCGGAAGGCGAAAAGTGGCCGTTTACGCTCTATGACACGGCGGGCATGCGCCACGGCTCGCGCGTGGACACCTCGGTCGAATATTTTTCCCAAAACCGCACGCGTGAAGCCATCGCGGAAAGCGACGTGGTGTTCCTCGTGCTCGACGCGCTCGACGGCGTAACGAAGCAGGACAAGATGCTCGGCGGCGAAATCCTTGAGCAAGGCAAGGGCCTGGTCATGGTCGTCAATAAATGGGACCTCGCGCAAAAGCGCTTCGAGCGCGAGCCGCTCGAGGGCTATGCGAACATCGGCGAGTTCCGGAAGTCGTTTTTACGCGCGGTGGAGTCGCAGATGTTTTTCCTGCCCGCCTCGCCGGTGATTTTCACCTCGGCGCTTGAAGGCACGGCGGTGACGGACATTTTGAAGGAGGCGCACGCGCTATTCACCATGATGCGCAAGCCGCTGCCGACCTCACTGCTCAATCGCATGATTCGCGGATTCCTCGAGGCCAGCCCGCCCAAGTTTGTCGGCACCAAGCGCTTCAAGTGTTACTATGCGGTGCAGGTCGCGCGGCATCCGCTTACCATCCGCATGTATTGCAACCGCGCGGAAAAGCTGGACGACAGTTATGCACGGAGCCTGGCCAGCAATTTGCAAACGACCTTCAAATTGCGCGGCTGCCCGATGAAATTTGATCTGATTGGCAAACCCCCGAGGTCGGAACGGCCTTTGTTCCCCAAAAATCCCCCGCCCGTCAAAGGCACGAAAACGTGGGTCAGAGGAGCGAAACCCTGGGCCAAGGGAGCGAAACCGCAGCCCGGCAAGAAGCGTCTCCCGCGGACGGCGGAAGGGTGAGTTGTATAAAAGTGTGCAAATCGTTAATCGGAAAAGTGGCTAGGATTTCAGTATCAAGATTGCGCTATCCAGTCTCTGATAAAAATCAAACGTTCTTCCTCTGGCTTCTCTAAAACAAGTTTCTTGAATTTCGACCGTTTTGATGGATGAATAATTGAATCGGCAAATTTTCTAATAACCATTATATCTCCGTTCCATAAGGAGGGTTCTTCGCCTGTAGGTTTCGTTAGCCCAATTTCCTTTAAAAAATTCCCATATTCCGGAGATGAATCAGGAAAATTAACCCGGCCCGTTTTACTAGTTTCGCGTACAAACTCCATGAGTTTATCCACGGCATTTTCACCAATTTCCATTCTATTTGCTTTCTTGGTTGATTTTTTGCTTCTGCGGCGCACCGGTATTTCGATGGCAAACCTGATATTTTGCTTGCCTGGAGTGGTAGGGAAATGAGGCATAGGAAAATTTTCAATCGTTAGATGTGGTAACAATATAAACAAGGCCATCTGATCGGAATGACACCCAGATGGTATGCTCCCTCCTGTAAATCCATATTTCAACAATCCCCATGTTTCGTATTGAGGGCTCAATTTGAGGCCCATTTTGGATTTCGTCAGGACGACCCATCGCTTGTAGAACTTGTTGGCTATTCAAGCGGGTTGGAAAACGTCGGGAACACATGGTTTTTAAACAATCAACGTTCGCCAATCACGGCCAAGAACGGTGTAGCAATCGGGGCAAAATGGGTGACCAAAAGCAACTGGCTTGGGGCAACGAACGCACTGCCAAGGCCTCCCGCTGTTATGTCCTTTAATCCATTGATCCATTGCGGGAAATGGATGTCCCCAATCAACACTTGCTGGAGAGACAATACACACTCCAGAGCAAGCGATTTTAGTGTACCCACACTTTCTGCAAGGATATGTGTGCGGGAAAAGCATTTTGGTCTAATCTCCTTGAAACAAGGAGTATTTTCTTAACCTTTTAATGTTAGGCAAATGGTAAAAAACCGTGCAAAACCCACAGCTATTTTCAGACCTCACTACGCGAGGCAGCATTGTGAAGGGTAGGGACGGCTCTCCGAGGCGTCCCTACCTCAAAGAGAACTACGGCTGCCAGCCGGAGCGGAAGCCGCCGCGGCGTTGGCGCTGATAATAGCTGCGTTTCGCGGAGCCGGGGTGCGGGCCTTGGCGGACGGGTGAATGGGCGGAAGGCCGATGTTCAGCGCGCGGGGCGTGTTCGGAGCGCGTATTGTGCTCGGTTCTGGGAGCATGAGCTTGAGAATGAGAATGCACTGGGCGCCCATGAGTCGTGGTAAACCTGGGCCGGGAAGAATCCGGGCGATGATGTGAGGTCGCGGGACGGTGATGAGAGGATTCGGCGCGATGATGAGACGGGGCTGAATGAGAGTGAGCAGACGCGGGGCGATGCGATGTCGCGGCGGGCGCGTGTTTGGCGGGAACGTTTTCCGCCGGGGTGAACTCGATGGTTTTGACGGGAATGGTTTTGCGCAGGAGGCGCTGGATGCCGCGCAGATTGTTGCGCTCACCGGCATCGCAAAAGGCAATGGCCTCACCCATGGTGCCGGCGCGCGCCGTGCGGCCGATGCGGTGGACATACGCCTCGGGCTCGTGGGGAATGTCGTAATTGACGACGAGCGCGATGCCCTTGACGTCAATGCCGCGCGCGGCGACGTCCGTGGCGACGAGGACTTGCACGCGACCCGAGCGGAAGGTCTCGAGCGCGCGCTGGCGGGCGGCCTGCGACTTGTTGCCGTGGATGGCCTCGGCGGCGAAGCCATCGCGGCACAAATTCTTGGCGAGCTTATTGGCGCTGTGCTTGGTGCGCATGAACACGAGCACGAGGCCCTTTTGCTCGGTAAGCACGTGACGCAGCAGCGGATACTTCTGCCCGGAGGGGACGTTGACGACGCTCTGGTTGATGCCCTCGGCGGAGGTTTTCTCGGGCGTCACCGCGATGCGCACGGGGTTGCGCACGACGCGGGAAGCGAGGTCGAGAATACTGGGCGGGAGGGTCGCGGAAAAGAGCAGCGACTGGCGTTCGAGCGGGAGCTTGGCGATGATGCGCTTGAGGTCGGGCGCGAAGCCCATGTCCAACATGCGGTCGGCTTCATCGAGCACGAAAATTTCTACGCGGTCGAAGCGCACATGACCCTGGCTGGCGAGGTCGAGCAGGCGGCCCGGGGTGGCAACGACGATGTCGGCGTCGTGCGCGCCGCGGACTTGCGGGTGCTGGCCGACGCCGCCGAAAATGACCACATGCCGCAGGCGCAGATGCCGGCCATAGGCGGAAAAACTGTCGCCAATTTGCACCGCGAGTTCGCGGGTAGGAGTCAAAATAAGGGCGCGGGGCGAACGCGGAAGGCGCGGAGGCGTGGTGGCCGAAAGCAACTGCAAGATGGGCAAGGCAAACGCGGCGGTCTTGCCGGTGCCGGTTTGGGCGGAGCCCATGACGTCGCGGCCCGCGAGCAGGTGCGGAATGGCCTCGGCTTGAATCGGCGAAGGATGCAGGTAATTTTTTTCGGAAAGCGCCCGCAGGAGCGGCGCGGTCAGGCCCAATTGGGCGAAAGTGACGGTGGGGGGAGTCATCAGGTTTACGCGACGCCGGCCAGTTGCTTGGCGTTGCGTTTGCGGTCTTCAGGATTAAGGAATTTTTTGCGCAGGCGCAGGCTCTTGGGCGTAGCTTCGACGTATTCGTCGGGTGCGATGTATTCGATGGAGCGTTCGAGCGTGAGGCGGATGGGGGGCGTGAGCTGGATGCCCTTGCCCTCGCCCTTGGAGCGCACGTTGCTCAGTTGTTTTTCGCGGGTGGGGTTGATGGGCAGGTCGTCAGCGCGCGGGTTTTCGCCCACGATCATGCCTTTGTAAACTTCCTCGCCGGCGGTGATGAAGAGTTTGCCGCGCTCCTGCAACTGGTCGAGCGCGTAGGAAGTGGCGACGCCGGTGTCTGTCGAAACCAACGTGCCGGTGAGGCGCGAGGTGATTTCGCCCGCGTGTGGCCGGTATTCAAGGAAGAGGTGGGACATCACGCCGCGGCCATTGGTCAGGTTCATCAGGTCGAACTCAAAGCCGATGAGCCCGCGCGTGGGGATGACGGCCTCGATGGTCACGCTGTGCGGGTGGGTTTCCATCTGTGAAATTGCGCCTTTGCGGGCGGACAACACCTTCATGACGCTGCCGATGGTTTCTTCCGGCACTTCGAGCCAGAGCGATTCAAAAGGTTCAAGGGTTTTGCCGTTTTCGCTATGGGTGATGACAACGGGTCGGGAGACGAGCACTTCATAGCCCTCGCGGCGCATTTGCTCCACCAACACGGCAATCTGCATCGCACCGCGGGCCGAGACGTAATACACGCCGGCGCGCTCGGATTCCTCGACGAAAATGCTGACATTGCCCTTTTTCTCGCGGTCGAGCCGCTCGCGAATCTGGCGGGAGGTGACGAGCTTGCCCTCGCGACCAACGAAGGGGCCGTCATTGACGGCGAATTCCATGCGGATGGTCGGCGGGTCAATTTCAACGAAGGGGAGGGCAGGTTGGTCTTCCAGGGCACAGAGGGTTTCGCCGATGTCGATATCGGTAAAGCCGGCCAGGCCGACGATGTTGCCGGCGATGCCGAGGGCGGAATCGTTGGTCTGGGTGCCGCTGTATTCGAACACCTTGGTAATCTTGCAGCGTTCGCGGGTGCCGTTTTTGAGGACGCGGAAAATCTGGTCGCCGGTCGTCACCTGGCCGCCGATGATTTTACCGATGGCAATGCGGCCCACGTAGTCATCGTACGCGATGTTCGAGATGAGCATGGTGAACGGCGCGGTTTCATCCGCCACGGGCGGCGGAATATGCGAAAGGATTGTTTCCAGCAGCGGAATCATGTCCTTGTGCGGGTCGCCGAGTTCGCGGACGGCAAAGCCATCGCGGGCGCTGCCGTAAAGGAAGGGGGCAGCGAACTGCTCTTCGGTGGCGTGCAATTCGAGGAAAAGTTCGAGCACCTGGTCGTGGACCTTCTTGGGGTTGCTATTCTCTCGGTCAATTTTGTTGATGAAGACGATGGGGCGTAGGCCACTTTGCAAGGCTTTGCGCAGGACGAAGCGCGTCTGCGCCTGCGGGCCGTCATAGGCGTCCACGACGAGCATGACGCCGTCCACCATCTTCATCACGCGTTCGACCTCGCCGCCGAAGTCCGCGTGGCCGGGGGTGTCCACGATATTGATGATTTTGTCGCGCCAGTGGACAGAAGTGTTCTTGGCCTTGATGGTGATGCCCTTTTCGCGCTCGAGGTCCATGCTGTCCATCACGCGTTCAGCGACGACTTGATTGGCGCGGAAGGCTCCGCCCTGGCGCAGAAGCTGGTCCACGAGCGTGGTTTTGCCGTGGTCGACGTGCGCGATGATGGCGATATTGCGGATGTTCTGGTTCATCGGAGGATGAAAGAGGGCGGGTTCGAAACCCGCTCAAAGGGTCAGATTGGCAGGCAATTATCCAGGAAGCGAGAGGAAAACAGCCCATTCTTGGGTTAAGTTTTGGCAAATTTTCAGTTTAAGCTTCCGGTTTGCCCGGTCTTTTTTCATCCTTTGGCCTTCATTGGCCGTTTTGTCCTTTGCCCCATGATTACCTCAACTAAATTCCACGGCTGGAACGCTCTAGCTCTGGTGACGGATCGGGTGGAACTCATTATCCCGTTGGATATAGGCCCGCGGGTGATTTCGTGCACGCTTGATGGTGGCCCGAACCTGTTTGCCACCGTGGGCACGGAACTGGGCAAAAGCGGTGAAAAGGACTGGAAAATCCGCGGCGGCCATCGCCTCTGGCATGCGCCGGAAGTGCCGCCGCGCAATTATCAGCCGGATAACGCTCCCATTGCGGTGACCAAACTGCCCGGCGGCAAGGGCCTGAGGGTCGAGCAACCCGTCGAGGAAAAAACGGGCATCCGCAAGAGTTTCACCCTCGAAGCTCTGAGTGACGTGGATTTCAAGGTTACCCACACGTTGAAGAATGAAAACATGTGGGCGGTTGAGCTTTCGCCCTGGGCGTTGACCGTCATGGGGCGCAATAGCTACACCGCGATTCCGCTCAATCCGAAAATTCCGCATGGCCAGACACTGGTGCCGGACTACGCCGTCGTACCGTGGACCTATACGGACTTTACCGATCCGGTCTGGGACTGGCACCGCGACTATATCGGCATCCGGGTGGATCGCGGCACCAGCCCGCAAAAACTCGGCCTGACCAGCTTTCCGGGCTGGGCGGCAAACTGGCAAAAAGGCGGGACGTTTGTGAAGTTCTGGGAAGTCAAAGCTGGCGCGGTGTATCCCGATTTTGGCTGCGCGTTTGAGACCTATGTGTGCGATTTTATGAACGAGCTCGAATCGCTGGGGCCGCTGGCCAAGGTCGAGCCCGGCGCAACGGCGACGCTCATTGAGTACTGGGGGCTCCTGGCGGATTTGCCCAAGCCGGACAAGGACGGCGTTTTTTCGGAAAAATTTCGCCCCGTCATCGAAGCCTGGCTCAAAAAGACAGCGGCGGAAAACCGCCGCCCGAGGTCAGTTTAAAAATTTCGACAGTCGCAGTTTCCTCCCATGCGTATCGCTTTCTTTGGTTCCGATGCCATCGCCCTGCCGGCGCTGGAGTATTTGCATTGGGCGGAAGGGGTGGAACTGGCGGCGGTCATCTCGCAACCCGACCGGCCGGCGGGCCGCGGCCGGCACTTGCATGCCAATTCCGTGTCGGCCTGGGCGGTGGCGCATGGCGTGGCGTTGCTCCAGCCGGAAAAACCCGGACCGGAGGAAGCAGCCTGGTTGCATGCGCAGCACATTGATTTGACGTTGGTGATGGCCTATGGCCACATTCTGCGACGTGAATTGCTCGACGTGTCCTTGCGCGGGACTTGGAACCTGCATGGATCGTTATTGCCGGCCTACCGCGGAGCGTCGCCCGTTGAGGCCGCATTGGTGGCAGGTGAGACGGAGACCGGCGTGTCGCTCATGGGTATGGTGAAAAAGATGGATGCCGGGCCGGTGGCGGCCACGGTACATGTTCCCATTCATAAAACGGACACTTCGCCGGTTTTGCGCGAGCGCATCGCCCACGCCTGTGTGCCGCTTTTGCAACGGCATATGACGGCATTGGGTGGCAGCACCTGCCGCACGGTGCCGCAGGACGAGTCGCAGGCGACCTATACCCGCAAGCTAATCAAGGCCGATGCCCAGGTGGATTTTTCCGCCGCGGCGGCGGAACTGGAACGTCGCGTGCGCGCGTTACAGCCCTGGCCGGGAGTGGCCATTGAACATGGTGGACAGTCGTTAAAAATTGGAGAGGCGGCGGTGTTGGCGGAAGCAGTTTCGGCCGCGCCGGGCACGGTGCTGCATGCGGGTGACACCGGCGTGGATGTGGCCACGGGCTCAGGTGTACTGCGACTGCTGACATTGCAACGCTCCGGCGGCCGGATGTTGCCGGCGACGGAGTTTTTGCGGGGTTACCCGCTTAAGGCTGGCGAATGCCTGTCCAGCCACCCGATGCGCCCGCTGGTTGCATCCAAGCCATTTCCCAAAGCTTGATTTTGACACTCGGCGGGAAAACGGGATAATGCCGTTTTAACCGACTATTCCGCCATGAACATTTCCCATAAAACAATTTGGCTGCAGGGCGCCGGCCTGGCCCTGGTGCTGGCGGCCACGCTGACCCTGCCCGGCCAGACCGCGCCGGCTTATGCCCAGCCCAGCGCACCGGCTTCCAATGGCACGCTGGCCGCCATGAGCGAGGACATTCAATCGCTCCAGCGTCTCGTCGGCCAATTGCGGCTGGATGTCTCGGCGTTGCAACAGGACAATGACAACCTGCGCAAGCAACTCATCACCCAGACGGATGTGAACGCCACGGTGCAAAATGCCCTCGCCAAAAACCGCGACGAAACGAACAAGGCCAACGCCGATTTGCGCAAGGATATCGTGGCGGAATTCACCAAACAAATTGAGGCGCTGGCCCGGGACACCAATGCCCAACTGCAAACCCTCGCCCAAGCCATGAACAAGCCTCCGCCTGCCACGGCGAGAGTGACGGCCTCCGACCCCAACAAGCAGCCGGAAAGTTTTGGACAGGGGGAAGTGTACGTGGTCAAACCGGGCGACAGTATTTCAAAAATTGCCACGCATTTCAAAGTGCCCGCAAATGAAATCATGCAGGCCAACCATCTGACGCCCGCCGACGCCAACAAGATACGTGAGGGCCAGCAGCTTTTCATCCCGCTTAAAAACGGCTCGTCAGTGGCGCCGGCTTCGACAAACTAAGTCCTGCAATCCGCGACCCATCCCATGACCACCACAAAAAACCGTCTGGGCCGCGGCCTTGGCAACCTGATCGCCGGGGGCAAAAGCACACCGGTCGTTAAGAAAGCGGAAGCTTCGACGCCCGTTGCCCCGGCGAACGCCGGATTGAAGCCCGCCGGCGGCCTGGCGGGATTCATGGAGATTGCGGTTGCCTCGGTCGAGCCCAGCAAACACCAGCCGCGGCGCAGTTTTGACGAAGCGGCCTTGCGGGAGCTGGCTGATAGCATCCGGTCCGAGGGTCTGATGCAACCCATCGTTGTCAGGACAGCGGGAGCAAAATTCCAATTGATTGCGGGGGAACGCCGTTTGCGCGCGTGCCAGTTGCTCGGGCTTAAAATCATTCCGGCGCGCGTGGTTGAGGCCGGTGATGCCTCGTCGGCCGTGATGGCGCTGATTGAAAATTTACAGCGCGCGGACTTGAACCCGATTGAGGAGGCGCTGGGTTATGCCAGCCTGCTGCAGGATTTTTCGCTGACCCAGGATGCCACCGCGGAACGCGTGGGCAAGGCGCGCACCACGGTGGCCAACGCGCTGCGATTGCTTTCCCTGGATCGTGAAGTGCAAGGCTATATCGCAAAGGGGCTTTTAAGCACTGGCCACGCGAAGGTACTGCTGGGTTTGGCGGAGGAGGCCCAGCGCACGCTCCTGGCCCGGCGGACACTCGAAGACGGCTGGAGTGTGCGCGAACTCGAACGCCAGGCGCGCAAATTGAAAGCCGGGACAACAGTTCGCGCCGGCGGACCAAAAGGGCCGGAGGCGGAAAACACCGCCATCCGCGACGTGGAAAAGCGCCTGGCGGCCAAGCTGAACACGCGAGTTTCGCTTAAACACAGCCCGAAACATGGCCGGATTGTCATCGAGTATTTTGGCAACGAAGACCTGCAGCGTATCATTGAACGGCTGGGCGTGTCGACGTGATGAAATCATTGAGGGGCTAGGGGATGATAAACGGTGAACAAGAGCTATTTTTTCATTCTCAGCGGCATTGGCGTCCTGCTTTTCGGGCTTGCCTGTGAAGCGGGAAATGCCCATTTTGGCCGATTCACACCTGACTTTTGAGGACAGTGCCATGTTTAATATTTTCATCTCCATTTCCATGTTTGTCCTGCTGCTGGTCTGCGGGTTGATGACCGTCATCATCCTGATGCAGAAGCCCAGCGCCAACGCCGGCATGGGCGCGGCCCTGGGCGGCGGCGCGGCCGAGTCCGTCTTCGGCGGCGAGACGGCCAACGTGCTGCTGAAGTATACGGTGCGCGTCTCAGTGGTGTTTTTTGTGCTTTCGTTCATACTTTATTTGGTGTGCATCGCGCATAACAACGCGGCGCCGTCTACGAGCATTGCACTGCCTTCTCTGGGTGGGGCCACATCGACCGCCCCGGCTGCCGGTGTGACTCCCGCCAAAACCACGACATCGACAGCGACGGCCACGCCAGCTACGGCTAATGGAACCGCGGCCCCGAAGGCTCCCGCGGCCAGTGCTTCAGCGGCTTCCGTGCCTGCTCCGGCTCCCAAGAATTAATTGTCGTGCTCGAGTGGCAGGGGTGATACTTTTATGAGGAACCGTGGGCTTGTGCTCGGGTTTTTATTATAATTCATGTCCTACCCCATGAAAAAAAGCCGGCGGTTTTTTGGCGAAATTTTTGCGGTCTGGCTGGCGGGCGTAACCCTGGTGATGGCGGGGCCGCGGCACAGCCCGGATATCGGTTCGTTGCCGCCGGTGCCCTACAATGCGGCGGAAGCGGCCAAATACCTGGAAAATTTTCGCTATGCCTGGCTGCTCAGTGATACGGCCATAACCTTCGACTTTGTGCACCGTCCCCGCCATGGCGAAGAGACGCGCTATTCGGGAATCGGCTGGACGTCCACCAACAGTGCAGGCCCGGTGACGCGCTTTCAATTGGCCAAGGTGCCGGCGAACAAAGCGGACAAACCTGAGGTATGGGAATGGCTGCTCCAAAACGGACCGTCGCCCCACGTGTGGGTGATTGCTCCTGGCGAAACCACCGCCCGCGAAGTTCCGGCGGAAAAATGGCGCGATCCCTTGCTGCCCGGCATGATTTACACGCCATTTGACTTGATGATGCCGTTTTTGTTTTGGGCCGATTACAAATACGAAGGCACGGCCCGGTCGGCGGGCCGCGGGCTGGATATTTACACCATGAATCCGCCTCCCGCTGAAAAAGCCGCCGGCCTGGGCCCGGTTAAGCTTTTTCTGGACCGCGAGTTGAACGCGCTGTGGCAGATGCAGCAACTCGACGCCAAAGGCGCGGTCGCGGTGCAGTTCAAGCTGGGCAGTGTGGCCAAGATTGAGGATCAGTGGATGTTCGAGGACTGCCAGTTGGAGAACATGCTGAGTCACGATTACGACAAGTTTGTGGTCAAGGCCGTCGCCCTGAAGTTGAAATTTGACCCGGCGTTCTTCGACCCGGCGAATTTGGCCAAGCCCATGCCCTTGCCGCCGGCCGACGCCTGGCACACTATGTGAGCGTTGGCAGAGAGGCTGGAGCAAAAGTTGTTGCCAAGCCGGAAGATTTGACAAGTATCGCCCCCTTACGCACTTCACGCCACACGCTCCATGTCACAAGGAACCGGGGAACCTGGGTTATCCATCTGGGCGCGCCAAATCGCGCCATCACCGACTTTGGCCGTTGACGCCAAGGCCAAGGCTTTAAAAGCCGCCGGCAAGGACGTCTGCGTCTTCGGCGCGGGCGAGCCGGATTTCGACACGCCGGACTTCATGAAGGAAGCCTGTGCGAAGGCCCTGCGCGATGGGCAGACCAAATATATTGCCACGGCGGGTTTGCCTGCCTTGCGCGCGGCCATCGCGGCGGACTACCAGGCGCGCGGTTTCGGCGAGATAAAGGACACCCAGGTCGTCGTCAGCCCCGGGGGAAAATTTTCGTGTTATTTGGCCATTTTGGCGGTGGTTTCACCTGGTGACGAGGTCGTCGTCCCCGCGCCGTATTGGGTAAGCTACCCGGAAATGGTGAAGCTGGCCGGCGGCACCCCGCGCATTGTCTTTGCCGGCGATGAAACGGGTTTTCGCCTGAAGCCAGAAAAATTGCGCGCGGCCATCACGCCCAAGACGAAGCTGGTCATTTTGAACAGCCCCTCCAACCCTACGGGCGCCGTTTATCCACGCGTGGAACTGGAGGCGTTGGTGAAGGTATGCGTCGAAAAAGGCGTTTATATTTTATCCGACGAAATTTACGAGCAACTGACTTATGACGGGGTCAAGGCCTCCAGCCCGGCGACATTTTCTCCAGAAGCTGCCAGACTGACGCTCACAGCATCGGGTTTCAGCAAGACTTACGCGATGACCGGCTGGCGGCTGGGCACACTTGTCGCCCCGCAGAAAATTGCCTCCGCTGTGGCAGATTTGCAAAGTCAGACGACTTCGAATGCAACCTCCTTTGCTCAATTCGGTGCGTTGGCGGCGTACCAGCAGCCAGACAAGGCCCGTGCGGCGGTGGCCGCGATGCTCCAGGTTTTTGACCGTCGTCGTTTATTGTTGTGGAAGGGACTTAATGCATTGCCGGGGGTCCGTTGCTTTCGCTCGGAAGGCGCGTTTTATCTTTTCCCCAACATTAGTGCGCTGGGCTTGGGCTCGGATGAATTTGCCAGCCGCCTGCTCGATGAGGAACTGGTTGCCCTGGTGCAAGGCTCGGGCTTTGGCGCGGACGATTACGTGCGCCTGAGCTACGCCACTTCGGATGAGGTCATCCAAAAGGGCCTCGAACGCCTCGGGCGTTTTTGTGCGCGCCTGGCGGAGAAACGCAAACCAGCCCCGGTTCGCGCCTAAAAACTTATTTTCGAACCATGAGCTACCAGAACGTTACCCCGCCCGCCGGCGGCCGCATCACCATCAATCAGGGCCGCTTGACTGTGCCCGACCAGCCCGTGCTGCCTTTCATCGAGGGCGATGGAACCGGGCCCGACATCTGGCGCGCCTCGCAACGCGTGTTTGACGCCGCCGTCGCCAAAGCTTATGGCGGCAAACGCAAAATTTCGTGGTTCGAAGTTTACGCCGGCCAGAAGGCCTTCGATAAATTTAAAAACTGGCTGCCGGAAGACACGCTGGCGGCGTTCCACGAATTCCTGGTCGGCATCAAGGGGCCGTTGACCACCCCGGTGGGCGGCGGCATCCGCTCGCTCAATGTGGCATTGCGGCAGGAGCTGGACTTGTTTGTCTGCCTGCGCCCGGTACGGTACTTTCAGGGCGTCGAAAGTCCGGTCAAGCGCCCGGAAGATGTAGACATGACAATTTTCCGTGAGAACACCGAGGACATTTACGCGGGCATCGAATACGCCGCCGGCACGGATGAGGCTGCCAAAATGCTGGCGTTCCTCGAAAAGGAATTTCCCAAGGGGTTTGCCAAAATTCGCTTTGGCACCGCAGCCAAAACCTCGGAGTGGCAGCGCCAGCTCGAAGCCATCGGTGCGCCCAAGCGTGAATTGCCCGTGCAGGTCGGCGTCGGCATCAAGCCGGTCAGCTACCTCGGCACGGAGCGCCTCGTCCATAGCGCCATCGGTTTTGCCATCAAGCACAAGCGCAAGAGCGTGACGCTTGTGCACAAGGGCAACATCATGAAATTCACGGAGGGCGGCTTCCGCGACTGGGGCTACCAGGTCGCCAAAAATTTCTTTGGCGCCGTGGAAGTGGACGGCGGCCCGTGGTGCAAGATTCCCGACGGCAAGCCCGGGGCGGGCCTCATCATCAAGGACGTTATTGCCGACGCCTTTTTACAGCAGATTCTCACCCGGCCCAAGGACTACGAAGTCGTGGCGACGCTCAACCTCAACGGTGATTACATTTCCGACGCGCTGGCGGCGCAGGTCGGTGGCATCGGCATCGCGCCTGGGGGCAACATCAATTACGTCACGGGCCACGCGGTCTTTGAGGCCACGCACGGCACCGCGCCGAAATACGCCAATCAGGACAAGGTCAACCCCGGCTCGGTGATTCTCTCCGGCGAAATGATGCTGCGCCACCTCGGCTGGAACGAGGCGGCGGACGCCATTGTCAAGGGCCTCGAACGCTCGATTGGCGACAAGGTTGTAACTTACGACCTCGCCCGCCTGATGCCCGGCGCGAAAGAAGTCAAATGCTCCGAATTCGGCACGGCGATCATCGAGCGGATGTAACCAGGCACAGCTAATTTTTTATTTCCAACCCGCAAAAACCGGCATGGGCCTTGCGCCATGAATTCATCCACCATTCGCAGATTTGCGCTGCCGACGATCATCGTTCTCGGCGTGCTGCTGCGGATTTATTGGTTTTGCTGCAACCCGTCGTTGTGGATTGATGAGGCGGCGGTGGCCAATAGCATTGTCAAGTACAGTGCCGGCCAGTTGTGTGTAAAACCATTGGATAACGCGCAGATGGCGCCGGTCGGGTTTTTGCTGGTGGAGAAGCTGTTTGGCTCCCTGGGCAATTATAGTGAATCGTCTTTGCGCCTGTTTTCTTTGCTCAGTGGGATTGCGGCCCTGGTGATGTTTTGGCGGCTCGCCCGCCAGTTGTGCGATGGCCTCCCGTTAGTTTTCGCGGTGGCGTTGTTTAGTTTTTCCGGCCCATTGATCTACCACTCCAGTGAAGTGAAGCAGTATGAAACGGAAGTCCTGGCGGCGGTGGTGATATTGTGGCTGGTGGTGCGTCTACGCGATGGCTTGACGGCGAAGCAGGCTCTGGCCGCGGGGGTGGCCGCTGCGATCTGTGTGTGGTTTGCCTTCAGTTCCATTTTTGTCATTGCCGGGGCCCTGGCCACGCTGTGGGTGTGTTTTCTGTCCAAAAAGGAATGGCAAAACGTGGCCCGCATCGCCGGCATCGTGGGTTTGGCGCTGGCTTCATTTGTCGCTTATTATATTTTTATTATCCGGCCCAGCGCCAACCTGGCGGTGCAGCAATCGGCTTACGAAGGGCATTTTGCACCCTGGCCGGTTTCCCTCCGGGCCTTGCTGTGGTATGCGCGCACGGGGTATCTGGCGCTGGGGGACCCTTTTGGTGTTTCCCTCGACGTAAACCTGCCTTTTTTGCCGCATTCTGCGACGCTGAAATACCTGGCGACGTTGTCTTACCCCGCCATCGCGCTCTGTGGTATTGGAGTGTACCAGTTCTGGAAGGACAATCGCACCCTGGGCTGCCTGCTGGGCTCGCCTCTGGTGCTGGCGTTGGTGGCTTCGCTGCTGGGCAAGTATCCGCTGCTAGAGCGGCATTTTCTGTTTTTTGTCCCTTCGTTTTGCCTCTTGCTGGCCAAGGCGGTTGAGGCAATGGCCGTGGAGGCCAAAGCGTGGCCTGGCAAAAGACAACTGATTTCCAGGGCGCTGGTAGTCTGGACCTTACTGTATGTGGTGGTGAATCTCGGCGCGAAAGTTGCGCGGCCGGCCTTGTTCGGCGGGATGAAGCATTCGACCATGCGCGAGGCGATTCGCTACATCAACGAGCACTACCAGAAAGGCGACGAAGTTTATATTTTATGGAACGCTGTTCCGTTTTACACGTATTACGGTTATCGTTATGACTTGAACTGGAGCCCCCAGATTAGCGGCGACCCCCGGATTGGCGCTCATTCGCTGGACGAAATCCGGGCCCGAGTAAAACACGATGTGCAGGCCGGTGTCGCGGGGCACGCCCGCACCTGGTTTTTGATGGAGGAGGTTTATTCCCTGATTAACTACACCGATGAGAAAGGCGTGACCCACGACATCGAAACGCCGACCGCCGATTTATACCAGGAAGTTTTGAGCACCGATGACAAGGGGAAAATTCCCGCCAAATTCATCGGCCACGGGGCGGCGGCGTATTTGGTGGTGAACGAGAAATGATTAAAATCCATCGGGCAGTTTCATCCCAAGTTCTTTAAGGAGGAACGCATACTGGTCGGCGGTTTCGGCGATGAGTTTATCGGTCGGTTTGCCCGCGCCGTGTCCGGCACGGGTTTCAACACGGATGAGGATGGGCGCGGTTCCGGCCTGGGCCTTTTGCAACGTGGCGGCAAACTTGAAGCTGTGCGCGGGCACCACGCGGTCGTCATGGTCGGCGGTGGTGATGAGCGTCGGCGGGTATTTCGTGCCGGGGTGGATGTTTTGCAGGGGTGAATAGGCGTAGAGCGCCTTAAACTCGGTGGCGTCTTCCGGCGAGCCGTAGTCACTCATCCAGGCCCAGCCGATGGTGAATTTGTTGAAGCGCAGCATGTCCATCACGCCGACATCGGGAAGGGCCGCGCCGAAAAGATCGGGCCGCTGGGTCAGGCACGCGCCGATGAGCAGGCCGCCGTTGCTCGCGCCGTTAATGGCCAGCCTGGGCGTCGAGGTATAGTGGTGGTCAATGAGCCATTGGGCCGCGCCGATGAAGTCATCGAAAACATTTTGTTTTTTCAATTTCATGCCGGCCTGATGCCAGTCCTCGCCGTATTCGCCGCCACCGCGCAGAGTAGCCACGGCATACACGCCGCCCATTTCCAGCCAGACGAGGTTGGCGACGCTGAACCAGGGCGTGATGTTGATATCGAACCCGCCGTAACCGTAGAGGAGGGTGGGGTTCGTGCCATTGAGTTTCAGGCCTTTCTTATAGGTGAGGAACATGGGCACGCGCGTGCCGTCCTTGCTGGTGTAGAAAACCTGGGTCGTCTCAAAGTCCGCCGGGTCGAAATCCACCTTGGGTTGGCGGAAGATGGTGCTGGTGCTCGTGGTGAGGTCGAGGCGGTAAATCGTTCGTGGTACGGTGAAACTCATGTAGGAATAAAACGTTTCGGTATCGCTGCGCTTGCCGGTGAAGCCTGCGATGTCGCCAATGCCAGGCAGCATGACTTCACGCTGGAGCTTTCCATCCAGCCCAAAGATTTTCACCTGGCTGTGCGCGTCCTTGAGGTAGGTGCAGACAAAGGAATTGTTTAGTGCGGAAACGCCTTGGAGCGTTTCCGGGGCTTCGGGGACGATTTCGTTCCAGAACGCGCGGGCGGGCTGGGTCGTGTCGATGGCGATGATGCGGCCATGCGGGGCGTTTTGGTTGGTCTGGAACCAGAACACTGGCCCGTCGTTGTCAATGAAGGCATATTGCGCGTCAAAATCGTCCAACAGCGGCGTGACTTTCGCCCCGGGCTGGGTGAGGTCGAGGTAATAGACGCGGTTGCGCTGGTCGGAGCCGGTGGAGACGTTGATGACGAGATAATGGCCGTCGTCGGTGACGATTTCGTCAAAGCCCCAGTCGTCATGGTCGGGGCGTTCGTAAACCAGCTTGTCCTCGGATTGTGCGGTGCCGAGTTTGTGGTAAAAGATTTTCTGGAATTTATTGAGGCTCGTCAGCGCATCGCCCGCCTTGGGCTCGTCAAAACGGCTGTAATAAAGGCCTGTGCCGTCGGTCGTCCAGGCGGGAGAGGCGAATTTTATCCATTGCAACTTGTCGGGCAAATCCTGACCGGTGCGGGCATTGCGGATTTTCCAAATCTGCCAGTCGGAGCCGGCCTCGGCCAGGCCGTAGGCCAGCAGGTTGCCGTCCTTGCTCACGGAAGTATCGGCGAGCGCGACCGTGCCGTCGGTGGAAAGCTTGTTCGGGTCGAGCAGCAGCGTCGGCGTCGCGTCGAACGAAGTCATCGTGTAGAGGACGCTTTGGTTTTGCAGCCCGTCGTTTTTGGAAAAGAAATAACGCCCGCCGACTTTGTAGGGCACGGCGTAGCGCTCGTAGTTCCACAATTTGGTCAACCGGTCGCGGATGGCTGCGCGTTCGGGAATCTTTTCGAGAAAGCCGAAAGTGACCTTGTTTTGTGCCTCGACCCAGGCCTTGGTCTCGGGCGAGTTATCGTCTTCCAGCCAGCGGTAGGGGTCGGCAACGGTCACTCCATTGTAATCATCCACCTGGGCAACAGTGCGGGTGGCGGGGTAGGACAAAGTTACAGGCATTGAGGAAGAGGCGCACCCGGCCAGCAAGGCCGGCATCGCCACGGCGGTTATCCAAGGCAGGGAATAGCGCATGGCACGACGATAGAGAGTCTGGTTGCGACGTCAAAACATCCGTGAAAAATAACGTTATTTTAAGCTTTAACCCACTGGGTGAAAAGCACTACCGTAGGACGATGCAGGTCTCTGTAGTTGTCCCCGTCTACAATGAAGAACGCACGGTCGTCACGCTGCTCAAGCGCGTGCTGAACGCAGGCATGAACCTGAAGGAAATCGTGGTCGTGGACGACGGATCGAAGGATTCCACGCGTGCCAAAGTCGAAGAACTGGCGGCCACGGATGCCCGGGTGCGCCTGTTGCCACCCCGGGAAAATGGCGGCAAAGGCAAGGCGCTGCGGGTGGGATTTGCCGCGGCGACGGGGGATATTGTCGTCGTCCAGGACGCCGACCTCGAGTACAACCCGGCGGAGCTGCCGCGCCTGCTCCAGCCCATTTACGATGGCCAGGCGGACGTGGTGTTTGGCTCGCGTTTTATTGGTGCCGGCCCCCACCGCGTGCACCTTTTTTGGCATATGGTCGGCAACAAAGGGCTGACGCTCCTTTCGAACATATGCACGAACCTGAACCTCACCGACATGGAGTGCTGCTACAAGGCCTTTCGCCGCGAAGTCATCCAAAGCATCGTGCTGGAGGAGAACCGTTTCGGTTTTGAGCCGGAAGTGACGGCGAAGGTGGCCAAAAAGCGCGTGCGTGTGTATGAAGTCGGCGTCTCGTATTTCGGGCGCACTTATGCCGAAGGCAAGAAAATCGGTTGGAAGGATCTCTTTCGCGCGCTTTACTGCATCGCGAAATACAGCTTTTTCCGGTGAACGATAACGCAGCTCCGCCGCCGCCGGCCGCGAGCACCCCGCGCACGCGGCAGCAACGGTTTGCCCTCGGAGTGGCCTTGGCCGTGGCGCTCTACGGGGTCGCTTATCTCATCTGGTATTTGCAGACGCCGCTGGGCCGCGCGCCGCAGTTGGACGGCGCGGAAAACATCGCTCTCGCCCGGCAGATTGCCACCGGCACGTTGCCACACGAGCCGTTTTACCGCGCCATGCTCTATCCGGCGGCATTGGCGATTCCGTTAAAACTCTGTTTACCCGCGGATGATCTGCCGGCATTCGCGGCGATTTTTGGCCTGTTTTGCCATTTCATCATCACCCTGGGCGTGGCGCGCCTGGCGGCGCGGGTTTGGGTTGGCCCCAGGGAAAAATGGGCGGCGGTGCTGGCGGCGGCGTTGTGGGGGTTGAATCCCGTGGCGCTGTTTTATGCAGTGGATGTACTCGATACGGTTCCCTCGCTGGCGCTGGCCGTGTGGGCGCTGGTTTGGTGGACGCGACCGGGTGCGCAACAGCACGACGCCTGGGTCGGCGGGGTTTTGCTGGGATTGGCGGTGGCGGCTCGACCACATTTTTTGCCACTCGTTTTTGTCGCACCGTTGGCGCGGTCCTGGCTGGCGGGTCGCTGGCGGCCGCAGTTGTCGGATGCGTTGGCCTGGGCCGGGGCGGCGGCAATTTTACTCGGAGTCGGCATGGTTAATGGCTGGTACGGCGGCGACTATGCGGTTCTTCCTGCACAAGGGCCCTACAATTTCTATGCCGCCAATCGGCCGGGAGCGAACGGGAAGTATTACGCACAGGAATTGTTTTTCTCCACTCTGGCGCCCGGAGAAAATCCGGCGCGCAAGGAAGAGGAAATGATGTTTGCTGAGGCCAAAAAAACTTTTTCCGGACCGGCCGATGTTTATTGGAACGAAAGGGCGGTGCGGGCCATCAAGCAAAATCCCCGCGCCTGGCTGAAACTGGAAATTAAAAAAGCCTATTACCTCCTCAACGACTTCGACCAGTATAACAACAAGACTTACGCCTGGCACAAGGCGGAGTCGCCATTACTGCAGTGGAACTTTTTAGGGTGGGGGATTTTATTGGTCTTTTCCGCGGGCCTGCTGGCGGTCCGAGGCCGCGGCCTGGGGTCGGTGGTGGCAGACTTCAACTGCCCGATGGTGGCAAGCATGCTGCTGGTTTTCTGCGTCTATGCCGCAGGTGATCTCATGTATTACGCGAGTGGCCGTTTTCGTCTGCCGTTAATAACCTTGCTGTGTGTTCTGGCGAGTGGCTGGACGACCTGGCCGGGTTGGGCCGCGATAAAACCAAGGCAAATTGTGCTCGGAGTTTGCGCACTGCTAATGGCGTCGTTCGTCACCTTTTCCAATTTCTTTAATGCCCATGACGAGTCCACGTTCATTCAGGATGATCTGCTCTCGGCCAACGCCGCCGCCCAAGTGGGCGACGACGCGCAGGCTTATGCACTGGCCGGGCAGGCCTTGGCGCGCGATCCACTACGTGCGGATGCCCGGCGGATTGCGGTGATGAGTTACTTCAACCTTTCGGTCGGCAACGTCGAAGGCTACGACACGCTGGCCGGCTGGAAACAGCAGTTGGGGCGCGTCAACGGCTTGGAGTCGCAGGATGCCGGATTGGCCCTGGCCGCCGGCGTCGCGTCATGGAAAACCGGCGATCAAGAGCAAGCGGAAAAAATTTGGGAGAACGGCGCTGCACGTTTCGGACCGGATTCAGCGCCGGCCAGAGCACTGGCGGCGGCGCATTTTTTGCGCGGTGAAACCGTTGCGCCATCTTCCCCGTCCGAACCAGCCCTGGTGGAATACTTGAAAAGAAACGCCAGCTAGCGCCGCGAGGCCGGCTGCTCATCCTTGCGGGCGGCGCACCAATTCGGCGGATTTTGCAGTTCAGGCTTGAGCACGCCGATGCAGGGCAGGTTGCGGTAGCGTTCGGCAAAATCCAGCCCATAGCCCACCACAAAATGGTCGGGAATTGTGAAGCCCACGAAGTCCGGCGCGACTTTATTTTCCTTGCGGCGCTTTTTATTGAGCAAAACGCAGGTGTGAAGGGAGGCCGGTTTTTGCGCGCGCAGAATGCGGGTCACCTTGTCCAGCGTGCGCCCGGTGTCGAGAATGTCATCAATGAGCAGGACGTGCTGGCCGGTGAGGTCGAGGCGAATCTGGTCAATGATTTCCGGCTCGGTGACCGGGCGGTCTTCGTCCTTGTAGGAGGAAACGCGCACGCAATCCATGCGGGCATGCAAATTAAAATGGCGTAGCAGGTCGGCTGCGAACATGATGGAGCCGTTGGTGATGCAAATAGCGCTGATCTCTTCTACTCCCTTCTTGCGATAGAGTTCAGTCAGCTGGCTGCCGAGTTCGGCAATGCGGTGTTTAATTTCGTCTTCGCTGACGACAATTTGGGCTAAATCGCTTTTCATGATGCTTTGGCCAGGGGTAGGGCGGACGGGAATTTTGCGCGGGCGGTTTTCAACAGGTCAGCTATTTTTGGGCCAAGTGTGTCCGTGTCAGGCGGCGGGATGGCTTCAGCTTGTGCAAGCAATTGAACCGCAGCGGGTTCACCATGCTCAAGCAAAAACTTGCCGTTGAAGTAATAAATCGTTCGCAACAGGTCCGGGCTGAAGTCCTTGGGGTCGCTTTGGATGCGCTTCAGCAGCCAGGCGAAATCCTCGCGGGCGAGATCTCCACGGTCAAGGAACCCGGGGACTTGTGCGGAATTGATGGCGCGGGTAACGCGAACATCAATATCATCGGGGGCGGCCTTTTCAGCGGCGTCCATGTAATTAAAGCCTTCGTGCACCCAGCTCAGTTTCGTGAAGATGGAGGAGTACTGGGCGTAGATGGTGCAGGCGTTGCCGTAGAAGGCCAGGATTTCCTCGTCCGCCGGCTGTTCCTTATGCAAGGTTTTCAGAAGCTCGACGGCGGCGTTGGAGGCGTCTTCATCACCGAACGCGCCCAAGTCGCTCAACACCCGGCTCAGTTGTTTGCGCAAAGTCACGTTCTTGGGGTCGGTGGCGAGTGCTTTTTCCAGTTTTGCGCGTGAGGCTTTTTCCGCGGCAATTTCGGCGGGGCTGGCCTTTACCACCGTATCGAGCGCGCGCAGCGCGGGTGCGGTCAGGGCCATCAGGCCCAAACCAGCCACCAGTGTCCGGACGGCGTTTTTTATGCGGTGTCGCATGGGTGGGAGACAACTCTCCCGGTGTGCAGAGTCAAGAACCTAACGTGTAAAACCCCGCGGACTATTGTAACAATTCTGCGAGGAGACTGGCGATTGGCTTTGACTCGCAGGCCGTTGCCCGCACTTTCCATGGCATGGTCGCGGTGCGCGTGGAGCAGGTAAGCAAGCGTTTCGGCGCGGTTACGGCGCTGGAGGGCGTCAGCCTGGACATTGAGTCGGGCGAGCTATTTTTTCTACTGGGCCCCAGTGGAGCGGGCAAGACCACCCTGTTGCGCTGCCTGGCGGGTCTGGAAAACCCCGATGAAGGCCGCATCACTTTCGGGGGAGAAGATGTCACGCGGGTCGAGCCGCACCTGCGGCAAACCGGCATGGTTTTCCAAAACTACGCGCTCTGGCCGCATCTGAATGTCGCCGATAATGTGGGTTTTGGCCTGAAACAACTTCGCCGGCCACGCGAAGAAATCAGCGAGCGGGTGCAGAAAGCCCTGGCGATGGTGCGGCTGGCCGGACAGGAAAACGCCCGCATCCACCAACTTTCCGGGGGGCAGCAACAGCGGGTGGCCTTGGCGAGGGCGCTGGTCATCCAACCGCGCTGTTTGCTGCTGGATGAGCCGTTATCGAACATCGATGCCCGGCTGCGCCAGGAATTGCGCGGGGAAATCCGCCGCGTGTGCAAAGAGGCCGGTTTGACGGCGATTTATGTGACCCACGACCAGAAGGAGGCGCTTTCGCTGGCCGACCGCGTCGCAGTGCTCGCGGCGGGGCGGGTTCGCCAGGTCGGGGCACCGCGCGAATTGTACCGCCGCCCGCGCGACCGATTTGTCGCCGACTTTATTGGTGAGACGAATTTTATCGAAGGCGAGGTCGTGCATGCGGAGGCCGGTGCGGCCTTGGTGCGCACTGCAGTAGGGGAGTTCCACGGCGCACTGGCCGATCCGGCGGTGTTGCCTGGGGCGGGAGCAAAAGTCGTGGTGTCGATTCGGCCGGAATGTTTGCGCCTGCTCGAAGACCCCGCGGAGGAAAATTGTGTCACGGGCCGCATCGGGCAGGTGGCCTATTTTGGAGAAGTGGCGCATTATGAATTCGAAGTGGCGGGCCAGCGTTTGCGGATTTGCGAACTCAACCCGCGTTCCTGGGAAGGCCGGCGCGAAAAAACCCACTACGCCTATGCGGATCCCGACGATGTCGTGGTGCTGCCGGCGTGACGGCATGAAAGTCTTTAGGCAATTTTTGCGGCGGGCCTCCGGGCCGGTTTTGCTGGCGGTGGCCGGAATTCTGGCGGCCTGTGGCAAACCGGCGTCATTGTCCACGGGTTCCGGGGATGCCGGCTCCATTCACACAATCACCGATGGCGCCGACCGCATCATCACACTGCCTCCTGCGCCGCAACGCATCGTGAGCCTTTCCCCCGCGGCGACGGATATTTTGGTGGCGGAGGGCGCGCATGGGCAAATTGCCGGGGCCACGCGCTACTGCAATATCCCGGTGGAGGATGAAAAACGGGTCGTGCGCATTGGCGGGGTGATGGATCCGGATTTCGAACGCATTTTGGAAAAACTGGCCGCGCTGGGGTTGCCGGTGCTGGTACTGCATCCTGAGGGTTTGCCAGGGGTGATCGACGACCTCCGTCTGGTTGGAAAAGCATCGGGCCATGAAGCCGAAGGCGAGGCGAAGGCAAAGACTATTGAAAATATTTGCGCCTTCGCCCTGAACCGCTGGAAAGATATGCCACCGGAAAAACACCCACGAGTTTTGATCGACATGGAGGGTGAAAGCCCCGCGCCCGGTTCCTATGTCGATGACTTGCTTACCGTGGCGGGCGGGCGCAATGTTTTGCCGCGCGGCAACAAGGCTTGGGTGGAAGTCTCGCCGGAGAGATCTCTCCAGCTCGCGCCGGACATGATCATCGAGATTCCATCCACTGACCAGCTGGCCAATCCTGAAGCAAAAGCAGTTGTGGCAAATTCAACACGAGTCGTGAAACTGGCGAATGGATCAATTTTTTATCACCCCGGGCCGGACTTGGGCCTCGCCCTCTGGGATTTGGCCCGGGCCATAGACCCCGCGCGGTTCCCCGAGGCAACACCTCCGCTCACGCCCCAGATTGACGGAAATGTCCGGCCTTAATTGATTTTTGCGCCGCGAGCTTTCAACTGCCGGGCGATGGCCCGCGCAACCATTTCCCGGAACCGCCCGGTGTGGGGCAGTTCCTTGGTGATTTCTTCGAGGTCAATTTCCCGGCCCTTTAAATCTGCGGGCAGGCTCAATTTCTCGAGCCAGGAGATCGCTTCGGTTTTGGCGTCTTTCCAAGACATGTTCGACAAGCAGCCGAGGGAGCTGAATGCTTGCCGAGAATCCCTGGCGCCGGGGTTGGAGGTAAATGTTGCCGATATCGACCCTGGCGCCGGGTACGCATGCAACCTACACCGCATTTGCCCAATTTGTCAAAAGCAGTTTTGGGGGGTTGACCTGATAGTTCTAACGGCGCCAAGTGCATAATCACGGCTAATCGCTCCATTTTGGGGTGCTTTTAACTCGGGGTGAACCTTGCCACTCCTGGGGGGAAGTGTTAATGCTGGCAAATGGGCCTGACGATTTTTAGTTTTGGCAGACAGGGTCTGCCGCGCCATGGCGCCACCGCGATAATTCTCGCGGTGGCGGGCGTGCTCTCCGCCTGCGGACAATCGGGGCCATCGACGGCTGCTTCGGGCGCAGCTCCAACGGGGGTCGTCACACTCACCGTCGTCTCATCCGATCCCAAAGCCTCCACCTTGACGGTCAAAGGGCCGGGGTTGCCCGCGCCGGAGAAGGATGGCTCGGAAGTTTTGCAGGTCGTGCGAGGTGACGCCTTGGTGGGCTATGCCGGCCATCAGATTCAGGGCGAATTGGGCAAAAGCGAAGGCGCCTGGCGGCTCGACAATGTCTGGCCCGCTGATTCAAGCCTTGTTACTACGACGGCGGATGCCGCCAAAGAGGTTGGCGGTGACCTCGTGGAACTCGGCCGCAAGGCCTACCGCGACGTGGGCGACACGCTGCCGGCCTTTGCGCTCTACAACCAGAACGGCGAAATCATGCGCCCCACTGCGCTGCGCGGGCGGAGGCTCGTCATCAATTTCATTTTCACCAATTGCACCAATGCCAACATGTGCCCGGCCAATTCCCAGCGCATGGTCCAGCTCGAGAAAGAGGCAAAAAAGGCCAACTTGGACAATGTAACCTTTATTACTATCTCCTTCGATCCGGAACGCGACACACCGGGCGTTCTGCGCCAATATGCGGACTCCCTTGGCATGGACCTGGCCAATTTCCAACTGCTGACCGGGCCGCCGGACGAGATGAAGGTTGTGCTCCAGGAGTTCGGCATCCTCATCAAGCAGGAAAACGGCACGCTGGTGCATTCGATGGCCACGCTCATCGTCAGCCCCGAGGGCCGCATCACCTACCGCAAGGAGGGCGAACTGTGGACGGTGCAGGAATTTCTCGACCGGCTCACCCCGTCCAAGCCCGTGGCGAAATCCTGAGCGATAAAAACCAGACTATCCAAAATGCGCACGACGTTACAGATTGGTTTGCTGACCGCCTTTTTTGCCGGGGGCTATTTCGCCCTGCGGGCGATTCCGGCTTCCAACTGCAATTTTCTCCATTATGAACAGACCCCGGTTTATGCCAACGGCATGCAGTTTTGCGGCTCGGGCGCGGCGTATTTTGTAGATTTGGACAAATTGCCGTTTCCGGTGACGGTCAAGCTCACGCCCGACCGTGCGCCGGCGCAAGGGGTCGAATCGCACTACACCCTCTCGCTGGAGCCCGTGGGTGGCGAAATTTTCCGGCCTTCGCAACTGGCTCTGACGCAGACACGCCTGCTGCATCTATTGCTCGTGGATGCGAATCTGGAGGATTACCAGCACATCCATCCCGAACCGGTCGGCGATACCGGCGAATGGACTTTTGCCTTCACCCCGCACGGCGGCGGACCTTACCGGGTTTACGCGCAATTTATCCCGTCGCTCTCGATGCGCGAGATGATTGGCGAGGCGCAACTGAGTGTGAAGGGCGAGGACGAACCCGCCGTGCACCGCGGCCTCGCGCCGTTCAAAGATGATGGCTATGTTTACAATCTCAACTCATCTTCCAAATCCATTGCTGCCGGGGCAGACGCGACGCTGACGCTTTCCGTGCAGCGGGCGGACGGCGGCAAGGTGGAGTTGCAACCGGTCATGGGCACACTCGCACACCTGGTGGCCTTTGACCCAACTCGCAATGGCGTCGCCCATTTGCACCCGACCTTGACCGGCAAGGAAACGGACCCGACGCATCCCGAGTTGTCGTTTGTCATCAACCTCGCGCAACCCGGCCGCTACCGCATCTGGGGTCAGGTAAAACTTAATGACCGCGAACGTTACGTGCCGTTCGATATTCAGGTCACGAATTAGCCTAGCGCCCATTCCTCGGCCAGCGGGATTCCGCCACCGGCGGTGGGGAAAAGTCGACGGTGACACCGCAGACGGCGGCGTGCTGGCGCAGGGCACGGTAGGAGGGTAGTTTGAGAATCGTTTTCGAAGAGGCGGGAAGTTCGAATTCCAGCAACTGGCCATCTTCCTGCTGAAAGGCCACCTGTGCGGCGGTCGAGCCGGGGTAATCGCGGATTTGCGCGGCGAGCAGGCGCAGGAATTCCTCGGCGCGCGGCTCGGGCCGTAGCACCCATTGCACGCGACGCAAGAGCGTGGGCACTTTGTCCTCAATCGTGGCGATTTCCTGCGCGGTCAGGCGGTTCTCATTGCGCAGTTCGTCGCGCCGCACCTCGCCGTGGACCAGCACGGCCACGCCGTCGCCGAGCTGCGCCTGGTATTTTTCATAAGTATCCGCAAAGACGTTGACCGGAAAATTGCCGTGGCGGGTCGCCAGGGTGAATGACGCCCAGGGCCGGTTGTCGCGCTTCGAAATGCGTTTCACGACGGCGGTGACGATGCCGCAAAGGCGGAAGGGCGTGCGGTCTTTAGTGGTCGGCAAAGCGGCTTCCGTGACCGTATCGAGAAATTCATCCAACCCGGCCAACACATTAAGCGGGTGGCCGGAGGTATAAAAGCCCAACAGTTCATGCTCGGATTTAAGACGGTCCGCCAGCGCCATCACCGGCCCTTGGGTGTTGACGCGCACGGTGTGCGAGCCGCCAGCCTGGCCATTGTCGCTTGCTCCCGCGCCACCCAACGCATCGAAGAGCGAGCCTTGCCCGGCGGCCTGGTCTTTTTGATGCGAGGCCGCGTCGCCCATGAAGGCATCCAGCGAATCGAGGAGGTGCTGGCGATCCGTCTGGGTGTAATCGAAGGCGCCGGTGCGAATAAGGCATTCCAGCACACGTTTGTTGACGGCCCGGCCGTCCACGCGGCGAATGAAATCCGCAAAATCGGCGAACGGTCCGCGGGCGTCGCGTTCTTCAAGAATTTTTTTCGCGGCCACATCACCCACGCCTTTGATGGCGCCCAAGCCGAAGCGAATAGAGCCGGGGGTGGCGGGATTCGCATTCGGCGACAGGTCGGGCAGGGGAGTGAAGTTTTCGCGCGACTGGTTCACATCCGGGCCGAGCACGGCGATGCCGAGATTCGCCGCTTCGGCAATAAAGTGCGCGACCTTGTCCGAATCGCCGAGTTCATTCGAGAGCACGGCCGCCATGAACTCGACCGGGTAATTGGCCTTCAGGTAGGCGGTGCGGTAGCTGAGAATGGCATAGGCGGCGGAGTGCGACTTGTTGAAGCCGTATTGGGCAAATTTCTCGAGGATGGCGAAAATGTCCTCGGCTTGTTTTTGCGGAATCTGGTTCGTCTTGGCCGCACCGGCGACGAACACGGCCTTTTGCTTCGCCATTTCCGCGGTGTCCTTTTTGCCCATGGCCCGGCGCAAAATGTCCGCACCGCCGAGGGAATAACCCGCGATGCGACGCGCGGCCTCCATGACCTGTTCCTGGTAGACGAGAATGCCGTAAGTCTCGCGGCAGACTTCCTCGAGCAAGGGGTGCGGGTATTTGATGGCGGCGGGATTTTTTTTGCCCGCGACGTATTCCGGGATAAATTCCATCGGGCCCGGACGATAGAGCGCAATCAAAGCAATTATTTCATCGATGTTTGAAATGGAAAATTGCCGGCAGAGGTTTTGCATCCCGCCAGATTCAAGCTGGAACACGCCGATGGTGCGCGCCTCATTCAGGAGAACGAACGTCTTGGCATCCTCAAAGCCAACGTGATCGGCATCGAAATTTGGCAGCTGGCGGGTGCGGCGGACATTGTCCTGCGCGTCGGCAATGACGGTCAGAGTTTTCAGCCCGAGAAAGTCCATCTTCAGCAGGCCGAGTTTTTCAACGGGGTCCTTGGGATATTGGGTGGTGAGCGCGCCTTCCTGGAGGGTGACGGGAATCAACTCCGTCAACGGCCGGTCGGCGATAATGATGCCGGCGGCGTGGGTGCCGGCATTGCGCGCCATGCCTTCGATGACCTGGCCCTGCTCGATGATGAGCTTCGCGATGGGGTTGACCTTCACTTCCTGCTGCAGTTCGCTCGACTTGGCGAGGGCGTCGGCCAGAGTGATGTTTAGATCGTCGGGCACCATCTTGGCAATGCGGTCCGCCTCGGCGTATTCGACGCTGTTCACGCGGGCGAGATCGCGCACAATCATCTTTGCGCCGAAAGTACCAAAGGTGATGATGTTCGCCACGCAGTCCTGGCCATATTTTTGGCGCACATATTCGATGACTTCGCCGCGCCGCCGCATGCAAAAGTCGATATCGAAGTCCGGCGGAGACACGCGCTCGGGGTTGAGAAACCGCTCGAAGAGCAAGCCAAAGCGCAGTGGGTCAATGTCGGTGATTTTCAGCAGATAAGCGACGAGGCACCCGGCGCCGGAGCCGCGGCCCGGCCCGACGGGGATGTTTTGCCGCCGCGCCCAGTCGATAAAATCCCATACGATGAGGAAGTAATCCACGAAGCCCGTCTTTTCGATGACGCTGATTTCAAAATTAATCCGGTCAACCAGTTCACGTCCAAAGCCGGGTGGACGGCCGGCAACTTGCGCATCCGGTTTATTGAAATCAACTCCGTAGCGCGCCGCCAGGCCCCTGATGCACAGTTCGCGCATGAAATCGGTGTTCTTGGCGAAGCGGGGTTTCAATTCGAAGGGCAGTTTGAAGACCGGATAGTTGTTTTTCCCGAACGGCAATTGCAGGTCGCACATTTCGGCGATGAGCATGGGCTGGAGGATGCTCTCGGGCACTTCGGCGAAGAGGCGTTCCATCTCCGCGCGCGATTTCAAATAAAACTCATGCGTGTCAAAGCGCATCCGGTTCGTCTCGATAAGCTTGGTGCCGGTCTGGATGCAGAGCAGCGAATCATGGGGCGCCCAGTCGCCCGCATTGACGTAATGCACATCGTTGGTCGCGATGGTCTTGAGGTTGAATTCCTTGGCCAGGCGCAACAGGCCGGGGAGGACGCGGCGCTGGTCGGCGATGCCGTGGTCCTGCAGTTCGATAAAAAAGTTTTCGCGACCAAAGATGTCCACCAGCTTGCCACAGGCGGCACGGGCGTCTTCATCGCGGCCTTGCTGGAGCATTTGCGGAACCCACGAAGCCAGGCAGCCGCTGAAACCGATGAGGCCTTTCGCATGGCGCGCCAGCATGTCGAGGTCCGTGCGCGGGCGGTAATAGAAGCCCTGCGTGTGGGCATCGCTGATGAGCTTCGTCAGGTTCTGGTAGCCGGGGAAGTCGCGGGCGATGAGCCCGAGGTGGTAGATGTGGTGCTTGGAACGCTCGGGCTTTTCCGTGCGGGCATGGTCAGTGACCAAGTACGCCTCACAGCCGACGATGGGTTTGAGGCCGTGTTTTTTGGCCTCAAGCATAAAATCCACCACCCCGAATAAATTGCCGTGGTCGGTGATGGCGATGGCCGGCTGGCCGAGTTCCTTGGCGCGCTGGCACAGCACGTCTATCCGGCTGCAGCCGTCGAGGAGGCTGAAGTCCGTGTGGACGTGGAGGTGGACGAAGGTGGGGTCGGCGCCGGCCATGATTTAAAGTTGTGCCTGAGGCGCGGCAGCGCAAGAAAATCCGTACGAACGGCCGTGCGCTTCAACCTTG
>Ga0206864_1061_pt1 | contig 38485 bp, 32 predicted proteins | sample Alteio_BWOrgCont_42_FD_152632 | JGI IMG/M metagenome (GOLD analysis project Ga0206864, IMG submission 152632) | Enriched cells from forest soil in Barre Woods Harvard Forest LTER site, Petersham, Massachusetts, United States -... | ecosystem: Environmental > Terrestrial > Soil > Temperate forest >...
TTAATCGACACTATAAAGGATTATAACCCCGACGAAATCGTAGAAAAAGAATTGCCTCTGATAAGTCTATTCGGTAAAAATATTTTACTTGACGTGCGAAATCAATTAAACGCCAATACCGACGAAAAACAATTAAAGAAATCAATATTCGATTCCACTACGCAAAGAATTAGAGAGCTACTACGCGCGGATAACTTTTCAGTATTAACGGGGGCTGGATCGTCTTTTGCGGTCGGCGGCGTATTGTTTTCCGAAAAGGAGTTAGTTGATGGATGGGTAAGTAAGCTTTTCGAAGCCGACGATGGGCTGAAACTCAAATCTCCCTATATTTCGTTATTGGGTTTACATAAAAAAAACAATGAGGGACAAATCGTCGGGGTCGAGGATTTTATTACTTTTTTGGTTAAATTAGAATATGGTGTAAAATTTGGAACCATGTTGAAAGTTGATGAAGTCGATGTTTCTGAAAATATTAGAAAGGTAAAAAATATAATTTTAAGAGGATTAGGTCAAAAATGCAAACTCCCGGTTGGGGACAAAAGGTCGCAATTAAGTTTTACTAAAACATTTATAAAACGGATACTTTCAAGGCCGGTGAATCTTCGTAGATCAAATTTGTTTACAACTAATTATGATCTCGTGTTTGAAAAAGCGATGGACGAATTGGGCGTAATTTATGTAGACGGTTTTATTGGTGGACTAAAAAAATATTTTCATCCAGAAGCATTTAGCTTTGACTTCTATTATCCGGCGGCAACAACTGAAGGCAAAGTTAGTCGGTTAGAAAGGGTACTACACTTTTATAAACTTCACGGTTCACTAAATTGGAAGGTGTCTAAAGAATTAAGCTATTTAAATGCTTATGGTATAGAAAAAACAGATGAAGAGTTGCTGCCGGATGACAATAATGTTCTGATTTACCCGACACCGATGAAGGAAACTGACACATTAGGCTTTCCATATTCGGAAGTATTTAGGCGGTTTGCAAATACGATACAACAGCCACAGAGTGTTTTAATTACGTTTGGGTTTAGTTTTGGAGATGCTCACATAAATCGAATCATTTTTGAAGCATTGTCGATCCCTTCTTTTCAGTTATTGATTGTTTCTTACTCGTGGTCAGACAACATTAAAAAGATCTATGAGCTATTTAAAGACGAGCCGAGCGTGGGATTTATTATTGGCGAACAATTTGCGAGTTGGGAGGTTTTTGCCAATCAAATTTTACCTGATTTGCCATCGCAGGATTTAGAAGAAAAGTATCAGGCCAAGAGAGAAAAGTCTACCAACTTAATTGTCAAAATTGATAAAGAAGATAAATGAGCGACAACGAAAGGTTAATAGGTAAGGTTATAGCTGTAGAAAGCGACCGTGTCTTGATAGAACTGGAAAAGGATTCGAAGTCTTTAACAAAAACATTCATCAGTGGGACTTATCCTATTGCACGTATTAATTCATACCTTGTTATTCCGATTGGTTCTGTGAGTATTATTGCAGTCGTCACTAAGGTGAGTATGGCAAATGAACACATTGAGCTAACTCATGAATCCACAATATCATTGCCTCAACCCAAAAGAACACTTGTCGCCTCAATGGTCGGAACGATCGAAAAAGACAGTGAGAGCAAATACGTATTTAATTTTGGCATCAGCCAATTTCCGGTTTTAAATAACCCTGTTTGGTTCATTTTGGACGAAGAATTGGATGGAATATTCGACAAGGAAAAAAATGATAAGTATTTTATTGAGATAGGCAAAAGTACAACTTATAATGATTACAGTATCAAGATTAATCCGGACAAGCTTTTTTCAAGGCATTTAAGCGTTTTAGGGAATACTGGAGCTGGCAAATCAAATACAATCGCTTCAATACTTCAAGCTATCTTGAAAAACGAAGATGTAACCAAGGGCAAAGGAGCTCATTTTATAATTTTCGATACAAATGGTGAATATAAAAATGCCTTTTGCGGCCATAAGGAATTCGACACTTTATATGTCAATCAGTCGACCTTAAGAATACCTTATTGGTTTTTAAACTTTTCTGACCTAACTAATTTATTTCAAGCTAAGGAGGGAACTCAAATCCCCATTTTACAACAAGCAATTTTAGATGCAAAAAACAAAATCAAAATTTTGGATTCGTCGATTACCGGGCTTTCCGAATTTATAGCCGATAGACAAAAATTTTTCCAAAGCCAAAAATTGAAAAATAACGCTGAATGGGCTTTGACTAAAATCAACGAGGAGGTTGAAAAGAAATTCGACATTTATTTTGGGCAATTCGTTGAATCCGCTGATGAAGAATTAATTACGGATGAAGTAGACCGGTTAAAAGAATTAGCAAAAAAACACCCGGCGCAACAGTTTCTGAAGGAAATTAAACAATTTCGGAACGATCAATTGGACGCATTCAAAAAAGAGTTTACGGCTGAAGTAAAAAAGGTCATTACTACGGATGAGAAAAACGAAAGACCCGTCCCGAGATATGACGTTGACAGCCCTCATTTTTTTTCTATCAAGGATTTTAAGGATAAATATTTGGAGCAAGCGTTAAATGAGGCAGGGGGAAGTATCAGGGATAAATGTTCCTATTTGTTATTAAGAATTAATAAATTCATTTATGATTCAAGATACGCATTTATCTTCAAGTGTCTTAAAGAAACGGAAGGTTATGATTATGCACTGGCGCATTTCCTTAGGATATGTTTTGGCAAGACTAAAAATATCAATAAAAAGGAATCGAAAATTACTGATTCAGACTACTTCCTTAATAAAATAAAAGGCGACATTTCCGATTTTGAAAAGAATTATCAAGTTATAATTTTCGATTTAAGTTTGACCCCTTATGATATATTACAAAATGTTACTGCATTGTTAGGACGACTAATTTTGGAATTTTTGCAGCGGATAGAGAAAAATGATGATTACAAAGGTCGCGAGAGTAGAGGAAGTTTTCCTACAGTGTTGGTATTAGAAGAGGCACATAATTATATTCCTCAACCTAAAAGTCATGATGAATCAAATGTTTCAAGAGAAATTTTTGAACGAATTGCAAGGGAAGGGAGAAAATATGGTCTAAGTTTAGTTATATCGTCGCAACGTCCAAGTGAATTATCAAGGACGGTTTTATCGCAATGTAACTCTTACATTGTACATAGGATTCAAAACCCGGAGGATCAAGACTACATAAGGAAATTATTACCCTCGATAAGCCATGATTTATTAAAGCAGCTACCGGTGCTGGCTCAGGGTATTGCTTTGATTTTCGGAGATTGCGTAAGGGCACCAATGCAAGTGAAAATCAATTTGCCGAACCCAGGGCCTAAAAGTTCCGACCCGGAATACTGGAAACATTGGACCAATTCGTATGATACCGGTGAGTTTTCTTTAGAAGACGGAGAGCCAGATTTTGAAAAAATTAGCGAGAAATGGGAGAATAGTTAGATTAAATATCTTAGTGCCACCTCATTAACTATCGATTTTTTTAAAAACCCAAAATGGCAAAACAACCCGCAAAATTAGGCCTTTGGACCAGTACTTCGCTTGTTGTGGGCGGCATGATCGGCGCGGGCGTGTACCTGGTACCGGCTACCATGGCAACCTTTGGCAGCGTCAGCTTGCTGGGCTGGGCGTTTGCGGCAATCGGTACGTTTTTTATTGCGAGGGTGTTTAGCGGACTCAGCAAAATGGTGCCGGGCGCGGCAGGCGGCCTGTATGCTTATACCCGCCATGGCTTCGGCGATTTCGCTGCTTTCCTGGTGGGCTGGGGTTATTATCTATCGGTGGTTACTGCCAACGCTGCGATAACCGTATCCTTTGTTGGGGCGATGAGCACCTTTTTTCCTATTTTAAAAACTAACGCAGTTGCGGCAATAGCCGCGGGCCTCGGAGCGATATGGGGGCTTACCTGGATCAATACCCGCGGCATAAAAGCTTCGGGCGAAGTGCAGCTGGTAACCAGCATTTTGAAAATTGTGCCGTTGGTGGCCATTGCCGTAGGCGGGCTTTTTTTTATAAAAGCAGCGAACTTTTTGCCATTTAATAACAGCGGCGGATCCGTTTTTGAAGCTATTACGAGCGCCGCGGCTATTGCCATGTTTGCGCTGGTGGGCATAGAATGCGCCACCATTCCGGCCGAAAACGTAGAAAACCCCGGCAAAACAGTTTCACGGGCGACGATGATCGGGCTGGGCGTTACCGTATTGGTGTACCTGTTGGGCGCGATCAGCATCATAGGCGTTATCCCTGAATCGGTTCTGAAAAATTCAGCCTCGCCCTACGCGGATGCGGCCGTGGTAATATTCGGGAGCAGCGCCCGTTACTGGGCGGGCGCCGGGGCGGCGATTGCGGCATTTGGCTGCCTGAACGGCTGGATCCTGGTGCAGGGGCAAATCCCCTATGCCATGGCAAGCGACAAATTGTTTCCAGGTGCGTTCGGCTGGCTCAATAAAAAAGGCACTCCTTATGTTGGTATCATCATCTCCAGTATTATTATTTCGTTGTTTATGGCGATGAACTATACCAAGGGCCTGGTGGATCAGTTCAGGTTTCTGTCGCTGATGGCGACGATAACTACACTCGTCCCTTACCTGTTTTGCGCAGCGGCGTACCTCATCATCCGGTTCAGCAAAAAACATGCAGACAGCGGCGGCTGGGTAGCTGCCATATTTGTGGCTGTAATGGCCTTTGCCTATTCGCTATGGGCCATCGCAGGCGCCGGCCAAACCGCTGTTTTCTATGGGTTCCTGCTGTTGCTGGCCGGGTTACCTTTTTATGTATGGGTGGTTTATAGGAAGTCCGAATCCCGATAGCTACCGAGTACGAAAGACGCTGCGGTTTTGGTCCGCGAACTGCCGGATAGCTTAGGCTTTATGGAAATCAGAAGAGCGTTAGAAGCGAGCAGGCCGTTTTCAGTGGGCAGGGAAAATGGCTTTGGGGAACCATTTAAAGATGCCTCCTTTTACCCCTCTAAATCTCCCCTAAATTTAGGGGAGACTTAAGATTGGCGGGATTCATGCCGCGTGAGAGGTTTAAGCTAAAACATCGTCGCGCACGGCTTTATAAGCGATTTCGCCGGATATTCCAGGTACACTCATACCAAGTAAATTTTATATCTTCGACCCGTTATTTTACATCCTGATGGATAACGGATATTTAATTCTGGAAGACGGAGAGCAAACCGGCCCGTTTACGCTTGAAGAAGTAATTGAAAAAGAGCCCGATCTCCATACGCGGATATTGTCGCCTAATGAGACGGCCTGGAAGGACGCCTGCGACCTGCCGGAACTGTATGAATATTTCCTTTCCCTGGGCGTTGATTTTCCCACCGAGGATAACCTTGCTTCCTTTTGGATAAGGCTGCTGGCCTTTGTCATCGATATGTTTTTGTTATCGATAGTGATCAATATTATCATGGCCGTGTTAACGCCTAACAGCATATTATCGAGCATTCAGAAATACAACAGTCTGGAAGCATTTTCAAAGATGCCGGCCAACCAGATGCTCATTCTGCAGATCACGGTCAATTCGATCCTGATCGTCTACAACATGATTTGTGAGGCTTCGCCGATGAGAGGGAGCGTTGGGAAGCGGATATGCCGGCTCGCCGTGGTGGACGCCGATGGCCAGGGGCTAACTATACTGAACGCATTGGTGCGCAGCTTCGGGCGGGTAGTATCGCTTTTCTTTTGGGGAATAGGCTTTATCAGCATCTTTTTCACCGAGCACAAGCAGGCGCTGCACGATTTGGTGGCCAAAACCTATGTGATTCGGAGAAATGTGTAATAAGCTAAACTCCAGGGCATAACACATATTTCTTCATAGAAATCGAAGTTTTGAAAACTTCGTAAGTCTTAGGAGGTGCCCGCTTGGTTTTTTCGCTTTCAGCTTTCCGCTCCACTACGTTATTCCCAATCTTGTTTTCAGCGCCTCCCGGTAAGTACTGCCGATAGGAATCTTTTCGCCATTAATGACGAGCTGATGCACTTCGATCATGGAAATATGTTTGATGGCTACTACGTATGATTTGTGTACCCTTAAGAAGTCCGTCTGCGGTACGAGGTCAAAAATATCGCCCATATTTTCGCGGATCAGGATGTTTTTGTCTTTGAGGTGAACGGTGATGTAGTTGCCGTCTTTTTCGAGGTATAAAATATCGGCGACTTTAACCTGGTAAGTTTGCGGCCCGCTTTTGATGAAAACGGTGGGCTCATCCTCGTTGGCCGTAGTATTTTTTGGAGACAGTGCCGCCGCGACTTTATTTACTGCTGCCAGGAATCGTTCGAAAGTTATGGGCTTCAGCAGGTAATCGAGGGCGTTCAGGTCGTAACTTTCCACGGCGTAGTGGCTGTAGGCGGTGGTGAAAATGATCATCGGGCGTGGCGACAGGGTTTGCACCAATTGCATTCCGCTGAGATCGGGCATGTTGATGTCGAGGAAAATAAGATCCACTTTTTCGGAGTTCAGGAATTCGATCGCTTTCAGCGGTTCGCGAAAAATAGCCCGCAGATCGACAAGACCGGTTTTGCCGCAATAGCGTTCTATCACTTCGAGCGCCCTGGGCTCGTCATCAATGGCAATACAGCTTATCATTCGAGGTCAATTTCGAGCTTCACAATATATTTCCCATCATCTTCAATTATCTGCAGGTTATGCTTGCCGGGGTATAACAGATCGAGCCGCCGCTTTACATTTTCGAGGCCGATCCCGCTTTTTTCGTCTGTCATTTTCCTGGTGGCGCTATGGTCTGCGTTTTCGCAAGTAAATATCAGCCTTTGATTTGAAAGCGCCATCGTAATAACTATGGGCGATGTTTGACCGATAGCAACGCCGTGTTTAAAGGCGTTTTCCACGAAGGGGATAAACAGCATCGGCGCTATAGCGGTATTGCCGGCTTGGGCAGGGTAAACAAAAGACACCAGTACCTCGTCATCCGCATAGCGGAGCTTATTCAGGGTAATGCATTCTTCCAGGTAGGTGATCTCTTTGCTGAGGGGCACGCTTTCGGCATTGCTGTCATAGATCATGTAGCGCATCATGCCCGATAGTTTGGATATGCCGTCGGCAAGGTCGTCATTTCCCTTTTTCTGCGCCATCGAAAATAGATTATTGAGCGTGTTGAACAGAAAATGCGGGTTGATCTGTGATTTGAGAAAACGGAGCTCGGTGTTCAATTGATAGGCTTGCAGCTGGTTGCGCACCAACTCATTTCGCGCCCATTCCTTCAGAAAGAAATAAGCTATCGAAAGGCCGGCTACGACCAAAAAAACAAGCAGCATGATAAGCTGCATGTGAAGCCAATTATCGCTAATTAAAAAAAACGGGGGGTCTGGCATCATTTTTCCGCCATCCGGCTTAAATGACATTCTGCCGCTAATCGAGTCCCGTAACGGACCGTTATGGTTTATTTTAAAAACGCGATCGTGGATATTGATAGAAAAATGCATTGGCCCCGGCGGGGCGTCGTGATTTAATTTCGGCCCGACAATTAAATAGTTGGCCGCAAAGGTGAGTATAAACCATCCGGCGGCTACAGCAATGCCGACCGGTAATCGTTTATAGCGGATAACCTTTTTTAATATCCAAAATATATTACCGTAAAACAGCAGTGCCAGGAACACAGGAGTTAATAGCGAATTGGCCAAAATGGAGTCCATTACCATCCTTTCCGTGTCCCTCCCATCGTTGTGGTTTACCTGCACCATGATGTTTGAGCTGGTGAGCGAGACCAATGTATAATACACCCCTATCCAGAAGACCAGGTGGATCAGTATCTCGATAATGTTTCTGGTTTTGATGCGCCTCATTTATCAAAGGTATACGACGGCTTTGCTTATTGTCAAGCTGTTGATATAAATAAACCGGTTTGGCGGGTGAACGTGCAATTTTTGAAATCCGGGTTATTCAATCCAGCTACTTCAGCCTTGTATAGCGCGCATAACAAATTTTCGTTTTTCACAATCCCTGACGGGTTGTTCATCACATTGATTTCGATGGGTTAGCTGCGGAGAATACTATTGCTTAAAAATAACCAAAAATATGAAAAAGCAATTGTTAATAGTTACCGTTCTTTTACCCGCCTTTTTAATGGCCCGGGCGCAGCAGCCCGATACGGCAACCCTAATTGTACACTACAAATTTTCGCATCTCCGCGACACTACCAACCCACAAAGCATTTACAGGGAAAACATGATGCTGCTGGCAGGCAAAAGATCAACAGCTTACAAAAGTTACGATGCAAGGCTTGCGGCGCTGGATGCACAAAGGCAGATACAGGAACAGACCGCTGCAAACGGCGGCAGCGGCAACATCCGGGTTATGCAGAAACACGGTGGCAGCGGAACGCAGTATTTCCTGTTCCCGGTGGAAAACAAAATGTTCCGGAAGGAAAAACTGATCAGCAACTACCTGATAGCCGAGCCATTCCCTGCAATTAACTGGCAAATAAGCAGCGATACGGCGACGATTGGCGGCATGCACTGTCAAAAGGCAACTACCCATTTTAAGGGTCGGGATTATACAGCCTGGTTTTGCCAGGACATACCTTCGCACGGCGGGCCCTGGAAGCTCTCGGGCTTACCGGGGTTGATACTGGAAGCCTACGATACCAAAAAACAAGTGGTTTTTAGCTTTGACGGTATAGAAGATGCCGGCAAAATGGCTGCTCCGGCAAAAAACGGGACAGATGCACCGCAGCCGCCCGGCGGTATAAAGCTGTTTGGGATGGATGACCTGGATGCCGACCCCCGGCTGATCGTATTGCCCGGCGATGCCATTAAAACGACGGAACCTGAATTTGCAAAGCTGAAGGAAGCTATGCACAAAGATCCGAATGCTTTTTTACAATCGGCCATGGCGGGTTCAGGGGCGAACATGAGCCCGAATGGCCCGCAAACACATATGTCCATTTCAATAAAACCCGGGCCTGCACCGGTGGAGAATAACCCGGTAGAGCTGCCCGAAAAACAATAGGCAAAACTTTCAAAATAACTTCCGCAAATTCATAGAGACCATATGGGAATATCGATCAGGCATTAGCGCTAATGTCGCGCGTATTACTACTCACCCGGAATGCGCTTCGCTGTTCCACCCTCTCTACCGCAAGCGGTAAAGAGGGTTTGGAGAACGATTTTCTACTCTCTTGCCTTGCAGCAATTACATAACTTATTTTGAAACTGCTACTAAGCAATTTTTACGATCCCGGATAACAAATAAGCTTTCTTAACCGGGCTAAACGGCTGTTTATACCAAACACTTTAAGAAGCAGCGTCGCCCCAATAGTATTGATTAAAAACATAATGAATTATGAAAAAGCAATTTTTACCGGCCCTCAGTTTACTCGGGGCATTTATTACCGCCGAAGCCCAAAAACCGGATACAGCGCGGGTACTGGTGCATTACAAATTTACTCATGTACGGGATACCACGGACCGGGCGCACCCTTACACCGAAAACATGGTGTTGTATGTCGGCAAAGGCGCGAGCGCTTACAGAAGTTATGACGGGATACAGGCAAATGAGCAGTTTAAAAAGGAATATGCCGCCGCTGCGGCGGCCAGCCCGGATGGACGCGTGAGGATAAATCGAAGGGGCAGAGGTTCGGCAACCGAATATTACGAGTACCCTAACGAGCAAAAACTTTTGACCAAAGAACAGGTGATCATCAACACCTACCTAATTGATGGCCCGATGCCGGTTATCGACTGGAAGATCAGCAGCGATACGGCCACATTTGGCGGCATGCATTGCCAAAAGGCCAGCGGCCACTTCAAAGGCAGGGATTACACCGTATGGTTTTGCCCGGATCTTCCGGTGCATACCGGCCCCTGGAAATTGAACGGCCTGCCCGGCGTAATTGTTGACGGCCACGATGCAAAAAATGAGGTGATATTCAAGTTTGACGGGGTAGAGAAAGCAATCCCGTCGCCGCCCAAAGTCCAATCGGCAAGCGGCGACCAGGATGTTCCGCCGATATTACGTGGTTTGGATATTGATCTGAATTTGATTACACCACCGGCCGACGCGATCAAAACCACACAAAAGGACTTCGACAAACTGCAGGAGGCCACACGAAAGGACCCAAATGCGGTTGCCCAGGGTATGATGGCGAGCCAGGGCGGGAATATGCGGCCCGGGGCGCCAAAAATGGATGGTATCAGAATAAAAGCGGACCCCGGCCATGGTCCTGTGATCAATAATCCAATAGAATTGCCGGAAAAGAAGTGAGCCAGGGTTGGTGCAATGTCAATCATTAAATGACGGGTTAGTCGTAAGTCGGATCCCGATAGCTATCGGGACTTGAATCTTAAGTCGGAAGAGCACAGATCCCGATAGCTATCGGGATGCTTTAGGGCATACGACTAAGAAAAACTGTAAAATAACTTACGCAAATTCATGGAAACAATATCGGAATATCGGTCAAGCATTAGCGCTAATGTCGCGCGTAAAATTACTCACCCGGTCATTGCTTCACTCGACCATCCTCTCTACCGCAAGCGGTAAAGAAGGTTTGAAGAAGGATTTTTTACCCTTTTTCCGCGCAGCAATTGCGTAACTGATTTTGAAAGTTCCACTAAGCACGGTTGACATGCCACCAGAGCAATAAAAGCAGTTCGATATACGGGCAGAAACCGTTTTTAAAAACACCCAAAATATGAAAAAGCATTTATTATATGCGGCCTTTTTAACCACCACCATTGCGGCCAGGGCGCAAAAGCCCGATACCGCGCAAATACTGGTGCACTACAAGTTCATCCAGGTTCGCGACACCAACAACCGCGCCCACCCCTACACGGAAAATATGGTGCTATTTGTGGGGAAAGCCTCAAGCAGCTATAAAAGTTATGACACCCAACTGCAGAACGAACTATTCAGAAAACAGTTGCAGGAGCAGATAAACAATTCGGCAGGCGGCAACTTCAGGTTAGATCGAAATATCACCGGTTCAGGCACCGAGTATTACCAGTTTATATACAATAAGAAGCTGGTACGCAAAGAAGTGCTGATGGATGCCTATATCATCAATGACGCGCTGCCCGCCATAAACTGGCACATCAGCAGCAATACAGCAAGCTTCGGCGAACTGCACTGCCAGAAGGCAACCTGCCATTTCAAAGGGCGCGATTATACAGCCTGGTTTTGCCCTGACCTGCCGGTCCGTGTTGGCCCATGGAAGCTGAATGGCTTGCCGGGTGTTATTGTGGATGCCTATGATACAAAGAACGAAGTAGTTTTCCAGTTCGACGGCGTGGAAAAGGCCGTCTTGGGTACGCACCTGCAACTGGTAAAAGACCGGCATGGCAGGGTTGTGGTACCATTAGGCGATGACGATTACGACATCGACCCGAATATTATCCAGGCGCCGGCCAAAGGTATTAAGACGACCGAAAAGGAATTTGAAAAACTGAGAAATGCCATGCATAAGGACCCAAACGCTCTTTTACAATCGATGTCGGCTAATGCGCAAAACAATGGCGGGCCTAAAACTGATGCCAATACAAGAATGCGGCCTGCGCCGCCTGTCAATAACCCTATCGAACTGCCGGAAAAACAATGAAATCTTTTTTGCGAACTTTAATATTGCTACTATGCAGCCTGCTGTGTGCTGCTGTAGGTTTTGCCCAGGACAAGATCCACGGGACGGTGAAAGACAGTACAGGAAAAGCCGTACCGTACGCAACGGTCAGCCTTAAAAAAAAGGCTGGCAATGCCGTCGTATCTTACACTATAACAGATGATAAAGGCGCCTACAATCTTCTAATGCCATCGGGCGAAGACCAGGATAGCCTACTGGTTGAAGTACGCAGCATAGGTTTTAAGAGCCTGGCAAAAGCCATTAGCGGCAAAGCGCCCATCGACTTCGTGCTGCAGATTTCGGTTAACCAGTTACAGGCTGTTGTGGTTAAAAGCAACCGGCCTGTGCTGCGGGTAAACGGCGACACGCTGGGCTATAAAGTTTCTGATTTCGCAAACGGGCAGGACAGGGTTATTGGCGATGTGATCAAAAAATTGCCGGGTATTTCGGTAGCGACCAACGGAACCATCAGCTACAATGGCAAAGCCATCTCCAACCTTTATATCGGCGGCGATAATTTGTTAGATGACAAATATAATATTGCCACTACGACTATCCCCCAGGGCGCCGTTGACCAGGTACAGGTGATACAAAATGACCAGCCGATAAAAATGCTGCAAGGCAAGGTGGTGAGCGAGGATGTGGCGTTAAACCTCACCATAAAAAAGGGCGCCAAGCTGCAGCTGGTGGGACAGGAAAGCGCGGGCGGCGGCATACCCGGGAACTATGATGTGGACCTTAACGCCATGATGTTTAAGGATTCCTATAAAGCGATCAATTACCTCAAAGGGAATAATGTGGGCGACGACGTGGCGAATGACCTAATATCGCATAACCTCACCGGTTTCCTGCAAAACCTCGACAACACTCCGCCGTCAACCGTCCTGTCCCTGGGTTCCGTGCCCAATCCTGATCTTTTGGAAAACCGTTACCTGTTTAACCAGGCAGCCCTGTTGAATGCGAATAACCTGGTGAACATTAAAAAAGGCGAGCAACTGCGGGTAAATTTATACTACCTGCACGATACACAGCAGCAGGATTATAGCCAACAAACGCAAATTTATTTACCGGGAGATACCGTGAAATATTCGGAAACAGAAAAAAACAGGTATCAACCCAATATTTTGCATGCACAGTTTACCCTTAACATCAACAAAGACAAATACTATCTTAATGATAAGCTGACAACTGATTACAGTGAGAAAACCTATAATTCGTCGCTGAACACCAACGGGGTAAACGTTAACCAGGTTTTGAATGATAACACGCTCAATTTTTCAAATGAGCTTGATTACCTGCAGTCGCCTAAATCGGGGAATATCTTCGAGGTTTACTCCTACATTTATCATATCAGCGAACCAGAGAACAGGATTATTGAGCCAAACTTTAACCCGGCTGTATTTAACAATGGGGTTAACTACAACCTGTTGGCGCAATCGGTGAATATCCCGACCTGGTTTACCAATAATTATTTATCGTTTAAAATACCGTCGAATTTCATTACGCAAACTTTTAAGGCCGGCTTCCTGGTGCAGCAGCAAACGCTCGAGTCGGATTTAAGCGCGGTGCAGTTAAATAATAGCGTCAACATGGTTTCCGATAGTTCGATCAACCATTTAAACTGGTCGAGGAAAAAGGTTTATGCCGGGGCTATTTACGACCTGCCGGGAACCATACTCAAAATAAACCTTAGCCTGCCGCTTAGCTTACAGCAGATCAATTATGGCGACAGCTTGTACAATCTCAATAGAAGTTTAACCCGGGTGTATTTCAACCCGAGGCTGTTTATTAAATACCAGGTAACGGTTGAGGACTATTTCAGTTTCCTGTACAATTACCGCAATGATGTGGGCAACATCCAGGATGTTTATCATGGCTATATTTTAACCGACTATAACACCTACTTTGCGAACAACGCAGATTTGACCCTAAGTAAAAACCAGCTCGCAGCATTCGGGTTTAACTACCGCAAAGCGCTTACACTATTCTTCTTCAGCATTAATACCTCCTTCAATCGTATACTGGCCAATAACATTACATCCAGTATTATTACCGATAATTTCCAGCAGCGGATTGTACTCCCCTTCCAAAACGCAACCAACGCCTGGACGGTTAACGGGTATATCAGCAAATATTCGTTCGCGCTGCGCACTACGTTCAGCGGCGGGATACAGTGGCAGTCCAATAGTTCAAACCAGGTTGATAACAATACTTTATTGCCGTACAATACCATTTCCACTACCGCTTACGCAGGCGCCGAGGCTAAGATAAGCGACCAGGCTACCTTTAGTTATAAAGCAAATTTCAATCAAACCAGCAGCAACTCGCCTGTCGGCGCCACCAACTATAGCGTTAAACAATTGGTGCAGCAGGCAGCGATAAATTATGACCCGGCTGAGAATGTGTTTTTTAAACTTTCGGGCGATGATTACCTAACTTATCAGCCGGGGAATGACTTGAAATACTTTTTTGCGGATGCATCGGTAAAATTCAGGATCAATAAGTTAAAATCGGATGTGGAATTGAGTGCGCTAAACTTTTTGAATGTTAAAAATTACAGTTACCTCAATTTATCAGCAAATACGTTTACGGCCAGCTCGTATCGATTGCCGGGGAGGATTGTGATGGTGAAGTTGTTTTTTAATCTTTGAGAAGGAGATGTGAGATGGTTCATAGTTGATAGTTCATGGTTCATGGCCGGAGGGCTGTGGGAAGCAGTGGCAGTAGCAGTGGCAGGAGGGGTTCATAGTTCATGGCCGGAGGGATGTGGGGAGAAGTAGCAGTTCCGCCGTCGCTAAAGCTATGGCGGACGAAGGCAGTAGCAGTTGGATCATGGCTGGAGGGCTAATGGTAGCTAAAAGTGTGACTATGAACGATAAGCCTTCACAGGAGAGACTTACGAAGTTTTTAAACGGCGAAGCCCTCAACGAGGCCATTGAAAAAGTAACAACTCCGAGTTAAACTTCGTAGGTCTTTGCACTTGCCCTTCGCTTCTTACCTTAAGGATGAACCGAAGCCAACTGCAAACCGGCAACTGCAAACTCAAAGAAGCCTTTCCTTAAACACCAGCGTCCCGGCGATCATATCGTGAAGGCATTGTTGTTTTTTGTTGAAGAAACAAAACAGGTAGCCGGTAAAAGCGGGCAGCGTTGAAAATATTTTGCAAATATTCCTTGCGGCGGCGAGGGTCCAGCTGATCCTGTTGCCTTGGATATCGCCTACTGTAATCTTTAATATCTGTTTACCATAGGTGGCCTGTTTGGCCGAGCTTTCCATAACGATGTGATAAACCAGGTTCACAAAGGGGATTAATACAACAAGGCTTATCGTAAATGACAGTATGGTCTCCTGGTTGTGAACAAAAATAGCTGTCACTAAAACGACAGGGATGCATGCCCCGGCGCAGAAAAGCCAGTCGAGCACAGCGGCGAGCAGGCGTTGGTCAAAGCTTCCGAAATACTGGGGAATAACTGCCCGCCGCGGAAAGCCAAATATCTCGCGCAGCTCGGCAAGCTCGTGAGCTTCCTTGTAATCGTCCATCCCGTCTGTTCGTACAAAGTCACCGGGCTGAATTTTGAAGTCCTTTAATTGTTCTATGCTGAATGGGCCTTGCGGCTTTCCGTCTATTACGAGCAGGTAGGTTTTTTCGCCCCCAGAACCCGGGCCGCTAACGCTGGATGTATCCATTGCTGATAAAGGTACCGTAATCTACTGTAAACAAAAAGGCCGGACGCGCTAAGGTTCAATCACCTCATCACGTTCCGGCCCGGAACAAACAATTAAACAATCAATATCTTTTTACGGTAAAGCCCGAAAGGCCTCCGCTGATGTGGATGTGCATTTTATTTTTTGCGCCGGCATAGCCCGGGGTTTCGTAGTTATCGTCGTCAGTTTTGGTAAACCCGTCGATTTGGTTATCCGACAAGCCCGAATCGGTTTCTACCTGGCAGGCCGCACCTTGCGGAACGCTTATGTCCACCTGTGAAACTCCTGTGGAAACATCGACATCGGTCATTGTCATTGGCATTCCTAACTTAACTTTAAAAGAAGCAGCCCCACCGTGCAGTTTTAATTCGTTCACTTTGAATTTTGAAAGGTCGAAATCCACGCTGCTGGCGCCGGTTTCAATCTCAACATCCCAAATAGGGCTGGTATTTAAGCTAAGCTCAACTTTGTTTTTGTCCGAGTCGAAATCAAAGCCGTGATGGTTTTTCATGCTAAAATCCACCACTTCGGTTGAGTCGTCCATAAAATGAGTGAATTCATACCGGCCTGCATCATTGCCTGTAGCGGCGCTAAACAGTTGATCGGTAGTGCCGGTCAGGTTATACGCGGTGGCCCCGCCCCCTATCTTAAGTTTTGCATACTTAAGACTGGCTGAATAAGGCTCGTTAAATACGCCGTTAACTGCGGTCTTTATCGTGCCCTTTGAGTTGTTATCGTCGTCGTCGTTATCATCATCGCCGTTGTTGTTATTATCATTGTCGTCATTGTGATAATAAAAGGCATGACGTGGCCAGAAATCGTACCTGTCGCCAAAGTTGCCAAAAAACAGCAGTCCGAGTCCTATTATTACCACTGATATTTTAAGGATAGTGGCCCAGGGGGACTTATTGTTGGCGAATACCAAGTTTACGCCACCGATCACCAGGAAGATGGGCCAAAGGCGGAAAATATTATACCAGTGGAAATGCAGGTATCCGTAATTGGCCAGCAATATGGCCGCGCCTATAAGTACCAGGATCAATCCCGGTATCAATTTATCGTTTTTCATAACTTTAATTGTTTATACCGGTTTCAGTCTTCAGCTGGTGCAGCCTCTTCGGTTGCCGGTGGGTTATTATTGGTTGCGTTCTCTGTTTCCGCGGCATTCTGCAGGTTGTTGCGATGCCAGCTTTTTTTGGCCTGCCCGCTAACGATCAGCGACGCGCCTACCACCACGAGGATAGCCGGCCATAGCCTTTCAAAATCAAGATCGGGGAACCAATCGTAGTTGTCGAGCAAGATAATTCCGCCCAACACGATAAGCACCACCCCTATTATTATGCCTGCATGCGACCTTTGACGCGGCGGCACAATGGGGTTGCTGTAGGGCGTGTTTACAAAGGGGGTGTTGGGATAGGGATTGTTAACAAAAGGATTGTTTCCGTAAGGACTTGCCGGTGGCGGCGGGGTCCCGGGCGTATCGCCGGCGGGCTGCTGCGGAGGTACCCGGTAATCCACGGTTGGGTTACCAAAGTTATTGTATACGTACCCCTTTTTGGGCAACACAATCCATAAAATTATGTAGGGGATAAAGCCCACGCCCATTATAAAAAAAGTAAAGGCGAAAAGCAGGCGGACGATGGTGGGATCCATGTCGAAATATTCCGCCAGCCCAGCGCAAACGCCACCCAAAACTTTGTGGTATTCGTCCCGATATAGCTTCTTTTCCATTTTATTTATTGTTTTTAGAGTTGATTGATTTATTAATTATACCTGGCCATTGGCCGGTTTTATGATGATTTCGTCTACGTTTGCTCCGATGCTCATTCCGTAAATATTTATAACCGCGCCTGCAACGTCTTCGGGCAGCACCATTTTGCCAGGATCCACGTCCATACCCTTCCAGGAATCGGTGAGTGTTGAGCCTAGTATGATCGCCGTAACCTTGACGCCGTGCTCCTGCATTTCGAGCCGCATTACCTTACTAAGACCTAACAGGGCATATTTTGTTACGCTATAGATACCCGAGGCCGGGATTGGATTGAGGGCTGCTACCGAGCAGATATTAAAGATATGCCCGCTCCCGGCTGCTATCATTTTCTTTCCAAAATAACGGTACAGTTCATAGGCGGCGCCGAGGTTGATATTGACGTGTTTGGCAAATGCATCATCCGCGTCGTCCAAAATGCTGGAGTAAGAGTACATCCCCGCGTTGTTCACAATGATATCGATAGCGCCCAAATGTGCTTCGGCGGCAGCGGCAAAAGCCAGCACCTGTTGTTTATCACCACAATCGGTAACGGCGGTAAATACTTTTATGGCGGGGTTGAGTGCGGTCAGCTCCCCGGCGAAAGCGTTAAGCTCATGATCCGTTCTTGAACAAATGGCCAGGCTTATACCCTGTTTGGCAAATGCTATGGCAATTGCCCGGCCTATTCCTTTTGTTGATGCGGTGATGATAGCGTTTTTCATTATTCGTTTTGCTGCGCGGGCTTTGGCCTTATTGCAAAACAAATCTAATGCATAAATAAACAGCTTCAATCTACGCATTGGCGAAGAAACCCAAATTTTCGGTAAACGGGGGAAAAGAAGCGGTAAACGTTTAGGGATTAAAAGTAACGGAAATACTTTTTGAGTTAATATCGAACAATGAATGTTGGACGAATGTCGAAGTGGTCAGGGTTGTGCGCTTTTTAATAGACTATAATCCCGCCTTTTACAAGTCCTGCCACGCCGCGTCCTCTTCAGGTGTAAGCCAGTCTTTGGCCAAAACCTTTTCACTGGCAAATTGGGTCAGGGGTTGATCCGCTATTTTTCCGTTCGGGGTCACTTCTTCTATTGCAAACGCAATTACTTCAACCTGCTTGCCCACATAGGCTTTTGGAAGCTTTATCGAAAAGCTTTGCCTATAAGCTTTAATAACCATCCTTATCATCCATCAAAGATAAAAATAAATAAATCGTTGATCAGCGAACAGGCCTCACCGAAAGATGCCCTCGCTAAACTCACCATTTTAAACAGCCCACCGCAAACTGCCCACTGTGCATGCTAACTGCCAACCGCAAACTGCCTACTGCCCCCTCATTCTTTCTTCCTGAAAAAATAATAGGTCTGGCTGGTGTAACTGAATACGATCACCAATAGCGTGGTCGCAATCTTCGACGGCGTTGCGTACCAGCCAAAATAGTCCACAAAAAGCTTTAGGAACAGGTAGTTGAAAAGCACGCAGGCCAGCACAACCACAATATAGCGCATGAGTTGATGGTGCCCTTTAAGGCCGGAGGTGGGGAATACAATATAGCGGTTAAGATAAAACCCCGATGGCAGGCTGAAACAAAAGGCGAAAAACAGGGCGGCGATGTGAGGGCTAAGGGTAAAGCTGCCTAAATGCAGATCCTGCTTTTTGAATATATAATGATAACTAAAGGAAAACAGGCAGATGTCAAAAACCGTGTTGAAGCCGCCCGCGGCAGCGTACCGGAATGTTTGCAGCGGGATGTACTTTTTAAAGGGGCCGTAAAAAAAATCGATACAGGTAAGAATAAAGTTCCTTAATGAATGATGCAGGTGTTTCATCTGACAGGGGATGTTCGCTGCAGTTTATCGGTCGGTGGCTCAGCGAAGGCACAAAGCTAAGAAAAAGAACAGTAGTTATGGGCGTGATCCTTTAAACACATCAGGGCGAAGGCATTAAAATAACGTTGGCTTAAATTGTTTGCTATAGGAGACTCTGGAGTCAAAAGCATTATGATTGCGGATGCTATAAACAGGGGACTCCTAACGGAGTCGGGTTGATAGTATAAAGCAGCCCGTTAAAGCACAGCAAGATCATTCTAAAAATTTTAAAGTCTGTCTGCGGCCTTTTTCTAATCTCTAACCTCCGGTCTCTGATCACTAACCTACAACTTTACAAACGTACTTCTGCCCACCACCCGGTTATTGCCGCTATTGACCACTTCAACCACGTAAGTTCCGGGTGAAAGAGTTGTGAGGTTATCCTGCCAGGTTCCGGATGAAGAAACAGCCGACCGTATAATGGCACCGCGGATGTTGATGATCTTTATTGCGTAGTTGGCTGATGTTGCGGTATTAGGCGCAGCGAAATTCCGAACGGTTGTGATTCCCTGCTGCGCCGCCGGGCTGCCGGTTGTTGTGCTGGTAGCCTCATTGGCGTTGATAGCAAGATTAATGACACCATTTGAGGGATTTGGGTAAATGGCAATTGCGGTCGCAACTTGCGCTGCCTCGCCGGCGAAACTAAGCGTCACGATATTTGAATAGGTTACAGTTCCGTTCAGATCGGTGAGTTTCAGCCGATACATATCGGTGCCGGTAATTGGTGTTTTGTCGTTATAGGAATAGGAACCTACACCTGTTGAAGTAAGCGTATCCAGCATATAAAAAGTAGTCCCGTTATCGATGCTTCTTTCCACGGTGAAAAAAGTGTTGTCCTGCTCGTTTTCGGTGGTCCACGTTATTTTGGCGTCGCCGGCCTCGTCCACTGCGCCGAAATTCAGCAGATGAAAGCTCAGTGAAGGGTTCTGGCGGATTACTACCTGAAACCGGGTATTGCCGAAGCTGGCGGAGTCAGCTTTGTTTATGCTGAAGGAGTAACCTGCAGAAGTCCGCAGGTTGAGCGAATCCTTAGCGAATTTATCCATCAGCCATATATTGTAAATGGGAGGGATGGAATCCAGCTCGGTGCGATCAAGCGAATAAGTGCCGCTATTTGCAGCCTCTACGTCGAGCCTGATTATTAGGGGCGCCAGCGCCGGCAGGGGAACTACGTTAACAGACAATGGGACATTATCAGATGACAGGCTAAAAAGCCCTTCCGCGGCATCCATACCCGGGAAATAACGGGAATCGAGGTTATTGTTGTAGGCGGTTGTCGCGGTTGACAGAAAGCCGATCGCGATATCGTCGGAATTAAATGCATCCAGCGACAGTTTTAAGCGTAACAACGGGATAGTAGTATTGCCGGTGTTATTAGCGCGGGGCGAAGCGGCGTTGGCGCTAATGCAGGTCATCAGAAGTAACAGGGCGGATAAAATTCGGTTTGCCATAATCAATTTTTTAATCGATTGAGGCACTGTTCACCAATAATTTATCACAGGTAATAACTGGTATGCAATAAACAGGCCGAAGCGTAAAAAGCGTCTCCAGCGTATTCTAAGGTGCATTTAAGTAAAACGAACGCTTGCAAAACGTGGAATAACAGGGCCTGGGTCACTAAATAACCGGGTAATATTTCCCCAAAAAAAGAAATTTTTACAACCTGCGGGAATGATCCGGGGTAAGGAAATGGGCAGGGTGTAAAACGGTAGCGATGGGGGTGAGAACCCATCGCTATGGAGAAAATAGTCTATAAACTTTTCAAATGGATCCTCCTGTAATCACATTTTCACAAAGACGCTTTTACCTACCAGGCTGTTGTCCTTGTTGTTATTCACCTGGATAACGTAGGTGCCAGGCGCCAGGGCGCTCACATTGTCCTGCCAGTTGGCAGATGAGGAGCTGCCTGTTTTCACCACGGATCCGGTCATACTGATGATCGTTATCTTGTAGGAAAATTCGCCGGTTGCGGGCGGCGCGGGTAACAACGGGGATATTGCGCTGCTCTGCAAGGAAGATACTTCCGTTGGGTCGTCTGCGCTTTGCTGATCGATGGCGAGGTTGATAAGGCCGTTAGACGGGTTCGGGTAAACGTTAATGTTGCTGGCATCGGTCAGCGTATTGCTGTTGCCGGCATAGATAAGAGTCACCACGTTTGAATAGGTGATCTTGCCGTTCAGGTCGGTGATCTGCAAACGATAAGAATCGCTTCCTGCAACCGGATCGGCATCCATAAAGCCGTAAGAGCCCAGTGAACTGGAGGCAACACTATCAAGTTTTGTGAAAGTAGTACCCCCGTCGATGCTACGCTCAATAGCGAAGTTGGTATAATTGGCTTCGTTCTCGGTTGTCCATACTACTTGCGCGCCTCCTTTTACCTTTGCAGCCGAAAAGCTAAGTAAATGAACCGCGAGGGCCGGGTTTTGCCGCACCACGACCCGGAAGCGATGTTTGCCAAAGCTGGCGCTGTCAGAAAGGTCGATATCAAATACATAAGCGGTGTTGTGTTTTATATCGAGTGAGTCTTTTTTATAGGCGTCTATCAGCCAAAGTTCATACAGCGCCGGGATTGCCTCCAAATCGCTGCGCTGGATGGTGTATTGACCGCTCGCGACTGCGGAAACACCTAAGGGGATGACCAGGCTGGCTGTGCCTTTGGGAAGCGGCACCCATTTTACTGAAGCGCGAACGCTATCGCTGGTGATTGCCGAAATAAATTGGTATGCCCCCGAACTGGGGAACGATTGGGCATCTTCGTTGCCGCTAAACTTAGTTGTAGACGCTGGATTAAAACCAATGACCATGTCGGTATGATTGGTGGCGTCGGTTACCAGATTTAGCCGCATAAGGGATCTGTATGCGCCCCGAGGCACCACGGCCGCTGCAATACGGCGGTCCATCAATAAGTTGCTGCCGGTTACCTGGCTGTTGCTTTTGGCGCTTTCAGTAAAAGTAAGAGTTGGCGAGGAGTTATTGGCCTGGACAAAGAAGCCTTGTCCGCTGGGTATTATTTTACTGGCGTTCCCGGTTGAGATTCCGGTTGTGGCGTTGTAAGTATCGTAATTGCCGGTAATGGGGTCAAGGATATAGACGGTAGGGTTAACCTTATAGCCGTAGATGGGCGCCGCGGAATTGGTGTTGCTGAAGGTGCTCCAGTCGATCGAGCTGGGGTAAGGGTTGCCCACCAGGTTATAACCCCGAACGTTTAGGTTGCCGGCATTGCTGGTTGAGTATAATAATCCGGCGCTTTCGGTAAACGAAACGACTGAATAGCTGCCCTGGTTTAAATTACCCGTCGCGCTGAATGTTACGCTTTCGGGCGCCACAAAAGGATAGGTGGTTTTACTGGGCGTACCGGTAAGGTGAGTTATATTGTCGCCCCTGAAGTACATCATAAAACCATCGCCGGCATAAACCTTGGCCGATCCATAAGTTGCATCGGTAGTAGTGATAGTGCCGCTTGCAGATGTGTTGCTAATATTGGTTACGCCCGGAAAATTCCCGTCGGTAAAAGTAGCATTGGCAGGTGTATAGTGCTCATCAAATAAATAAAGGCTCGCGTTACCTCCCCTGGTTGTATAGGTTGAAGTGCAATCCGTGATGATCGTGCCGGCGCCGAGGTAATCAAGGCTGTAGGGGTAGTAGCCGCTGCCGTCGATCCCTTCATTTACGGGTGAGGTCATTAAACGGTAGTTGCGGGCTATCCACCTTTTAGTAGTGTTATCGTAAGTAGCGCTGCCTTGTACAAAACGCTGGGCGGTAACAAAACCGGTAATACTGCAGCCGGATGGGATCTTTGCCACGGTGGCGGTTCCGTTAGTATCGGATTTAAGCGTTAAATACGCTGCCGATGACGAGCCGGCCACAAGTTTGGAACTGTTTGACATGGTTAATATCCCGGTGCTTGCCACCGCGAAATTTACATTATTGGCACCGGCGCTCATAGTAGCTGTACCGCCGCCGCTAAAATCAACGAGTTTAAAGGTGGTACCTGTAGTGCTGTTATCAACAAGCGCTTGCGCACCGGAGCCGTTAAAGTAAGTGGTGCCTGTGCTTTGTGTGTACACACCCCCAACATTATTGGTATAGTTTGTTGCAACGTATAGGTTAGCGGTGCCGAGGGTTAGTGTGCCGCCGGAATCATTGGTTAAAGATCCCGAAACGGTAATATTACCGCTGCCCTGGGTTGCGCTGCTGCTGTTATACCAGCTGCCATCGATGTCGACCGTTGGGTTGTTGGTATTAAACAGTACAGATGTGGCCGTGCTGGTAAGATCGGCGCCGATGCTCAGTGTACCCCCATCCGGGGTTTTTGTACCGGAACCGGTCAATTCCAGGTATTGGTAGGTCTCGGGCGTATTGTCAAGGCAGGCTGTGGTATTGGTATAAACTTCCTGGCTGGTGCCGCTGTAATAAACAGTGCTGGTACCTGTGCCCCCGGTATTGTTATAGAAATCGATGGATCCGGCAACGCTCGCAGTATTGAGTGCATTTGCGTTGGTGAGCTGGAGCACGGGTGTTAAAGCCGAGCCGCTGGGGATATCAATGCTGAATTTTGGGGTGGCGGTAGTTAACGGTAAAATACCCTGGGTAGTGTTAACAGTTAATATAGTGCCGTCTATCGTGGTTGTTCCGCCTTGTAAAGAAAATGTAACGTTGAGGTAGCCGATGGCTAATAGCGTGATATCGAAATTGGAAGAGTTGACCGTGACGTTCCCTGTTACGTGCAAGCTATATATAGTCGAGATGAATTCTGTGAGGTCGATAGCCAGTACCGGTGGGAAGGTAGTTGAATTGCCGACCTGCAGCGAGGCGCAAGTGATACTCCCTGAGCCGGTTACAGTTGTAGTGAAATTGCCGCCATTATCGGGGTTCTGCGTTATAGCGCCGCTTACGGTCAATGTAATACCCGAATTTACAGTTAGCGTTATGTTTTGGGTGGTGCCTAACAGGATGGAGGCGCAGCTTTCCGACGCCGTTACAGTGGGCTGATTGGTAAACGCTACTATCCCAATCTGAACCGCATCGGTCGAAACCGGCAACGTCCCCGAGCTCCAGTTTGATGCGACAGCCCAGTCGGAGCTGGTCGTTCCCTTCCAGTTTATTGTTGCCGCAGAGGCGTTGTTTGTTGCAATTAATAATACAATCCAGCAAAATGTTATTTTCACAATGCGGGAAGTCCGCTTCTTCTTAAAATCATTCATGGCTGATATTTATAAGGTTAAATACACCATGAGCGCCCTGGCTATAATTTATCTACTACTTGCCTTTTGTTATTTCGTCGAGGTTGGCATTTTGTACGTATTAAAATATGGCAAAGTTCTTAATTAATAAATATATTTTTGAACAATAAGGCGTTGATAACCAAAGGGTAAAAATCTAAAGAGGCACCAATGCCGTTAAATAACGGCATGTTCCTACCGTTAAAACACCCTAATAAATGTTCAGATATTTAATTTGACAACCAGAGAGAATATTAATAATAATATTTTGTATTGAGATAATAATAGACAATAAATCAAAATGCTCAACACATTGGCTGGCTGTATTTAATAAATAACCACCTATAGCTATTAAAATAACGAGGAATAATTATCGTTTTTCGGCATGATCAAATCGGCCTGAAAAGTGTTGTGTCCGTCAAAACACGGTAGCTGCAAAGGGTGATTTTCTGTGAACCCATTTGGGTTAGATAAAAAACAAAACGGGCTTCGTCATATAAAACAGAAGCCGTTGATCAATGACGTACGGACAAGTTGGAGTTAAATGTGGATAGCCCGGTTCCCCGTTGCTGCAAGGCAAGCTTCGCGCATAGCTTCCGTATAGGTTGGATGGGCGTGGCTTGTGCGCGAAACATCTTCGGCAGATGCGCGATATTCCATTGCCAGCACAGCTTCGGCAATCATGTCAGCCGCACGGGGGCCTATCATGTGCACGCCCAGTATTTCGTCGGTTGTAGCATCGGCAAGCACTTTAACAAAGCCATCCAGGTCGCCGCTTGCACGTGCGCGCCCGCTGGCCCTGAACGGAAATGAGCCGGTTTTATAATTGATCCCTTTTTCTTTGAGTTGTTCTTCGGTTTGACCAACGGCTGCAACCTCGGGCCAGGTATAAACCACCCCCGGTATCAGGTTATAGTCGATATGCGGCTTTTGCCCAACGATTTGCTCGGCAACCAGTGTTCCTTCATCTTCGGCCTTGTGGGCCAGCATGGCGCCTTTTATCACGTCGCCAATGGCATAAACACCTTTAACGCTAGTTTGCAAATGGTCGTCGACGGTTATCTTACGGCCGCGTTCTTCAACGGTCAATCCAATCTTATCCAAACCTAAACCGTCGGTGTACGCAATCCGTCCAACCGCCACCAAACAGTAATCGCCCTTTAGCTCCTTCTTTTCTCCTTTGGGGTCGTCGAAAGTCACTGTTACTTCTTTGCCTTTTGCGGTAGCGCCGGTAACCTTATGGCCCAGGTAAAAATCCATGCCCAATTTTTTGAGCACCCTTAGCAACTCCCGGCCGAGGCCGCGGTCCATGGTAGGGATGATGGAATCCATATATTCAATAACCGAAACCTTTGAACCCAAACGCGCATAAACCGAACCCAGTTCCAGCCCGATGACGCCGCCGCCGATCAGGATGAGATGTTTAGGGATCTCGGATAATGACAACGCCTCGGTGGAAGTGATGATCCGTTTTTTATCAATCTTAATGAAAGGCAACGTTGAAGGCTTTGAACCGGTGGCAATGATGACATTGGCACCGGTAATTTGCCGCTCCGTTTCGTCGGCTTTTTTTATGCTGATGGTGTTTTTATCCACGAAGGAGCCAACGCCCTGGTAAACATCAATTTTGTTCTTTTTCATCAGGTAGGCGATGCCGCTGGTATTGGCGTCGACCACTTCCTGTTTGCGTTTGATCATCTGGCCGAAATCGATGCCCAGGTTTTCGAGTTTGATGCCATGGGTAGCAAAGTCATGTGCGGCGTTATGGTAGTGTTCCGAAGAATCGAGCATCGCTTTTGAAGGGATGCAGCCCACATTTAGGCAGGTGCCACCCAAGGTGGCGTATTTTTCTATAATGGCAGTTTTTAAACCGAGTTGGGCACAACGAATCGCAGCAACATAGCCGCCCGGGCCCGAACCGATCACAATAACGTCATATTGCATAAGCATTTATTTGGTGGAGTGCAAAGGTAAGAAATATAACAGGGCCGGAAAAAGGTAATCGGATTTAGGCGGGGAAAGTTTACAGGGTGGTGATAGTAGCAATTTACGAATTACGATTTTGAAGTTTTAGCTGGAAGTCCGAAAGACGCTGCGACTGAGGCCCGCCAGCTGGCGGATAACTTTAGTTATATGGAATAATCAAAAAGGAAACTTTAAGTCACGATCACCCCAAAAAGTCAACTAAAAAATAACACGGGAAGTTTCCCGACATGTGTTTAACTTTATAACCGACATTCCGACTTCGTCGATAATAAAATTCAAATGCCATGAATCCCAAAGGTGTTACCACTTGCATAAGTCGATATGCTGTGAAAGAAACCGTTGATCGTTTGCAATCATTCCTGCAGCAGCACGGCGTTACGATCTATGCACGGATAGACCAGCAGCGGGAGTTGGAAAAAACCGCGCAAGCGATGCCTCCGCTGGAGTTTCTCCTTTTTGGCAATCCAAAAGCCGGCGGCCCGGTGATGATAGAAAACCCGATAGCTGCGCTTGATCTTCCGCTTAAAATAATTTCATGGGAAGATAAGGACCGGAAAGTTTGGGTTGGCTACAACGAAGGAAGTTATATCAAGGAAAGGTTTTTGCTTTCCGATTCGGTAAGCGCAGCGCTAAACCTTGACGTGGCCGTTGCGAAAGCGCTTGAGTAATGCATGTAAAATTCTGTGTATATTCGGTTTAATGAAAAAAACGATCTATCTTCACAAAGCAGAATCTCACCCATAATCCCTCCCGGCATGCCAAATAGAAGAGCTTTTATTCGCGACGCGGGCCTCCTCTCGCTTGGCCTGGGCTTTTTGCCTTCATTGGCCAGCTATGGCTCAGACCTTAGTTTTAATAAACCATTTGTTTTGCCACGCAGTACACCCGAAATGCAGGGAATCTCGTCGGAGGGTATCAGTAAGTTCATGCAGGCGATAAAAGATAGCCGGCAGGAATTTCATAGCCTGATGATATTGCGCCACGGGCATGTGGTGGCCGAAGGGTGGTGGGACCCGCATTCGTCCGAACACCGGCAGCAGCTCTACTCGCTCAGCAAAAGCTTTACCGGTACGGCAATCGGCCTGGCCGTTGGCGAGGGCCTCATTTCCGTGGACGACCCGGTTATTAACTTTTTCCCGGATATACTGCCCGACCCGGTAAGCGATAACCTGGCCGCTTTAAAGATTCGTCACCTGCTTTCCATGACGGTGGGCCATGGTAAAGATTCGATCCTGATCCTGGAGGCATCGGCTCCCGGTGTTCCCTGGGAAAAAACGTTCCTGAGCCTGCCGGTGGTTTTTGAACCGGGCAGCCAGTTTATGTATAATTCCGGCGCTAGTTTTATGCTGAGCGCGATCATCAAAAAAGTAACCGGCCAGCCGGCGCATCAATACCTGAAAGCACGGCTATATAATCCCTTGAATATTACCAACACCACCTGGGGCGCCAACTGGGAAGGGATTAACATGGGGGCCTCGCACCTGCGGATGCCTACGGAAGATATCGCCAAATTCGGGCAGCTTTATCTCCAAAATGGCGTGTGGAACGGCAACCAGGTTATCAGCAGCGACTGGGTAGCCCAGGCATCAGCCAAGCATATCGATAACGGCAAAAACGACAGCAGCTGGGGTTATGGCTATGGGTACCAGTTCTGGCTCAATCCGTCCGGCGGGTATAGAGCAGATGGCGCATTCGGCCAATACAGTATGATATTGCCCAGGCAAGATGCAGTGGTAGCCATCACCAGCGAAAGCATATCGACGAAAGACACGATGCAAATTGTATGGGACGTACTGATCCCGGAAATGAAAGACGGCGCGCTCCCGGCGAACGATACCGCGCATAACCAATTGCTGGATGAGCTGAAAGCCCTTAAATATGATCCGCCACAGCTTGCCGCCACATCGCCTTTAGTCCAAAATAACGGGGGTAAAACCTTTGTGCTCGATAAAAATCCGTTTAATGCCAAATCTGTTATTTTCAGCTTTAAGGATGATAAATGCCTGTTTACCCTAAAGGAAGATGGTAAACCGGATATTGTGATCACCAGCGGGCTGAACCATTGGATACGAAAAGACAACCTGAAACCGTCGGCACATTCGCTGTTTTCGCTGCGGCGCATCGATTTTGATTCTATTGTTGCAGCCGCCTTCGGCTGGCAAAACGAAAACACCCTGGTACTAACCTGGCGCTATATTGAAACCGTGCACGGCGAAACATTCACCTGCGTATTCGACGGGAATAAACTAACGATTAAGCCTTTGTTTAGTGTAAACCGGCTGCAGGGAAAACCCGATGAGCGGGCCGATATAACGGGGAGTATAATTTAGTGGTTCGCCGAATACAGGTAAAAATCCGGACTTAATTGTTTTGACGAAAAATTATGGTACCCGGTGAAGCAGCTTAATACACTGTCGGCTTTATTCTTCGAAATAAAGTCCGCCGGCATCAATATGTATAAATTTCCGCATTGGCCGTGGTATGGTATCATCCAGGACTTAGTTCCGGTATCGATGGCAATAACCCTGTTATAGCGAACTTCGGCTGCAATATCCGAGCTTAGCATCACAAAGGTAGCTTTACCTGCCTGGTCTCTATCCAGCTTTAGTATCGCATTCATCGTGTTTTTATCATACAGTTGTTGGCTGATACCCAAATTGCCTTTGGCAGCGTCGCGGTTCCCTTCAAGTTCCCGCAGAAATGTCGCTGAGCTCGTGTAAATAAAAAATAGCCAAACTGCAAAAAACAGGACCGTGGTTAGCTTGGTTTTAAAGGCCAGGTAAACAAGCCCGGGTATTGCCAATATACCTATCACCCTAAAATGGCGCCCTTCGCAGGATACTTCCGATTGGTTTAAAAACAGGAAGCTGAAAAAAAGCACGCCTGTAATATAAAAAGTAAGGAATGCGACCAGGTACTTTTTTCCCGGAGAGAATTTCATTACCAGGACAAGAAATGTCAAACTCAAAAACAAGAACACAAATACGATTAAAACAGCCATTTGATGTGACACTAAAGAGCCGCCATCCTGGCAGATGAGCCCGCTGAAAAGTTCATCGACCGAAAAAGCGGAAAGGAAGGGCGATGCGAGCGGAAACCCAAATGTTTCAGCCTTTACAACTGATACCCCACCTGTCAAAGCAGGGGTTATACCCTTCGAAAGATAAAAAACATACAAAATGAACAGTGACGAAATAAACGGAACAGCGAGGAATAGCCCGTTTTTTACCCAAATTGAAATTCGCTGTCCATTTGCGCTGCTCGTCGCAATATTTTTAGGCAACAGCAGCTCTCCGGTTTCCCGGCTTGAAATATTTATCCAGCAACAGGCGGTCCCGGCGGCGAACGCCCACAAAAACGAGGATTTTGCAAAAAGACCGATAAACGATGCCAGGAACAGGAAAAGTAAAAGCCGCCATGTTACTTTTTCGAAAAGAAAACAACCGTATAAAAACCAACCGATAAAAGCAAAAAGCAACAATTCGCCGCCGGAATAATAGGTAAACGTAGCAGTAAAGAAGAGCTGGCTGGCTATAAAAGCCGTACTGACAGCGGCTACCCCTGCGTTGAAATTTAATCTTATGAATAGTTTATAAAATCCGGCCAAGCCTAATATATTGCATAAGGCGACTGTTAACGATACTGAATGGCCGGTATTTATATTTAAAAGCAATTTAAAAAAGTAGGGCAACAGGTACTGGCCGGGCGACCACCAGGCGAGGAATTCAGCGTGATCATCTGCGATATTGGCGGGGCCTGGCATTATCAGCTGATTGAAGTGATGCCCCTGCTCCATGCCGTGCATAACGATAAACCCCCAGCAGGGATCGGTATCGGCCCCAGGTGGTACTATAAATGAGAGTATAGCGGCAATGAGCACACACAGGCCTGTGGCCATCAGGAGTAAACGTTCCCATTTGTTTTTTTGGAGCAGCGATAACATGCGGTAAGCGCTGTGATAAGAGACCGCCGCTAAAAAGCAAAGACCATCAAACGCTTACCGAAATTAACGGTACATGCTTTCAATTGAAATAAGCAGAATTTCGTATTTTAACTTGTCCGGGAGAGCGGGGTTTGAAAGGAAATAGCTACCGGCAGCTTCCGAATGCTCAAAATTTCTTTACCGTTTCAGTGATATGCGCCAGGTGGTGTTTGCAGTGCCAGGCATATAAGGCCAGGGCCTTTTTGAGCTGAAGGGTGCTGCCTGATTCGGGATTGGTAAAAGTGCGGTTCCAGTCCTCTTCAGTAAAGGACTCGAGCAGGGCAACCCACCGGAGGTGTATCCCATCAATTATCCTGAGTGACGGTTCAACCGGCAGGCGGTAGTCGGGTAACAGGGCCCAGTCTGCTTCTTCGTACGGTTTTATGATAGGGCGATCTTCGGTAAGGGCCCATTTAAAACGCATCAGCGAATTCATGTGGCTGTCGGCCACATGGTGAACTACCTGGCGCAGGGTCCAGCCCCCAATGCGGTAGGGGGTATTCAATTGGGTTTCGGTAAGGCCGATAACGGCATGGCGAAGCCGCCCGGGAAATTCCCTGATGGTAGTGGTCCAGGTGCGAAGATCTTCGGCTGTATAAGTTACAGGAGGAGCAAATTTACCGGTAGGATAGCGCAGCGGTTCGTCAGTCATGGCCGAAATAAAAATTTTAAATTAGGTAATATTTTTATTCGCAACAAGGTTTTAAGATAATTTAGCGTTTTGTAAGCGTAATTTGATGTCCCGATGATAAAAAAGCTGCTGTTCCTGGCCTTATTCTTTCACGCAGCCTTACTTCATGCACAAACACTGAAAACTGATGTCCTTGTGATTGGGGGTAGCCCGAGCGGAGTGGTGGCGGCTATTCAATGCGCCAGAAGTAAAGTGAAGACTATACTCGTAGCACAGCGAATCGGCCTGGGAGGCGATAGTATCGACGGGAAGCACATCACTATCACTACCGGCAAAAACATCCCCTCGGGTACCTGGGGGGAATTTGAAAAGCGCATGCGCAGTCTTACCGGCGATAGGTTGATGAAAAGCGCTTCGGTTCCGCGCAGCTTGTCGTTCGACCAGGAAGCTGCCGAAACCGTACTTAAAAAAATGACCGATACCATTCAAGGACTGTCGGTTTACGTGGATGCATCTTTCATTTCCATCGAAAAGGACGGCGAAGGCTGGGAAGCAAGGATGAGCCAAAACGGGAAAAGTTTGCGGATAAAAGCGAGGGTGGTTATAGATGCCACTGAAAACGGGACAGTCGCGAAAAACGCAGGAGTAAAATTAAATGCAGCGTATAATCCATTTGCGATCGAACCCGCCTCCAAAGCTTATCGCACCTCCATTGCAACCGGCGACGGATGGCCCGGCGCGAACAATAAAATGCCACCTGGAGCCGATAAATACCCGCCCCCCTCCTGCTGGTGTATCCCGATGTACGCAGTGTTAGCTCCTGGGGCCGATAACCTGCTCATTACGGAAAAAATATTGCCCCCTGATAGAACCCCACAATGTTTACCTGTTGAATTGGAACTGGGGCAGGGAGTAGGAGCCATTGCCGCCTATTGCGCTTTTTACAGAACAACGACCAAAAATCTTAAAGTACGGATCATCCAGGGTGAGTTGCTGGACTTTAAAAGTTACCTGCTGCCTTTTGACGATATAGTACCAGGCGACAACGACTGGCGGGCTATTCAGCAAGTGGGCGCAACCGGCTTGCTGGATGGCGTATGGCAATACCCTAAAAACGACCTTTTTTTCAATTTTATGCCCGACTCATTGGTAAAAACAGCCGAGGTAGAGCCGGTTTTGCAGGAGATCTATACCCGGGCGTTTTTGTGGTTTTCGAAGGAAAAGCCGGGGCCGTTTTTTACTATAGGTAACACCCTGTCTTTTATCAGTGATTACTCCTTAACCGATCCTGTTATCCTGCGGGTCAGCATTAAAAAGGCCTGGCAAACGCGGTTTAAGTTTACATTGCCGTTTGAATTGAACCGGCCAATTACCCGGCGGGAGTTCGCGGTTTTAGCCAACCGGTATATCAATCCCTTTGCAAGGACGGTGGATTTGGGCGGTAAGTTGGTGAATTAGCTAGCACATCAGTGATTTGCGAATTTTTCCGCTCTTGTTGTGGTTGGCCACCAAGTTCCGAAAGCATTGGACTACGCCCCCTTACAATTTGGAGCACAGCTGACTACGAAGTGGTGGGAAGGGCTTTGCACGCCAAAATAGGTAAGTAATGCGTGCCCGCTGTTTATCAATTTTCCAAATGTCTGCAAAGGCGAACTTTCAATAAGCGACAAATTTTTTATACATTTAGATAATGCAATAACAGATTGCGGAGAAAACTCTAAAAACAACAAATTGGTATTTGGCACAACTGCAGCGTCAACGCCCTCACTAAACCGACGAATCCCAAAAATCAAACTTATGAAATTTCAAAAATTCTATAAATTAATAAAAGGTCAAAGTTTGTTAACTCTGTTGTGCGGATTCACATTAATAATTTTGTTCTGTTTTTTTGTTAGGACCGGGAAAGCTACCAATAATAAAATTTGGATGAATGTAAAGTATCTGAAATGCCTTCGAAATAAACTTCCCTGCGAATGTGAAAATCAAACCAAAACATATTTTACTGCAATGCTGGACACTAATAGGATGAGTAAATTTTTCGGTATTGATTTGTTAAAATATGATCAAATGGAGTTTGATCACTACAGCATAAGACGAAAATCAATGAACTATTATGAAGTTTTCGAATCGAATAAAAACAGTGAGATTTTTGCGTCATTATTTTTGAGCGGTGACACCCTCACAGTTTTGGAAAAGAAAGACAAAATGATTTTTGTATCTGGAAATTCCGACAAGTATGATGAAAATCAATATGGAAAACAAAATACTAAACTTTTAAATGTAGCTTTTAAAGATAGAGGATATGACACGCTTGAGAAAACCCTTAATCAAGATTCATTAGATTGCTTTTGCAATAAGTGGATTGGAAAGATTAATTTGATATCTGTTACTGGTAAAGAGAAGGCATGGATTATTGAGCAACATAAAGATAGCACCTATATTTATGTAATTACAAACAACCCCGGGCCTGACGACTCAATAGTAAAAAAACTTTTTAAAAAATATAAATGGAAAAATGAAGTGAAGTGACCCACGCTGTCCTTAGATTGTCAACGTACAACACAGACTTTATCTGCGTGACCCTAAATCTAATCCCCTTGGTTCCCGGATACTTGGAAAAATAGCCCATAGGCTATTAAAATACCTAATTATTTATCGAAAGCTTTAACTCATTGTCAACTGATGCATTTGCCTCTATTAAATCGCCCCCGTCGATAAAATTGAATTTAAGCGCGACCTTATCATTTGGAAACCCGATAATGCGCAACAACTCGTTAGTTATGCTTTCGGTCTGTTCGAAATTCAGTTTTGAGGAGGTTGAAACATAGATGGTAGTTTCCCTTGAATTTTTTACTATAGTTGCCATAATGTCACTTTAAAATTTACTCGCTGTTTAATTTCGAAAAAGCTAAATATGCACCAACTGGCTACAATTCAGCAACTCACTTATTAAAGACGACTGCTTATAAACTATTTCCAGTTTTATCGTTTTGTTCATCGGTTGTTCAGCGGGTAAGCGGGCATTTTCCAAAGCAGCAAAAACGTGCGCGGGATCAAAATTGAAACTAACATTCCTGTTTACTTTATCTATTGCTGTATAAATGGAGAACAGTTCATATTCCAGGATCTTTCCTAAATAAGGGACTTTGATGTTTTTTGAAAGAATGTAAACCGCAAATTCTTCGGCAACAATAACAGGCAGCAACTCCGGGAAGGCTTTGTTAAAAAAATCATTTACATAGGCATTAAAAAGTTCTTCGCCAACTGAAAGCCTGAGCAAGCGCGTGGTGAGTTTAAGCATCGAAACCAATACGGAACCCCTGAAATTAAAGATGAGGTCTTTGATGATGGCGAGGCCCGGATCTTCCGCGAGTTCGATAGCGAGCGGTGTTTGCGGTTCTTTTCCAAGTGCAAGCCGGCCGAGGGCAGATTCCCAGTCGTTCACGGATGGAAGTTCATCAACAACCGGGATATTTGAAACCGGCGTTTTCACCTGGCCTCTATAGTATATTCCTCTTTTGTTCCAGATGCGTTGCATGGCTGTGAGCTGGTTAACCAGGACCGCCTCCGGAACTTTAGCGAAGGAGTCCAGATCGATCTCAAAGATCAGCGCCTTAAGGTTGGGCAGGCGGGTGACCACATAGCGCATTATATCTAAGAGTTCTTTGTCAGATGGGCCACTGTGTGCGTCGAGGTAGTAATCCTTATAATACATGCCACCGCCTACATGCAGCTCGATAATGCGTTCATGCGGCAGGCTGTCGAAAAAGTTTAAAACCCCCTGACGTCCGTTCCGCTGATTGGCGAGGAGATTATGGAGGTCGAGCAAAATGTTGCAATCGGCCGCTTCGGCAACCATCCGGGTAAACAGGCCATCGGGTATTTCATCTTTGCGGGGCCGCAAATAATTCGTGCCGGTTTCAAAAGCAAAGGGTAAATTCATCTGCGCCTGGTAATTGCGGATATTGGCGGCAGCGGCTTCAATGCCTTGCGGGGATTGCAAAGGCGGCAGCAAAAAGCCGGAATTGATCTCCTTATCGCCTTCTTTGAACATATTAAAGCTGAGGTGTTCGCTTATCCAGCACGGATCCAGGGCTTGCACCTGTTGCTTTAATGTGTTAAAATGCGCTGCCGACGGCAGGCAGGTACCTCCGATGGGATAGCCTACGCCATGAAACAACGTAGGCCGCTCATAAGCCTGCAGGAAGTTGGTCACTTCCGCATCATGCTTAAATGCATCGCACCTGTCGTTTCGATCGTACCAAAATGTTTGTGGTTCAATTTCCACTACGTCGATCAGCGACGAATGCGATGCAAGAAAGCCTTCAAAGCCTCTGAAATAAACAAGTCCAACGCCGAGTTCATTCATCGTCAAAACCGGTTAGCGTACAGAAGCTTTTAATTGTCTGTTCACAACGATGTGTGCGCTTACAGCGTCAGCCTCGTCGAGAAACTGGAATTTAAAGCCTGAGAAACAAGTTGGGTGACCTGCGGCGCGCAGAATTTCAACAAGAGCAGTTTGTGATTGTTCTGCGTTGAGATTTGACGGTACCGACACCAGCACGGTGCTTCCCTTTGAAAATTTTCCTTCAGTTGCCATAGATATGATGTTTAAATAAAAAATGCCTACTCTGTTCACCCTTTTCGGCTTCCGGGTTTATTAACACTGAACGCCCTTTTCGGATGGTAAAAGTAGATGGGTTTGAGATGGACGGCAAGCGGGGAAATACGCGATGAACAGGTATTTGGCACTGTATTATGGGGAGTAGAATTACGGGGCCGCATGGGTAGAAATACGCGGGAAGGCCTGAATACTCAACGTATATGGAGCGCTATTTGGTTGGCGACAGGCCTATTTACATAATGGTTTGATGATTGCATAGATATGCTCATCCAGGATGACGCCGTTTTTGGTGATGTTTTGCCTGAGTACGCCTTCCTTTATAAAGCCTGCTTTTTCGAGTACGCGCATGGATCGGGGATTATTTGATAAAACGCCCGCTTGTATCCTGACAACATCGAGGTTAGCGAAGGCATAAGTAGTTAGCAACCGGATGGCTTGGGTCATGATTCCTTTTCCCCAGAGCATTTCGCTGATCCAGTAGCCCATCAATGGCGCTTTTCTGTAAACATCATCGCGCATTTCGAGGCCAACCACGCCTACCGCGTACCCTTCCACATCGATGACCAAATTGTAGTTAGGCTCCATAGCGAGCATCAAATCCACCCATGCTTTTGCTGCTTCCATGGTATAGGGATGCGGGAAGCGATCCATCAGGAAATCATAAACGTGGGGATTGTCGGCATGCTTTTGGATCGACGTTACATCGTCTGCATTCCATCCGCGAAGTTTAAAGCCATTTCCGTGTAGTTCCATTTTGCAAAGGGCCAATAGTAAAATATTGCAATGAGTGTTGTGCGAAGGAAGCTAATGTCTATTTACGTTTACGACTTGGATGCCTGCTCGTATGGAATACGGAGACAATCATGATCAGTTTATCGATTTTATTGACCTTATACACAATTAAGAAAGGAAAGGTGTCGGTTGTCACTTCACGGAGACGCTTCTTCATAGGATAGTGCAAAGGGTTTTCGGCAATCAACGCAATTTTTCTAAACACCTCATCGTCAAATCGATCCCCTAAACCGACTTCTTGCTTTTCGTACCAAACCCAGCTTTCAAAAATCTCCTTGCGTGCCTTAAAAAGCAGGTCGATCAAGTAAGTCATTTTTTTAGACTCTTGAAATATTCTTCTTTCATTTCGTTCAGCGATGACCGGGCCTGTTCAATAGAAAAACCAGGATCAAGTCCAGCCTCGTATCTTGTAACCCGATCATTCAATTCATCTACAAATTCTTCATCCTCCGACCAATGACTTTTTGGGGCAATCTGATCTTCTACCAGCGCATAAATCGCTTTTATCTTTTTATCATCAGCCACCCTGATATAATCATATAGTCTTTCTCTGATCGCCGCAGTTGTCATAACGAATGTGTTTAATACAAATTTACTGATAAAAATGCAATTTCAACTGCTGAACTTTGCTGTTAATATCTTGTGTTTTTTAGTTCCAGTAATTGAATCCGGAAATGCGTTTTGCAACAAAAAGCCCATTTAAAAATAACAATGATTAACGAAACGATTAAATTGCGCCTTGTATCAGCCGATCAACTATTCGGTCAATACCACATTTATTAAGTATTAAGGATAGTCAAATAAAACTTAACCATCGATATACGGTCACTCTCTCATAGATCCAATGAAAAGATTTCTTACCCTTCTTCTGCTCCTGTCATCCGCAAGCGCATTTGCCCAAAAGCTGGATACCCTTACCGTCGAAAAGATCATGCGCGATCCGAAATGGATAGGCGTATCACCTTCCAATATCCGCTGGAGCGACGACAGCAAAAAGCTTTATTTCAACTGGAACCCCATCGACAGCGTGAGGGACGGGCTTTTCTCCATTACTCCCGCCGACATCAACCCGGTAAAGGTCTCCCTAAAAGAACAAAGGCTGCTCCCATCAGAATATGGCGAATGGAACAGCAAACGCACGCTAAAAGTGTATGCGCAAAATGGCGACATCTTTTTAGAGGAGCTTAAAACCGGCAAAACAACCCAGTTGACCAGCACTACCGACCGCGAATATAACCCGTCATTTAACGCCGACGGGAGCAAGGTTTTATTCATGCGGGGCGATAATTTGTATGCTTTGCACCTTAACGGCGGCGGGCTGACCCAGTTAACCAATTTTGTTGCCTCGGCTACGGAAAATGCTTCTGTGAATGCGGCGCCAAGGCGGCGGGGTGGCCAGGGTGCGGCCAAAAAAGACCTTGCTGCGGGCAATGAACAGGAAACCTGGCTAAAAAGCCAGCAATTGGAACTTTTTGATATGATTAAATTGCAGGACCGCGACAAAAAGCTGGATTCGATTCAGCAAAAGGAACTTGGACCGAAGAAACTAAAGGAATTGCCGCTGGACGGTAAGTCGGTGCAAGAGGTGGCGCTTAGTCCCGATGGGCGATTTATTACTTACCGCCTGGAAAAAAAGGCCGACGGCGCAAAAGATGCAGTTGTTCCCAATTATGTAACTGCGTCGGGGTTTACCGAGGACATTCCGAACCGTACCAAGGTTGGCGCGCCGCAGGCGAGCTATGAGTCGTTTATTTTTGATACGCAGCGCGATTCGGTTTATAAGATCAATACGGCCACGATCCCCGGCATTAAGGATATACCTGCTTTTGTGAAGGATTACCCGAAAGAGCTGGATAGGCTTACCAAACTCAATGAAGAACGAAAAGTGATCATCTACGGCCCTTATTGGAGCGGAAGCGGAAAAAACGCCATCGTAGTTATCAATGCCTTCGACAATAAAGACCGCTGGATCATGAAGCTGGACCCCGTTACCGGCAATTTAACCCTGGTTGACCGGGAACATAACGATGCCTGGGTTGACGGGCCCGGCAACGGGAATTACGCCTGGATAGACGAGAATCACTATTACTTTGAAAGCGAAGCAAGCGGATACGCGCACATTTATGTTGCAGACATAGCGGCAGGCACCGAAAAACAGATCACCGGCCTGTTGAAGCAGCAAGCCGATGTATTTTACATCATGGTTCAGGATATTATGCCCGCATATAAAAGTTGCGCCGCGAATAAATTCGGAAAAGGCAACGGGTGATCTATCATGCAATGTATTGCCGTTGTCCCTGACGCCACCAAAGTCAAGGGCTTTTCCGGATTGCGGATTAATTTCAGTATCTATAAAG
>Ga0206864_1063_pt1 | contig 38449 bp, 27 predicted proteins | sample Alteio_BWOrgCont_42_FD_152632 | JGI IMG/M metagenome (GOLD analysis project Ga0206864, IMG submission 152632) | Enriched cells from forest soil in Barre Woods Harvard Forest LTER site, Petersham, Massachusetts, United States -... | ecosystem: Environmental > Terrestrial > Soil > Temperate forest >...
ACGAACCGTGATTTTGTAGTTCATTTAACAGCTACTGAAAATCCAGATACAAAAGTGGTAACCGTTGTTGGTCCGGCTGTCTCCGGTCTTGTTCCTGTTAAAAAGGGGATCGTTAGGGTGGATAATTCAAGCGGCGAATGGATCATTACCCCAACCGGTCCTGAACAAGTAAAAGTTGAATATACGATACATACAGATCCCGGAGGCTCACTCCCTTCATGGTTAGTCAATATGTTCGCTACAGAAGGGCCGCTTCAAATTTTCAGGAGCCTGAAAATCCAATTGCAAAAACCCGCTTACAAAAACAGTGTGCTTGCAGCCGTTGGAAAATAACCCAATATTTTAGAGGACCGGTTAAATTAACGTGAGTTCGATGTAAAAAAACCAATGCCCCATCTCGGGGCTACCGCTTTGTAGAAACCAAATAACAAGGATAATTGCCACGTCAGTGGCTACCCAATTCGCGAAGGGTAGCCACTGACGTGGCAATTATAGCGTTTGAACGATGTGCTACAAAGCGGTAGCCCTGATGGGGCATATCGCAACGGTATCCAATTCTTATACCGAACTCACGTTAAATTAAGGCGATCAAAGAGTTTCCTGTGCCACTCCTATCGTTCAGATAAAAGGTCGTTTTACGAGGTTCTTCATCTCAAAGTCAGCTGCATCATGACAGCGTCATAAAACAGTTTTATAAGTAATTTTTAGTAAACTAAGTTGACTATATTGGTCAACTTAGTTTACCTTTACATCATCAATTCAGCAGACATGAAAACACAATACACACACATCGCCCAGGTACTCTCAGGTATCAATAATTTAATGATCACCAATATAGCCGGCCTTAATTGGATTAAACTGTTTTCTGCATTTAAGCTTTCACCAAACAGGATAGGTAATTACCTTCTTCTACTGGCTAAACAACTCTTCAGGGATAATTTCATGGGCTCAGAGATGGAGATGGGTGTTTTACTATTCTTTATCAAAGGATATTTCTTATTGGCGGTCTTCGCCATTACAAATAACCCTTTAATTGAGCGATTTAAAAAATTAAGGGAAAGCCTAATAGAAAATGTCGTGTTAAATCGCGATGATTTTTATCAGCACAAACAAGCCGTCTGAAATTGGGGCGGACAAATTTTAATATCATGAAAACGAAATACACATATATAATACTTAAAAGCACGATGATGCTTTTATTCCTGCTGTTGTCGAACTTCCTGATGGCACAGCAAACTGTTGTAAAGGGAGTAGTTTCGGATATACGCACGCATGAAACAATGCCGGCTGTAACGGTTTCTTTTGATGGAACATCTATCGGTAACAGTGCTGATATCCACGGTAATTACAGGATAAGTACCGAAGGGCACTATACCCGCATCAAGGTTTCTTTTATTGGTTATAAAACCATTTATAAAGATATTACCCCTGGGATAGCGCAAACTATCAACATTGCTATGAGTGAAGACAGGAGGGAACTTAGTGAAGTAGTAATAAAAAGCGGTAAAAAAACAAGGTACAGAAATAGGAATAACCCTGCAGTTGAATTGATCCGCCAGGTAATTGCCCACAAGGATCAAAACAGGGTGGAAAATTTCAGTTATGCCGAATATCAGCAATATGAACGGATGATATTTTCACTGAGTGATCTTTCAGAAAAATTTAAAAACAAGAAGATATTTAAAAACTACCAATTCCTGTTCACTCAACAGGACTCCGATGCGATTGGTGGTAAAAACCTGCTACCTGTGTATATGGAAGAAAAGCTGTCTGATAATTACTTCCGCAAATCGCCTTATGTAAAAAAACAAGTGATACAGGCCAATAAGCAGGTTAAGTATGACGAAAGGTTTATTGATAATGAAGGGTTGAAAGCTTACTTTAATCGCATGTACATGGATATTGAGATATATGATAACAATATCCCACTGCTGGGGAACCAATTGCTGAGCCCTATTGCCGATGGTGCACCATCATTCTATAAATTTTTTATTACCGATACCATTAAAGATGTAAGCCCGCAGCTGATAGAACTTAGTTTTACCCCGCGTAATACCACCGACATGCTTTTTGAAGGTAAGATATACATTACAATGGACGGGAACTATGCTGTACAAAAAGCTGTATTATCGGTTAATAAGCACATCAACCTTAACTTTGTACGGCAAATGCAAACCACCCTGGCTTTTGAAAAGACAGAAAATGGGCGTTACCGCCTCAGCCAGAGTGATCTGAAGATAGACTTTGGGCTGAACAAAAATAAGGGCGGCGGTATCTACGGTGAGCGTGTGGTTGTCATTAACAATTTTGTCGCTAACAAACCACGCCCGAAGGAAGTTTATGAAGGCCCTGCACAAATGATTGCTTTTAATGCGACAGAAAAGGGAGATGAATTTTGGAAGGCTAACCGCCCGGACACCTTAAAACCAGGGCTGGCGAACATCTATAATAACATTGACAGCCTGCAAAACATGGCTTCCTTTAAACGGGCAATGAAGCTGATTACACTGTTTGTTGCGGGATATGATGATTTGGGGCCTTTTGAAATAGGGCCGGTAAATACATTTTACAATTTTAACCCCGTGGAAGGTTTCCGGTTGAGGTTAGGCGGGCGCACCACCCCCAGTTTGAGCAAACGCTATTACTTTGAGACTTACGGGGCGTACGGTTTTAAGGATGAACGGTTTAAATACTTTTTGAGTGGCACTTATTCGCTGAATGATAAATCTATATATTCTTTCCCACAGGAATATTTGAGGGCCAGCGTTCAGCGTGACACGAAGATCCCCGGCCAGGAACTGCAGTTTGTGCAGGAGGATAACTTCCTGCTCTCTTTTAAACGGGGTATCGACAATATCTATACTTATAATGACATCTTCAGATTGGATTATGTGCATGAGTATTTGAATCATTTCTCGTACAAGTTTGAGTTGAAAAGCTGGAACCAGAGTCCGGCGGGAGCATTGTATTTCCAGAACCTTGTTGGTGGTCAGCCTAACATTGTAAACAGCCTTCAAACCACCGAGTTAAATATGGAGTTACGCTACGCGCCTCACGAAAAGTTTTACCAGGGCAAGCTATATCGTACACCTATACCCGATAAATATCCAATCTTTACCCTGCGGTACCAGGAAGGTATAAAGGATTTATTTAAAGGGGATTACAACTACCAGAATGTAACCGGTAATATCACCAAACGTTTTTACTTATCGCAGTTAGGATTTACTGATGTTGTGGTTGAAGGTGGGTATATTTTCAACAAGCTGCCTTACCCGTTGCTGGATATACCCCATGCGAACCAAACCTACTCTTTGCAATTAGACTCCTATAATTTGATGAACTACCTTGAGTTTGTGAGTGATCATTATGCCAGTGTGGATATCGATCACCACTTTAATGGGTTTATTTTTAACAAAATACCATTGCTTGAAGATTTAAAATTAAGGGAAGTAGTTTCATTCAAATCCCTGTGGGGTGGTATAAGGCCGGAGAATAATCCTGCCAATAGCCCATCCTTGTTACAGTTTCCTGAAGAAAGCAATGGTAAGCCTATAATTTATACGCTTAACAACGGGCCTTACATGGAAGCCAGTGCGGGTATTGAGAATATTTTTAAAGTGCTACGTCTCGACCTTGTCAGGAGGCTTAGTTATCTTGATCACCCGGATGCAGCAAGATGGGGTGTAAGGGCCAGGGTTTTAGTACAATTCTGATAGCATAAATTGTATGAATAAATTAATTGGATAAAAAACATTATTTTTGTAAACCAGGTTGACCTTATTGGTCAGTTTGGTTTACTTGATCCGGAATACTAAATTATTAAAAAAAGCCTATTGTTAATACTTACTTAAATATTAATAAAAAAGATCATGTTAAACGAGGATTCAACCAGGATGCTGGGGAAGTTGCTATATATTTTGAAGCGGCTTTCGTATGATTGGTATTGTACAAAGCTCTGCCACGCAAATCTTAACGACTTTAATAATGCACATTTGCCGGTTTTTATGAGCATAGGCACAGAAGGAATTTCAAATAGTAAGCTGGCGGCTAAGTTGAGCATAACCAAGCAGGCAGCCAGTAAAGTGATTAAAGAGCTGGAGGAACTTAACCTTGTCAGGAGCGAGAAATGCAGTACAGACGCCCGTTCAATGATGTTGTACTTAACCGATGAGGGTATCGGCTTTTACGGGCATATTAAAAATCAAATGATATTGCTGGAGGAGGAATATAAAAAAGTGGTGGGTGCTAAAAATTATGAAAGCGCCGTTAATGTCATGCTGAAACTAATCGATTATCATGAACAGCTGAACAAAGCGGTATTGAATTAGTGCCATCGGCGAATTTTAAAAGACTTCCGCGTGCGAATGAACACCTTCGACCCTAATGGAATTGGGAATGTTGCTGAACTGTAGGGTCAGCTAATATTTTCTTCGTTATTCGGGATTTATAATCCACGACCACAATCATAGTGGATTTGTAATCCACAAAGGGTAGCAATTGCATTCCGGGATTACAAATATTACAAATCCGGCCTAACAAGGGCAAAAACACCAGCAAGACGATAATATAATTAATCCGGTTGTAGCGTTTTTCTTAGTTCCAACGTATTTGATTAATAAATTTAACCGGCTGCATGAAGGCAAAATATATATTGATTATCTGTACTGTTATAATATGTTGGCCGGGTTGTAAAAAAGATAGCAATCCCAACCCCGCATTAATAGTTGGTACCTGGTACGAAAGCAAACTGACCCTATCCCAAATAAACACTGTCACTTTAAACAGGACCGATACTACTTTCGGAAGCAGCGAGTTTACACGGGGGGATTACTTCCATTTCAGCGCAGCGGATACCGCGTCGGTTTGGGAAGACGGCAGCTACTTTACGCTGAAAGGGAAGTTTTACTACACCTACCCGGTTGAACAGGGCTTTTTCTATCGCAGCTACAAAGTGCAGGGCTCTTCATTGATATTAGAAACATACCCGTTTCCAACATGTATGAATTGCTCGTCTGGCGGCGGCTCCGACACTGTTAAAATATTGCAGTTGGATCCGCACAATTTAGTATTGCAGGGAAATGTCCCCGATACCAGCACCACTTACAAGGTGACGACGACCACTTATTATAACCGGTGATTCGCTCCCGCCCGTTCAGTATGGCGCTTGAATGTCAACAATTCAAGCATCCCGTTTAAATCAAACATTTCATGATGCCAAACGTGCTTCCATGATGAGGATATTATAGCGGTTCACAAACAAATAAATATTTAATTTTGCATGAATGAATCCGAATCTTCGGGGTGTTAATATTCTCGGGATATGTTCAAAAAAAAGTGAGCTTTTTGGAGATTAAAGATTTTTTATAATGGTGATGGATGGTAAAACTGCCATGGAAACTCAAAATAATGCCCAATGGTTTACGTTGCTTTTATCGGCTACGGCGGGTTATTGTGATACGGCAACATTTATAGCCGGTAACGGCACTTTTTCTGCACATGTAACCGGTAACTTTATCATCTTCGCTGCGCAGGCTGTCCTGAATGCTGACCCCAATGCCTGGATCAAACTGATTACTTTTCCCATGTTTATCATCGCAGTGATCACGGGAGGTTGGCTCGCCGCCAAAACAGGGAAACGTTATCTTCTATTACTAACAGAGGGTATTTTATTAGTGCTTGCCGGGGGAACTGCTTTCTGGTTAGGCGTCGATCAATCCGGCAGGTACATTGTGGTTATGATAACTGTGCTGGCTATGGGCCTTCAAAATACATTCGGCAAGTTGTTTCCGAAAGAAACGCATGGCCCCACGACAATGATGACCGGCAACGTTACACAGGCCTCATTAGACCTGGGTAACCTGCTTTGGAAAGGATTTAAAGCTGACCATTTATCGCTGGAAAGCATCAGAAAGCAACTGTTGCTGCTTGGTGGTTTCTTAGCCGGGTGTTTTTTAGGCGGCCTGTTAGCGAAATATATCGGGCTGCCCGCTGTAATACTCCCTGGAGTAACAATGACGATATTTTACTTCAATTACCGGAATTTTCAATAAATAATCATCCTCAGGTTGAATAATTATTCTCCCCCAACCTTCCAGGCTGATCCCTTTGCGCCGTATGTTCTCCCGGTTAGAATTTTTCTTAAATGATGCGACTTATTTTTAGTAAAATGCATCTTTTCTCCTAAACCCCGATAGACACACTTAGTCCACATAATTGTAAGCAGTGAAGCTTATACGAAATCATTTATCAATCAATAAGCGAAAACCTTTTTTACCTTTATGCGATTAAGTAGATAATGTATTATTAACGTTGGTGGGTTTTGAAACTGTTTCTCATTCTTTTTTCTGTCGTCCTTTATTCCCTTGAAGGTAATGCGCAGCAATATAGGCCCAGTGATACTGCTGAAGTGAATCGTTTGAATAAACTTGGCTCATCGGAATTGGGTTCTAACCTTGATAGCGCTATCGGGCAACTGAAGCAAAGCATTATTATCGCCCGTAAAATTAACTACCAACAGGGATTGGCATCGGCTTTGGTTCAACAGGGGCATGCTTATTTTTTTAAGGGCCGGGTAGAAAAGGCAAAGAAGGATTTCGATGAAGCTGTCGCCATTTATAAAAAACTGGATAACCCAAACGGATTAGCGGAATGTTATTCACAATATGGGCGCATGTACAACATGGTTGCAAATTATTCCGAAGCGCTTAATTATTTAAATAAGGCAGTTGCTCTCAACCAACGTACAGGTAATCAACGTCAGTTAACAGATTGTTATAAAAATCTTGGCATCGTGTATTTCAGCCAGGGAATGCTTTCAAAGGCGTTAGACTATTACTACAACGCCCTATTTATCGGGGTCAAAAATCACTACGATGCTACCTCCGCCGAACTTGATAATGATTTGGGTGTCATCCTGCGGGATATGGGCTTAAGCGCCGATGCGCTGCAGTACTTTAAAAAATCTATGGCTTACTTTCAAACTACCAATAACCTGTTTGCCATAAGTACAATCAATGAAAATATTGCCCACGTTATGCTTGACGAGAGGGACTATGACCATGCAATTCCGTATATACGCAAAGCATACCCAATTGCCAGTAAACTCAACAATAAGGAGTTGATTGCCTCGGTATATACCGACATCGGGATTTATGCCGCACACCAAAACGACATAAAAAAAGCCACCGGGTACTTAGATACTGCATTTAAAATCAGTGCAAAGTATAAGATAGATTATAATCGCTGCCGGGCGCTCATCGGGTTTGCCAACCTTTACAACCAGGTAAAAGACTATAAAAGGGCATTATTATGTGCAACAGAAGTGCACACTGAGGCAAAGCAGTTGGGAAACTTATACCTGCGGTTGAACTCTGCAATGGCCCTCACAAAAGCGGATTCGGGGTTAGGTAACATAAAGGATGCTTATGCAGCTATAACCGAATACCAATACCTCAAAGATGGCTTAAATAATAGCGCGAGTCTGCAAAAGCTTACAACATATAGCTATCATCTCGACCTGGTTTTCGAAAAGCGATTATTGGAGCAACAAAAACATGAAAGAACGGTAGTATATGTAGAAAATGTCCGTGTTCAACGCTTAACCTATCTGGTTTTTATAATCGTAGTGGTAGGTTTGGTGCTCATAACTGGAATTTTTTATCTTAAACAACGAAAAGAACGCAATATTAACAGGTTATTAAAAAGCCGCAATGCAGTAATCCTGCAACAAAAAACAAATTTGGATGGGCAGGCTGAAAAACTAACCGACCTCAATTCGCTAAAAGACAGGCTCATCGCTATTCTGGCACATGACCTGCGAGCGCCTTTAAGTACATTAACGGGGTTGTTTGATCTCCTTCAGGATGATTCCATTTCTCACCAGGAATTACTTGATATGGTACCGTCAGTAATTAAAAAGTTAGAGTACACCTCGGATTTTCTGGATACCCTGCTTTTCTGGATCAACAGCCAAATGGAGAATTTTGAAAACGCCGTAAAGCCTTTTCCCATAGCGGTAATTCTAAATAAGACCATAGAAAGCTTTGACGGTCAGTTCTCAAACAAAGGCATCAAACTGGAAACTGCTATTCCCAAAGACCTTGTCGGCATAGCAGACCCTGATTCTATCGGGATCGTTATTCGCAACTTAATCAGCAACGCCATTAAGTTTTGCGATGAAAATGATGTGATTGAAGTTTCTGCGAAGCTGCAAGAGCAGCAGGTTTTAATAACTGTGCGGGATACCGGCATGGGCATGACCCCGCAACAGGCCGCCAAACTTTTTAAGGGGAAGGTTACCAGCAAAACCGGCACCCGGAAGGAAGAAGGGACAGGTATGGGCCTTTTATTCTGCAAAGAGTTGGTGGAAAAATGTCACGGCAAAATAACGGTGATAAGCACTTTAGGAAAGGGAAGCGAATTTGTAGTTACGATCCCTGCCGCTCTACATGACATGTGATTCCGCAGGGGCTGACCTTTTGATCAGCACCGGCGGTTTAGAATATTCCTTAAAAATGTTTTTCTTAAACGATGCAACTTGTTTTTAGCAAAATGCATCTTTTGTTCTAAACCCCCTCACATGTTCAAGAACAGTTTGAAAATCGCCTGGAGAAACCTGCTCAGGGACCGGCAGTTTACCCTCCTCAACCTGGTTGGCCTGTCCATTGGGCTGGCCTGCACTTTCCTTATCTATCTTTGGATCAATCACGAAATCAGTATGGACAATTTCCAGGATGACGGCTTGTATGAGGTAATGCAGAATGTGCCGTTGGGCGACAAGACCCTGATGACGATAGAAAGCACGCCTGATGTTTTGGCCAAGGCACTAAAGGACGAAGTGCCGGGTATTGCAGATGCCGTAACGTTTAAAACCCCGGGCTACGATGAAGAAACCTGCATTATTTCTGATGGCGGCAGCAAAAGTTTCGAGGCAACAGAGGCGTTTGCTACCGAAAATTTATTCCGCTTGTTCGCTTTTAAAATGGTATATGGCGATGGCAGCAAAGCGTTGGCAAACAGGGCAGGCATCCTTTTATCCGACCGGCTTGCCAAAAAATTGTTTAATTCACCGGACAAAGCCATCGGAAAAACGATAACATGGTATGAGGGCCTTGGCAAAAAAATAAATGGGGCTTACTTGGTGTCGGGCGTTTTCGCCGCACCGCCTGCAAATTCATCCCGGCAGTTTGATGTGCTCTTTCCGCATCAGCGCTACCTGGCTACCGCTACCCAGGATATCAACTGGAACAGCAGCGATCCGGGTACCTATATCACACTTAAAAAAGGTGTAAGCGCTGAGCAGATAAACCAAAGAATAAAAAATTTCATCCGCAAAAAAACAGGTGATACTGTATGGAGCGGCACTTTGTTCCTGCAGCGCTTTAAGGACGGTTATTTGCACAATCATTTCGAGAATGGCGTTCCTGCAGGCGGCAGGATTGCTTATGTCAAATTATTTTCCATAGTGGCGGTGTTCTTGCTGGTCATAGCCTGTATCAATTTCATGAACCTGTCTACCGCCAAGGCCTCTGTAAGGTTAAAGGAAGTAGGCATCAAAAAAGTGGTCGGCGCAGGACGTGGTTTGCTCATCGTTCAGTACCTGGGCGAGTCGGTATTGATGGCTTTAATAGCGATGGTCACCGCTGCTGCATTCGTGGCTGTGCTCGTTCCTTATTTTGAAAGCCTCACCGGCGCTAATTTGATGGCTTCTTTCGATCCGAAGATTATTGGCGTGATCTTGCTGATCACCGTAATCACCGGCTTGCTTGCAGGGAGTTATCCTGCATTATACCTGTCAGGTTTTAAACCTGCGCTTATACTTAAAGGCACCTTAAATTTATCGGGCGGCGGAACCACGATCCGTAAGGGCCTGGTAGTTTTCCAGTTTTGTGTTTCGGCCATATTAATTATTTCGGTATTGGTAGTCTACCGGCAAATGCAATTTATCCAGGCCCGCGACTTGGGCTATAATAAGGAGAACGTAATATCTTTTAAAAACGAGGGTAATATTCAGCAAAACCTCCATGCCTTTGTTACAGAGATGAAAAATATACCGGGAGTAGTAAATGTATCTGACCTGGAAGGCGACCTTTTTGGTAACCATAGCGGCGGCAGCGGGATAGACTGGCCCGGAAAAAAGGGCAACATCGAGTTTTCAGGACTTTATGTCGATTTTGATTTTTTGCAGACACTGGGGTTGCAAATGAAAGAAGGACGGGCGTTCTCATCAGTAATCCCGATAGATAGTACAGCAGTAATTTTTAATGAAACCGCAATCCGCCAGATGGGATTGACAAACCCATTGGGAAAGACTGTGAAACTCTGGGGCTCCAAAAACACGATAATTGGCGTTGTAAAGGATTTTCATTACGAGTCCCTGTACAAAAACATAGGCCCGTTATTTATAAGCTTCCGTAAAAACAATGAAAGTATCATTACCAGGATATCTCCCGGCGCCGAAAAGGCAACGATTGCCAAAATTGCTTCCCTTTACCATAAGTATAATCACGGCTTGCCTTTTGAATACAAATTCTTCGATGAAGATTACCATGCACTTTACGCCGCCGAAGAGCGGGCAACCGTATTGTCGGAGTGGTTTGCAGGCATTGCTATCCTGATCTCGTGCCTGGGCTTATTCGGACTTTCGGCATTCATTATTCAGCGCAGGCGTAAAGAGATCAGCATCCGCAAGGTAGTGGGCGCCTCCGTAAGCCACCTGGCAACCCTGCTTTCCGCTGATTTTCTGAAATTGATATTGGTAGCTTTTCTCGTCGCAGTACCGCTGTCGTGGCTTGCTTTAGACCGCTGGCTCCAAACTTTTGCCTACCACGTTACAATAGATGTCAAGACATTCCTGGTGCCGGGCGCAGCTATCATGCTGATAACGATAATAACCATCAGTTTTCAAACAATAAAGGGGGCCTTTGCAAACCCTGTAAACAGTTTGAGAAGCGAGTAGTCATTAAACAAAGCGCAGAAGAAAATTAGAATTGAACCGGTGAATTTAGTAATGTCATCTTGAAGGAGTTGATTTTCGGCAATTATTTTCTATAAAAATCTGTAAATGAGTCGTTAGTAAAATCGGTGGCGTGAAACGTGAACACGATCACGAATTTTTAATGGTCCCTAAATGGGATTAAAATATCCTTTTTTCTACATTTGTCTGGCGGACAGCCCTTTGTCGTAAATAACATTTCAGCAACGTATATTCACAAATAACATATGACGGCAGACGAATTTAAAATAACCATACACATGGTTTCAAGTCTTGATGGCTATATTGCCAAAAAAGACAATAGCGTTTCGTGGTTTGAGACATCTGACAGCTACGAAAAAGGGGTTACTGTTACTGAACAAGATGCAAAGGAATTTCTTAAAACGATAGACTGCTATATAATGGGTTCCCGGACGTATGAACTCGCTTTGGAACTTTCAAAATCTTACGGGTGGGTTTATGGCGACGTGCCGACTATCGTATTAACTCACAGAAAACTGCCGGTTGACAGGCCGAACATTGAAACTTATTCGGGCGACCTGGACAAACTTGTGAATGAACGGTTAAAACCAAACTACAAGAATGTTTGGCTTGTAGGCGGTGCTGAGCTTACTAAAGATTTTATTCGCTTAAATTTAGCGGACGAAATAAGGCAGTCAATTCTACCTGTTATTTTGGGTGATGGAACGCCGTTTTTTGATCAAATAGGATATGAACAAGCACTACACCTAAAAGATGTGAGAGCCTACAAAAACGGAATGGTGGAACTATGTTACGAAATAAGAAAATAACAGAATGTTTTAACTGGCTGAAAGAAACGCTGCCTGTAGCGGGGGTTAGACATTTGAAATAAAAATTAAAAATAATTTGGAGGGCGTTCGCTGTTTCGATTTTTTTTATTTAATTTTAGTTTATTCATTGCCGGTGAATATCAAGTAATCCTAATAAAACGTTAAATATTAAACCTTTTAAAACAGTAAGTTGTTATTATAGTCGCAATAGTATCAGTTTTTAATAAAAAAATCTGTTATGAGTCAAGTCAGTGAAATAAAATGTCCTGTTTGCGGAAAATGGAGCAAATGGACAAATAAAATAGATGAAAAATGCCCTCATTGCGGTGCACACTTCAACCCCGGGCGTTTGCAATATGAAGAAGAAAAAAGGATCACCACGGAGAAGAACAAAGAAAACAGTTACCTGATTATAAAAGATACTGATGACCCTTTGGTGCAAATGGGAAAGCAATTTGTAAACTGGTTGCGGTGGACTACATTTTACGGAATATCGGTAATCTACTTTGTTATCGCTATTGGTGTAATATTGTATGGTTTGGTTATGCTTTAAAAATTATTGATTTTTTTTGCCAACGCCCTTGTACGTGCCATGGTCTGCTATTATTAGCAAAAAAAGGTGAAAGTCATTTTGTAGTTACGTCCATGTATTGTTGGGTGGGACCCGATAACTCCTGCATCGAAAGCTTTCAGATTTAATACCTGAGGGCTTTTTTGTTTGATGATAGTTTTAACGCTATGAAAAAGATTTCTGAAACAGACCTCATCCTGAATAAGGACGGAAGTATTTACCATATTAATCTTCTTCCCGAAGATGTGGCAGATACAGTAATTACTGTTGGGGATCCAGACAGGGTAGGGCAGGTAAGTAAATACTTTGATCACATTGAAATTAAAAAAGGTAAAAGGGAGTTTATTACGCATACCGGCTACATTGGCAAAAAAAGATTAACCGTTATCTCCACCGGAATTGGAACAGGCAATATTGATATTGTACTAAATGAACTGGATGCGTTAATCAATATCGACCTAAAAACAAGGCTTCCAAAATCCAATTTTAGCCGTCTTGATATTATTCGCATCGGTACATCGGGCGCTATTCAGCCCGATATTCCCATTGATAGTCTTTTAATATCTTCGGCTGCTTTCGGGCTTGACCCGATTATGAATTACTACGAACAAAACCTTACCGAAAAAGAGCATGAACTTTTGCTGCAATTTGCCTCAACTTTTCCTGCTGAATATAAAATTCATCCTTACCTGGCAATTGCCAATAAAGAACTGCTTGAAACTTATGCCAGTGATATAAGACAGGGGATCACCCTTACTGTGCCTGGTTTTTATGCCCCGCAGGGAAGGATGTTAAGGGCAAAACAAAGCATACCTAACTTAATGCCTGCAATCCAAAACTTTAATGCTTCAGGCAAAAAAATAAGTAACCTTGAAATGGAAACTGCCGGAATATATGGTTTAGCAGCCTGTTTAGGCCACAGGGCAATATCCTTTAATGTAATATTGGCCAACCGTGCAAATAATAGTTTTAGCAAAAATCCCATTAAAATAATGGATAATTTTATAAAGGTAATATTGGGCATCATTTGTAAGCCCGATAAATCCCATTAATGGCTGTTTATGATATTAAATTTCATATACAATCCAGTCCATACTGGAGATCTAAACCTGCCTTAAATTTAACCCTCCAAATCCACCCCATTAGCATCGGTAGTAAGCACTTCGCTCATAAAATCAAGAAAAGGGCGCATTTTTTTAAACACCTCGTTCATTTTGAACAAGAAATCCGGGCTCAGTACTTCTTCATCAGTAAACAAGTGTCTCACCATGAATTGTTTATAGCGCAGCAAGTCAATTGCAGGATGGTCTTTTGTGTAACCCCTCGGGGCTGAGCCAAGTTGTTCCCCATATAGGCTGCCAAACGTTGTAACCAATGTTTTGTCTCCAAGCAAATCTCTCCAGGCCGGGTAATTGGCATCGATATCCTGCCTTATCCTTTTCATGTCATCGGCATCGGGTCCCCAAAAGCCTGCAACCAGGCCCGAATTGCCTGGTTCAATGCGAAAATAATAACCCCCGCGTAGTTTTTTTGTCGCTCTTTTGAATGATGCGCTCCAGTGGGTATTATAAGGTGTTTTATCTTTAGCGAACCGGACATCCTTATAAATCCTGTACACACTTTTTTTTCCAGATTCAGTTTCGAGATGGTCATGTTTATTCATTTCAGCAAGCAGGGCGTCAGCGAAGGCAATGATATTGTCGCGGGCTTTAATATATCTGTCCTTCTGGTTATTGAACCAATCCCGGTTGTTATTTTTTGAGAGCTCCGTTAAAAAATCGAGGGAATCTTTTTGTATGATAGCTGTTGACATTTGATACCTGTTTTATTTTTGCAGCCGTTTGCTTTTATCTTAATTAAAGCACAAACTTACATAAATAAACGTCTCAATACCGATCTCAGCCCCTCAAGGATGGCAGTGAATAGGCGCCGCATTGAACCGGGAAATTTATCAGGCTAAAATTTGCAACTATGCGCTAACCAGGTAGGGAATCATTCCCCTTTATCTTTCTTCCTTTGCTCATGCATTTCCCTGTCCGCTTTATTTGCCGCGCGTGATTCGGCGATATCATATTCCAGTTCAGGGTCGATGTTTGATTCTTCAACCTTTTTTGCCTTTTCCATCAGCTCTTCGTGGTGATCCTGCAGCCATTTAAGCTGTTTTTTGCCATATGAAAAACGCGTAAACAATACAAATAACACTGGAACAATGAAAATAGATATAGTTGATGAGGCGATCATTCCGCCCAACACGGCAATACCAATGGTATTCCTGGATTCTGCGCCTGCACCCGTAGCAAATACCAGCGGCAGCACACCGAAGATGAAGGACATGGACGTCATAATGATCGGCCTGAAACGCAGGCGTACCGCTTCGATGGTCGACTGTAACAACGGCTCACCACGATCAACGCGCAACTTGGCGAATTCAACGATCAGGATGGCGTTTTTAGCCGACAGACCTATCAGCGTGATCAAACCTATTTGGGCATAAACGTTGTTGGTGATGGTTGGAGCGCACGATAACGCAACAATAGCCCCGAAGGCGCTGATGGGCACTGCCAGTAACACCGAAAAGGGTACCGACCAGCTTTCGTATAATGCCGCCAGGAAAAGGAACACGAAAATGATAGAGAACAGAAAAATATAGACCGTAATACTGCCCGCCTTGATCTCCTCATAGCTAAGTCCCGAAAACTCATAGGTATAGCCGCGCGGCAACGCTTTGGCCGCAATTTGCTTAAGCGCGTCCAATGATTGGCCGCTGCTGTATCCAGGTGGAATAGAGCCGTCCACTTCTGCCGACCGGAAAATGTTAAAGTGCGATATGGAAGTTGCCGTTGCATCGGCCTTGTAGTTTACCAAAGTGCTCAATGGCAGCATCCTGCCGGCCTGGTTGCGCACATAATATTTGTTGATATTGCTGATCAGTGCCCTATAAGCGGTGTCGGCTTCAATAACGGCGTGATAAGTACGGTTATACAACGTAAAATTATTTACAAATAAACTGCCCATGAAGGCCTGCATGGTGGAAAAAACATCGGATATGTTTACCCCCAGTTTCTCGCATTTTTCGCGGTCGACTGTAACGGTAAAGCTTGGAGTGTGCGCTGTAAACGAACTAAATGCCGTTGAAGTAGCCGGTGTCTTTTTGGCGATGGCGACAAATTTTTGCACATTTTTTTCAAATGCATGAATGTCATCCGTCGAGTTACCCTGCTCAATTTGCATTGAAAAACCTGCCGCGATCCCGATGCCCCTTATCGGCGGTGGCTGAATAGCCACTACGGTGGCATTTTTTATGCCTGCTTTTGCTACCCGCTTTTTAATGTTGTCCATAATGCCCTGTACCTTGGTTTGGGGGGTAGTTCGCTCATCCCAGGGCGTTAGCATACAAAACATGGTGCCGCTGTTATTACCGCCGCCGCCAAGTATATTAAAGCCCGATGAACCCACAAAATGCAATATGCCCGGGGTTGAACCCACGATCTTCATCAGCTTTGCCAGTACATTGTTGGAGGCTGTGGTGGAGGAAGCGTCGGGCATGGTATAGGTTACAAATAGCCGGCCGCCGTCCTCCGAAGGCACAAAGCCTGATGGTTTGCTTCTGAACAAAAGAAATGCGCCTGCACAAATGCAAACCAGCAAGATGACGATATACTTCGCATTTTTTATACTTCGCCTAACGCCATTGGCGTATTTACCGTTGAGCTTATCGAAGATGCGGTTAAACCGGTCAAAGAAAACGCGGTCAAACCACGTAAAAAACTTACCATGCCAGGTCTTCGTGTCTGAACCGTGGTGTGAGGGCCTTAGCAAAAGCGTACAGAGGGCCGGCGTTAGCGACAGCGCGATAAAGGCCGAAAAAATTACTGATATAGCTATGGTGATGGCAAATTGCTGGTAAAGCCGGCCAACAATGCCTGGAATAAATCCAACGGGAACAAATACAGAAGCCAAAATAAGCGCGATGGCAATTACTGGCGCCGATATTTCCTTCATCGCCTGGTAAGTCGCTTCTTTTGGCGACATGTGCTGTTCATCGATATAATGCTGTACGGCCTCTACTACAATGATGGCATCGTCAACCACTATCCCGATAGCCAGCACGAACCCAAACATGGTGAGCGTATTGATGGTGAACCCTAAGGGGATGAAAAAGCAGAAAGTTGACAAAATGGATACCGGGATGGCCAATAATGGTATGATAGTAGAGCGCCAGTTTTGCAGGAACAGGAATACAACAAAGGCGACCAATATCAACGCCTTTATCAGCGTACCGATCACCTCTTGCATTGACACCCGGATAATAGTGATCGATTCAAAGGGAACAATATAGTCAACATCCGACGGGAACGATTTTTTCAGTTCTGCAAGTTTTGCGTAAACATTATCGGCGGTTTGCAGGGCATTGCTTCCCGGTGATTGAAAGATCATTAACAGCGAACATCGGTTACCATCCACAAAGGAACCGCCTGAGTAAGTGAACTTGGCGAGTTCAACGCGGCCTATGTCTTTAACGTAGATCATTTTATCTGTGCCGGGGATGTTTTTTACGATCAGCTTTTCATATTGCTCGGGTTTGCTGAGCATGCTGTTCACCACTATGCCGGTTTCAAAGACTTGTTTCGGGTTTTGGGGCGGTGCACCTACCGACCCTGCAGCAACGTAAACGTTTTGACCGCTAAGCGCAGTCGTTACATCTGATGGCATCAAGTTATACGACGCCATTTTGTCGGGATTAAGCCATATCCGCATGGCGAATTGGTCGGTGCGCGCTTGCACATCACCCACGCCCGGTACCCTTAAAATAGCATCCTCAATAAATGTATTAGTATAATTATCAAGGAAGGTAATGTTATGTGTTTTTTTTGGCGAGTAAATGGCTACCAGCATTAATTGGTCGGGATTGCTGGCACGCACGGTCGCACCCAGTTTACTTACAACTGCCGGCAAAAGAGGTGCGGCAATGCCCACACGATTTTGTACATTAAGCGCAGCGATCTGCGGATTGGTCCCAATATCAAAGGTTACCCGCAAGCTCATGCTGCCGCTATTGCTGCTGGTGCTTTGCATGTATTCCATGCCAGGGGCGCCGTTTACCTGCTCCTCAATAGGGATAGCAGTCGTTTGCTCTACCGTTTGCGCATCAGCGCCGGTATAGCTGGCATTAACCCCTACGCTGGGGGGCGAAATATTAGGATATTGGTCAACAGCAAGGTTGAAAATGCATATCACCCCGGATATCATCAAAACAAGGGAAATGACGATAGCAGTTACCGGCCGTTTTATAAAAGTATTAGCAATCATGCTTCGCTTGTGTTATGCAGGTCACGTGATTTCTGTAATTCAAATTCCAGTTCAGGGTCGATATTCTGTGCTTCAACTTTTTTCGCTTTTTCCATCAGTTCTTTATGATGTGCCTTCAGGTATTCCAATTTCTCCTTACCGTAGGCCCAGCGGGTGATGAGAACAAACAGTACCGGTACCACGAAGATGGCTATGGTAGAAGCCGCAGTCATGCCCCCCAGTACGGTCATGCCTATTGTACGCCGGGCTACAGCACCCGCGCCGCTTGCAAAAACAAGCGGCATCACACCCAAGATAAAGGCCAACGATGTCATGATGATCGGGCGCAAACGAAGGCTTACGGCTTCAAGCGTTGAATCAAGCAGATCTTCGCCGCGATCTACGCGAACCTTAGCAAACTCCACGATAAGAATCGCGTTTTTTGCTGCCAGGCCTATCAGTGTGATCAAACCGATCTGCGCATAAACGTTGTCGGTAAGGGAAGGGACCAGCTCCAATGCTAAAATGGCCCCGAAAGCCCCTATCGGCACCGCAAGCAGTACCGAAAACGGAACCGACCAACTTTCATAAAGTGCAGCCAGGAACAGGAAGACGAAGGTAATGGAGAACGCGAATATATACATAGTTACAGAACCGGCTTTCAATTCCTCGTAGCTTAACCCCGAAAATTCATAGGTATAGCCCTGCGGCAGTTGTTTGCCCGCCAATGCCTGTAACGCGGTTATTGCATCGGTAGAGCTTACCCCGGGCGGCGATGACCCGTCTATCTCCGCAGAGCGGAAAATATTAAAGTGCGAGATCAGCGGGGCGGCTTCAACTGGCTTAAAACTGATGACGGCGCCCAAAGGCACCATTTTATTGTTGGAGTTGCGCACGTAGTACTTTTCCATATCAGTTATCAGCGCCCTGTAAACAGTATCGGCCTGGACCACCACATGGAAAGTGCGGTTATAGGTGGTGAAATCATTGATATACAAACTGCCCGTAAATGCCTCGATAGTGGTAAAGACATCCGATATGCTGACCCCCAGCTTTTGACATTTTTCCCGGTCGACTGAAAGGCTCATGTTAGGTGTATGAGCTGTGTAAAAGGTAAAAGCCTTGGTAATTGCCGGGTTTTTATTAGCCGAATCAACAAAACGGTTAACAACCCGCTCAAAATCCTGCAGGTTATCATTGGTGCTTCGCTGCTCTATCTGCATGCTGAAACCAATAGTTGAGCCAACACCCGGAAGGGGCGAAGGTTGTATTACTTCAACGGAAGCATTTGTAACACCGGCATCGGCAATGCGTTTTTGCATTACCTTGATAATGCCCGGTACCTGCTGATCATCGCCCGAGCGTTCATCCCAGGGCTTCAGCTGCACGTAGATAGTACCATTATTGGAGTTAGTAGCGTTAGTTATCACATTAAGGCCCGATAGTGCTGCATAATGCCCCACGCCGGGAGTACTTGCAACTACCTTCATCAGTTTGGTCATTATATTAACCGATTGCGCTGTTGATGATGCCGGGGGCAATTGGTAAGTTACATACAAATTGCCATCGTCTTCTGATGGAATAAAGCCGGTTGGCTTGGACTGGAACAGGAAGTAAGCGCCCACACAAACACAAAGCAGCAGGATAACGATATATTTAGCCCCTTTGATGCTACGGCGTACACCCTCGGTGTATTTTGCGGTTACCCGGTCGAACCAGGCGTTAAACTTAGTAAACCACCCCGTAAGACCTTTGTGCTTTTTTGATTCATCAGTTGGCTTTAAAAGCAAGGTACAAAGGGCGGGGGTTAATGACAATGCTATAAATGCCGATATAATTACCGAGATGGCAATGGTGATGGCAAACTGCTGGTAAAGCCGGCCCACAATGCCGGGAATAAATCCAACCGGTACGAATACCGCGGCCAGGATAAGCGCAATAGCCACAACCGGGGCCGAAATATCTTTCATCGCCTGGTAAGTAGCCTCCTTCGGCGACATCTTATCATGGTCGATATAATGCTGCACGGCCTCAACCACAATGATGGCATCATCCACCACTATACCAATAGCCAGCACAAAGCCAAACATGGTTAAGGTATTGATGGTAAAGCCAAGCGGGATAAAAAAGCAAAATGTACCGAAAATAGATACCGGTATAGCAAGAATGGGGATGAGGGTGGACCTGAATGTTTGAAGGAACAGGAACACCACGATAGCTACCAGGCCAAGGGTCATTAATAAAGTCCTTACCACATCCGTCATCGAAACTTTTACAACGGTTACCGCTTCAAACGGAACGCTGTAGGCCACATCCGTTGGGAAAGTTTCTTTCAGCTTGGCAAGCTCCGCGTAAACGCCGTTGGCGGTTTGAAGCGCATTACTGCCCGGCGCCTGGTATATCTGGAGGTACGATGCCCGGTGCCCGTCCACAAATGAGTTGCTCGAAAAAGTAAATTTACCCAATTCTACGCGGGCAACATCCTTCAGGTAAACAAGTTCGCCGGTTTGGGGATTATTTTTTATAATGATGCTTTGAAACTCCGGAACTGTACTTAAACGGCCGTTTACCAAAATACCCAGTTCATAAGTTTGTGTTGGCGCTTGCGGCGGCACACCCGCCGTACCTGCAGCTACTTGTACGTTTTGGGCAGTAAGCGCATTAATAATGTCCTGCGGCTCAATGCTGTAAGCGGCCATTTTTTGCGGGTTCATCCAAACACGCATACTAAAGTCGTCGGTAAACCGGCTTATTGTGCCCACTCCCGGTACCCGCAACAACGCATCCTGGATAAAAATATTGGTGTAGTTATCAAGGAAGGTAATGTTATGCGAGTCCTTTGGCGCGTATATAGCCACCATCATCAACATGCTGGGGTTAACCGCGCGAACAGTAAGGCCCAACCGGCTGGCCGCAGCAGGCAACAGGGGCGTAGCGATGCTCACACGGTTTTGCACGTCGAGCGCGGCAACGTCGATGTTGGTGCCTATTTGGAAAGTTACGTTAAGCTGCATGGCGCCATTGTTGGTGCTGTTGCTCTGCATGTATTCCATGCCCGGCGAACCGTTCACTTGTTCTTCTATGGGCGTTGCGACGGTTTGTTCGACAGTTTGTGCATCGGCGCCTATAAACTGTCCGTTCACCTGTACCACGGGCGGGGTAATATCAGGATATTGGTCAATAGGCAGCAGTAAAATACTAACGGTGCCGGTAATTACCAGTACAATAGAAATAACTATTGCAGTTACGGGCCGCTTTATAAAGGTATTAGCAATCATTCTTTTTTAAAGTCTAAAGTCGTGAGTCTTAAGTCCGAAGTCTTGAGCCGAAAGTCTAAAGTCACTATCTAATGTCTTAATCTGACTTTTGACTTAAGACTATCGACTTAAGGCTTAAAATCAACCACCGCGCCCGCCTTTGCCGCCGCCGGGACCTACCTTATTTGCGGTTGTAATGCGGGCACCGTCGTGCAATGATTGCAAACCGTCGACAATTATCTTATCGCCTGCCTTAATGCCGCTTTTAATAATGATGTCGGCCCCTATTACCTGCCCGGTTTGAACCTTTTTTTGCACAGCAACGAGTTTTACTTTATTAGCATCGGCAGCAGCTTTTTTGTCCATTTTTTTCAAGCTGTCGGCACTTACTTTTAGCACGGTATCTTTTGCCACGTATACAAAGTATTCGCCCATTTGCTCTACCACGGCTTTGTTTGGTACTACCAGTTGCGGCTTCACATCCTGGTTGTGCACACGTACCACACAGCTCATACCTGCCCTTAAATAACTATCGGGGTTATCAAAAACAAGCCTTACGCGAATGGTACCGGTTTGGGGATCAACCGCCCGGTCTATAATAGACAGTTTGCCCAAATGCCCGTAAAGCGAATTATCGGGCATTAACAGGCTGAAAAGGGAGTCGACCTTTATTTTTTCATGCTGGAGTTTTTCATAGAAAGGAAGATTTTTTTCGTTGATGATGAAATCAACCGCCATGGGGCTGTCTTGCGAAAGGGTATCTAGCGTGGTTACTCCCGGGCTAACCACTTCGCCCAGCCTAACCTGGCTTATACCAATGGTACCTGTAAACGGCGCATAAACCGTTGCATACGTTAAATTGGTTTTGGCCGTTTTTACCGCCTGTTCCGAAGCCTTTACGGTACTCTTTGCCTGTTCAAGGGTAACCACGGCATGGTCATACAATTGTTTGGCCACAGCGTTGTACTTATTGAGGTATACATAACGGTCGGCATCCTGTTGTGCCTCTACCAAACCGCTTTGAGATACATTTAAGTTAGCCACGGCCTGGTCATAAGCTGCTTTGTACAAGCGTTCGTCAATATCGTACAACTTTTGCCCTTTATTTACCTGTGTGCCTTCCCTAAAAAACATGCCGGTAACAGCGCCTGATACCTGCGGCAGTAAATTTACCTGGTTTAGCGCACGAGTAGTTGCGGGAATTTTCTCATAATACAATACCGTTTTTGGTGTCAGTTTCAGTAAATTAACAGGCACCTCAGGGTTTGGCGGCGGTTGCTTTTTTTGACATGCGCCAAGGATAAGGCAACTTATAAAAATGGTATTTAATAATACTCTATTCATGTAGGCTGTTTGTTTTTAATTAATTAGTATGAAATATTTCCCATGGCCTTTTCAAGGTCTATTTTGTTTGATAATACATTGAACAGGGCATTTAAGTAATTTATTTCGGATGTTATTAAATTTGATTGGGCGGTAATTACATTTAAATAAGGAACGATCCCCTGTTTATACTGCAGTTCAACCACAAAGTAAACTCTTCTTGATAAGGCTACGTTTTTTTGCAGCAGCAGTAAATTAAAGTAATTGCCTTTATAATTGGCTAATGCCGTAGTATATTGCGTATATATCTGCGATTTTAAATCCGTCTGGTTCCAGTCAAGTATTTGTTCCTGCAATTTTGCTTTATGCAAATTGTTGAGCCGGGAAAAGCCTGTAAAAATGGGTATGCTGAACGATAGCCCAATCAACGAGGTTGGATAGGAGGCTCCTAAAAAAGGATTATTTTGAGTATTTTGAAAATTAACGTTATAATCGAACATAGCAGAAATAGTTGGCAACCATGAATAATGGTAATAATTAACAAGCTGCATCTGCAAATCTTTGTCGGTATTTAACAACTGGAATTCAACCCGCTTTTCAAATTGCAATTGCTCGGTAGTATCAATATGGATACTTTTCATCATCTCTGTAGTATCGAAGACCACATTAAACTGTTTCTCAGGCGGGAAACCCATAAATTGTTTTAAAGTAGCATATTGCGGAATAACGTTTTCGTTGGCCTGTTTTAACTGCGCAACCGTATTATTTAATGTAATCTGGGCTTGTTCATAATCTGTTTCGTCAACTATACCACCTTTATATTGATGATAAGCGTCCCGAAGGTTTTTACCAAACTCTGCGGTGTCACCTTTTAAAACATTGATCTGCTCAAGCGTGAGCAACAAAGTATAAAAGGATTTACTAACTGATGAAACTACCCCGATCTTTGTGCTGTCATTTGCCTGCTGCGATTGTTTAATATATAAAGGCGCACTTTTATATGCGTATAAAAGACTTGGGTTAAAAATTGACTGGGTCACTGTTATACCCGGAACAAAAGTGTTTACATATGGGGCGTAATTAGGATTTGACGAATTTTTAGCTAATTGAATATTATGGATCAAATCACCGGACGCATTAACCTGGGGTAAAGCTCCCGCCAAATTTATAGCGTTAGTTGTTTTGGCTACATCTATATTTATTATTGATACATTTAAACCAGGCTGGTGTTTCATCGCATAATCAATACATTGCTGAAGCGTTAAATATTCCCCGGAACCGTTTTTACCTGTATCTTTTACTGTTACCGGTAAAAGTAAGTTGGTTTTACTGGTATCAGGGATAATTAAAGGAGCGGCTACACTCTGAGTGGTATCTTTTCGGGGTTTCTTTTGTGCATAACCACCTAATGATAAACAAAACAAACCGGTAATCAGGAGTAAAGAACGGAGTGCGCTGGTGCTAAAAATATTCGCCATTTTAAAACGGTATGATTTGTATTTTATTAAATAAAACCTTGTTCACATTTAAATCATTAAATAAACAATAAATAAATATAGCTTGATAATATTTAGTTTATGATAATATAAGTTAATCAGGTTAAATTAATATTTTTTGTAAAAGTGGCAAAAACATACGTTGTTTAGGGTAACAATTTTGTTAATTTATACTTAGCAAAGTCAAAGCAATGGGATTGTTACCCGAATCAAGGGCCAGGATCAACAAAATAGTCAAATAGTTAAGGTATCAATTTTAAAAAAAAGCAACTATACCGCGATATGCTCTCCTTGTCGCGGGTCATCAGGTAATATTTCCATACGTGGAAATTCAATATATTCGGCATACCATTGTATGGCACCAACAACATCCAATGCATCTTCGGCTATTATATTTATAGTTTCAAAAGCATATAAACTGTCATTGGCATAACCATAAAGCTGTATCTCACCGGCGTCAGGATTAAAAGGCTCTTTATCCAGGCAAAAAACCCTTATCTTTAAATGGGTATCCCTTGAATGAATGATATCCCTGCAGGGATTGTTCGGATCGGTTGCTAATAAATAAATATTGTAATCCATAATTAGTGTAACAACTTTATTGGTTGATAGTTTAACATTTTATGGGTATAAATAAAATTAAAGGTTATTTGGTTAGAGTTTAACCCAATGGAATTAGTGATTTAAAGGATTAGTCCGGGTAAATTACACCCATAATATGGGCAACGATTTCTACAAAAAACCATGTTTGAGTAAAAAATTAAAGACAGTGGGGCATAATTCGCTTGTATTATAACTGGCATTTTTTTTGAACTACTGTTTATGCCCACCCAATGGGTTGTTTTTCATAGGTAGATGTAGGGCCGGAATACTGCGAGAGTCTTTCGGCCTTTTTTAATTGTTAAATACCGCGGCATGTAAACAACTCTCTTATCCTCAACTTGCGCGTTCCAAATTATTTGTTGCATAACAAATAACTTCAGGTAATTCAGGCACTGCCGGAATATAGTTTATAACCTGGGCATCTTCACGAATATTTTCTATTTCAATCAGATCTATCTCTAATACTTCTGCAATAGTCCTAAGTGTTTCCAGGGTAACAACCTTAGTATGGCCATATTCAATTTTACTATAAGCATTTTGAGAAATCTTAAGTTTATTGGCAAGATATTCCTGTGAGTAGTTCTTGTAAAGCCTAACATCCCTGATGTCAGTTGCTATTGCTTCAATATTATACATTTTATATAAACGACCTGAATATAAACGGTCTGTTTTTTAACAATGGATGTTACATATTGTTTGAGTTTGTTAACTGAAGGAGTATTGCGCATAAATCTTACAACCAAGGCTATAGCCTAATATCCTAACGAATTATATTTGTGTAATCTTTGAAAAGCACATTGCACACTTTGTTTCATAAATTATTTGCTCAAAGCCTGTTTACCAAACCGGATCAGTTCGGAGGCATTTATATATCCCACGGTCCCTAAAACCGGTTTCCCATCTGAGTTAAATATGATAAGCGTAGGATAAGCCTGTATGCCCCATTGGGCTGCAAGGGACGGCCCCTCGCCTTTTTCCATATCTATAGATACATTTATAAAGTTAGTGTTATAAAAATCGGCCGCTTTACTATTGTTAAAAGTTATAGCTTTAAGCATTTTACATGGCCCGCACCAGGTAGCATAGGCGTCGACAAAAATATACTTGTTTTGTAATTTGGCTTGTTTAAGCGCTTCATCAAAAGAGTTTTCGATAAATATGATGTGCGAAGGCCCGTGGTCTGATATTGGCGCTTTGTCTGCTAAAAACAGGCCAACTATTAATAATACCTGGAAAAGATATTTATAGGTTCCTGAATTAAATAAGCGCTCCATGATAAATATAAAGGCATAAAAATAGCATCAATAAACTGGATATACAGTAAAAATGATGCTATTTTTTTTCAGGAGCAGGGCTCTTATTGGTCCTGTTTCGGTTGGTCTTTAGGGACCGGCTTTGGCTTTGGTTGCTGACGTAGCTGCGCTGCCTTTTGAGCGGCCTGTTGCTGCCGTTGTTTAGCTTGCTGCTGGGCGACCTGCTGTTGCTGCTGAGCTGCCTTTTGAACTGCCTGTTGCTGTGCCGCCTGCTGCTGTTTTAATTGTTGCGCCTGCTGTGCCGATTGTTGCTGTTTTAATTGTTGTGCCTGCTGTTGCGCTTGTTGCTGTTTTAATTGTTGCGCCTGTTGTGAAGCCTGCTGTTGTTTTAATTGCATAGCCTGCTGTGCCGCTTGCTGCTGTTTTAACTGCTGTGCTTGCTGAGAAGCCTGCTGTTGTTTTAATTGCGTAACCTGCTCTGCCGCTTGCTGCTGTTTTAACTGCTGTGCTTGCTGAAAAGCTTGTTGCTGCTTCAATTGCTGTGAAGCCTGCTGTTGTTTTTGCTGTAGTGCCTGCTGTTGCGCTTGCTGAGAAGCCTGCTGCTTCAATTGTTGTGCTTGCTGAGAAGCCTGTTGCTGTTTCAATTGTTGCACTTGCTGAGAAGCCTGCTGCTGTTTCAATTGTTGCGCTTGCTGAGAAGCCTGCTGCTGCTTCAATTGTTGTGCTTGCTGAGAAGCCTGCTGTTGTTTCTGCAACTGTTGCGACGTATTATTGCCGGGTTGCGCACGTTTTGTTACAGCTGGCTGCGCCGGACTATTATTAGGCTGGATATTGCCTGGCTTGTTACTAACGGGATTAACACGCACAATTTTATTATCGGGAGTTGGCGTTTTAGCAACTGTGGCAAGCCTTGAGGCGTTTGTATGGCTATAAGCTGGTGAACCTCCTGAACCATGTGTGGCAATAGCCTGGTTAGGGTTTTGTTTTTTATAAGCAACTGCATCAACTACCCTCGCAGGGTGCGCATTAGGCGCTGCCTGAACTGCTGGCCTGTAAATATTTATAGTGTTGTTGTGGATATTGTTAACTGCGGTTGTATTGTTAATATTTGTAATATTATAGACCGGGACATTTTGGTGGGTTACTTGCCTGATTTCCTGCGGGCGCGGGCCGGAAATATAAGTTTGATTATTATAAACATAGGTATTATTAATAATTGTGGTATTTTGAATAATGTTAACTGTGGTTGAAGGCGGCACATAATAATTATCGATATTTGGTCTGTTGATATAAGCCTGGGGTACACATACCCAATAATTATCAGGTATTCGGGATCCTCCGCCAATAACTAAAGTGATGCTTATACCGGGGGTTAAAGGCGCCCAGCCATAATAGGCCCTGCCATTGTGCCTGCCATGGCGCCAGCTAACCCAGGCGGGCGCCCAGTGATGGCCCGGTATCCATTCCCAGCCATAATAATTATCAAACCGCCAGCGCCCGTAATGAAACGTTGCCCATCCCCAGGGATAATTTGAAACCCAGGTATTTCCATAATCTGTTTCTACCCAGTGCCCTCGTGTAGCATATGGCCTAAACCCGTCTTCAACGTCGGGCACCCAAACATTGCCATAATCGGGGTCAGATACCCAAGTTCCGTATGGTTGTAAATTGTCATAAAATTCCTGGTCGGAGATTTCACTACCTTCCTGTGCCCTACTTTTATTGGGTGCAGCCAGTATTAGCAAAAACGATAACAAACTTATGCCCCATATTTTATTTAACATTTTCATAATTTAAATTGGTGAAATAACATTGATTTTAATGGATTTGACTTTACAAATAATAAATCATTTAAGCCATTATCATTTTGCTATATTTTTTTATTATTATTAATTAGCACATGGTTAACTTTGTAACAAGATTATCATACAACTATTTTTAATTTAAATAGTTTTACAAAATTCAATTGTATTTTATGAACACAGTAAATATTCCCCGTCTCGACCTGGATTTTTATAAACATGGTGATAAAGATCAACGGAAACAATTTTCGGATGCTATTGGAAAGGCGTTTAATGAAACAGGATTTGTAACCATTACAAATCATGGTTTGGATAAAGGACTTATTGATAAACTTTACGAAGATGTTAAGGCTCTTTTTGCGTTGCCTGATGCTATAAAATTAAAATATGAAATACCGGGACTCGCAGGTCAGCGCGGGTATACAAGTAAAGGAAAAGAAACAGCAAAAGGTTTAAAAGCGCCTGATTTAAAAGAATTTTGGCAGATAGGCCAAACGGTTACTGATGGCTCATATCTTAAAGATGAATACCCCACAAATATTGTAATTGATGAATTGCCGGCATTTAATTCAACCACGCTTGAGGTTTATAAAAAGCTGGAATCTGCTGGAAAATATTTGTTGCAGGCAATTGCCGTCTACCTTGGGTTGTCAGAAGATTATTTTGATGATAAGATCCACAATGGTAATTCAATCCTGCGTACACTGCATTATTTTCCTATTACCGACCCTGATTCTTTACCGGATGATGCCGTACGGGCCGGTGCACATGAGGATATTAACCTGATCACCCTTTTAATTGGCGCCAGCGCAGACGGGCTTGAATTGCTTACCCGCGAAAACAAATGGTTTCCTGTTAAAGCTTATGGTGAGGACCTTGTTGTTAACGTAGGCGATATGCTGCAGCGCTTAACCAATAACAAACTTAAATCAACTACCCACCGAGTAGTGAACCCGCCGCGCGAACTGATGAAATATTCACGCTATTCTGTGCCATTTTTCCTGCACCCCCAATCAGGTATGGATCTTACCTGTTTGCCTTCATGTATTGATAAAGACCACCCTAAACAATACACTGATATTACTGCAGGCGAATACCTTGATGAACGGTTAAGGGAAATTGGGTTGAAGAAGTGAGGCAAAAGGTTAAAAGTAAAGGGCGAAAGGTTTTTTCTTTTCATATTTTATTTTGTCATGACACAAGCATTTTTTTGCCTTTTACCTTTCACCTTTAACCTTTCACCTTAAAATAGTAAGTTTGCGCCCATGAACCAAAATTTGTTTGTTTACAACACTTTAACACGCAAAAAAGAGAAGTTTGAACCGCTTAACCCCCCGCATGTGGGGATGTATGTTTGCGGCCCTACAGTTTACAGCGATGTACACCTGGGCAATTGCCGTACTTATATCTCGTTCGACCTGATATTCAGGTACCTTATGCACCTGGGGTATAAAGTGCGTTATGTACGCAATATTACCGATGCCGGGCATTTGGAAGGCGATGGCGGCGATGAAGGGGAGGATAAAATCTCAAAAAAGGCAAAATTGGCACAGCTTGAGCCTATGGAAATTGTACAAAAATACAGTGTCGGCTTTCATGAGGTAATGCAGATATTTAATGTATTGCCGCCAAGTATAGAACCTGCTGCCACCGGGCATATTATTGAACAGATTGAACTTGTTAAAATAATCTTAGAAAAAGGTTATGCTTATGAAGTTGACGGCTCTGTTTATTTTGATGTAGAGAAATATAACAAAACACAAGATTACGGTATTTTAAACGGCAGGAACCTGGAAGACCTGCTGAATAATACGCGTTCATTGGGAGGGCAGCAGGAAAAGCATGGGAAACTCGATTTTGCACTATGGATAAAAGCAAAGCCGGAGCATTTAATGAAATGGCCGTCGCCATGGGGCGTTGGTTTCCCCGGGTGGCACCTGGAATGTTCTGCAATGAGCAATAAATATTTGGGAGCCCATTTTGATATTCACGGCGGTGGGCTTGACCTTGTCCCTACCCATCATACCAATGAGATAGCCCAAAATGTAGCTGCCTGCGGCAAAAACCCGGCAACTTATTGGATACATACCAATATGCTTACGGTAAATGGTCAGAAAATGTCAAAATCATTGGGCAACAGTTTCTTACCGCACGAGCTTTTTTCAGGCGATCATTCCATATTGAGCAGGGGCTACAGCCCGATGACGGTGCGTTTTTTTATGCTGCAGGCCAATTACCGCAGCACACTTGATTTTGGTAATGAGGCTATGGAGGCTTCAGAAAAAGGCTTTAAACGTTTAATGAATGCGTTTACCTTAATGGATAATTTGAAAGCATCGGCCAAAACCGATGTTGAAATTGAACCGCTGCTTGGCAGGTGCTATGCTGCTATGAATGACGATTTTAACAGCCCCGTATTGATTGCTGAACTTTTTGAAGCCTCGCGTATCATTAATTCGGTTTACGATGGGAAGATGAAGATAGATGCCGACAACCTGCAGCTTTTAAAAGATTTGATGAATACTTTTGTGCTTGATATTTTAGGATTAAAAAATGAGCAGGCAGCAAATGATGATCTGCCCAAAATATTAAACCTTATTGTAACATTAAGAAATGAGGCGAAAATCAATCATGATTACGCAACTTCGGATAAAATAAGGAACGGGCTTCAAAAAATAGGCTTTCAATTAAATGATAGCAAGGAAGGCACTAACTGGAGTAAAATTTAATTGATGAAACTTCGTTTAGGTGGTTGTAAGAGTTGTAAAAGTTGCAAGGGTTTCTGACTTCACAACTTTTACAACATTTACAACTCTTATAACAATTTCAACTAAATCAACATCCACTAAAAAATATTATTAATTTAGCCCACTTTTGAAAAAAATAATGAAAAGAATAATATTAGCTGCAATTATATTAATTTGTTCAGTAAAGTTAACGTTAGCCCAAACCGCACCGGCTGACGTAAATACAGTGATAGATGCTGAAAAAAACTTTGATAAATTAGTTGAACGCAAAGGAATAAAAGGCGGATTTTTAGCAGTTGCAGATCCTGAAGGTATTGTTTTTAAACCTGGTGTTGTAAATATAAACCAGTTTTATACTGATATTGATAAGCAGGCAGGTACTTTAAGCTGGCATCCTAATTTTGCGCGCATATCGGTAAATGGCGACCTGGCCTTTACTGCCGGACCGTATCTTTATCAAAATGGAAATGATGATACCGATAAAGTATTTGGTGATTATGTTTCCGTGTGGCGTGCCGATGGTGACAATAAATTGAAGCTGTTAATTAACCTTGGTATTCAGCATCCCGAAGCTGAAAAGGAAGCTTTGACAGATTTTAAAAACCCTGACTCAGCAAAACAGGTTGCACCAAGTAAAGACCCATTTGCCGGTAAAAGGATCATCCTGGCTACTGATAATTTATTCAATCATTCATTAACCATATCCACATTAGCAAGTTACAAAGAGTTTTTAAGCCCCGAAGGCCGTTATTATTTCCCGGGATTTGAACCATTAATTGGCCAGGATAAGATTATGCAATTTATTGACAATGAAGGTATAACGATTACTGCGGAAACGATAAGCGCCGGGCGCTCAACAAGCAACGACCTGGCCTACACCTATGGCAAAGCCCGCATTAAAAAAGGGGAAATTGTAAGTAACTACAATTACGTGCGTATATGGGAAATTGATAAAAACCATAAGTGGGACATTTTACTGGAAGTATTTTCGGCAGTAGAGAACGAATAAGGTATAAAAGATTGCCGGGGTAAATATCCGGCTTGATTAGCATCGGTCAGCAAAATGGCCGGTGCTTTTTTTTTTCGATATTAATCTTCACTCCTATTAATAAATAATTGTTGAAAACCTTTTGGAACAGTACCGGTCATTAATTCGTAAAAGGATTCAAATGATCTATCGCATGACTGAATTAAATCAATTTCAACGCTCGAAGGACAGGCTAACTGAAATGCTTTATTGTTTAATGAAAACAACTCTTGATACCCAAAATGACTCATATATCAGAACCATTCAAGTGTCGATACAAACTTTGGATGCTAAAATTGAAGAATTTATTGGCAGAGATAAGAGATTAGAGATTAGTGATCAGTTGTTTTAACCTCGAAGAAAAAGTAATCGCGTTTTTTTTCTAATCTCTAATCTCCAACCTCTAATCTCTCTCCTCGATTGTTAAATCTCTCCGTTTTTTAGTTAAATTTTGTTAAGAGTTGTTAAAACCTTTTGTGGTTCAAAAAATTACATGGAAATTGTTTTAGAATTGGTTTGCAGAAGTTAAAAATGTTGTAAAGGTTGTAAATGTTAAAAGTTTACCGTTGCAACTCTTTTAACCTTTACAACCACTACAACTTATTACAACCCTTACAACCAAACACCATGCAATACAACAAGATCAATAACCTGTTAGGCTGGTTCTGCTTTGTCATAGCTTCCACAACCTATATTTTAACTTTAGAACCATCCGTTAGTTTTTGGGATTGCGGTGAGTTTATTTCCTGCGCTTATCGCTTGCAGGTTTCGCACCAGCCGGGATACCCTATGTTTGCCATGCTGGGCAAAGTTTTTTCATTGTTATCAATGGGCGACCATACTAAAGTGGCGTATTTTACCAATATGATGTCGGCCCTGGCCAGCGGCGCTACCATTATGTTTTTGTTTTGGACAATTACCGCGCTGGCAAAAAAACTGCTGCTTAACAGGGCCGGACTTACCGACCAAACCCGTATAATGCTTGTTATGGGCGCAGGTTTGGTTGGAGCAATGGCATTTACTTTTACTGATACTTTCTGGTATTCGGCGGTGGAAACTATCGTGTTTGCCATGTCGTCATTATGTACAGGCATCGTATTTTGGTCGATATTAAAGTGGGACGCCCGTGCTGATGAGCCCGGTGCCGACCGCTGGATAATATTTATAGCCTACATGATCGGCCTTTCCATCGGCATTCATTTGCTTAACCTGTTAACTATCCCGGCTGTTACCATGGTTTATTATTTCCGCAGGGGCAAAAAGGTATCGGTTAAAAACGGCATTATAGCTTTTTTAATCAGTATAGTCATACTTGGCCTGGTGCAGTTTGGCATCAGGGGGTATACCATTTACTTTGTGGCCTGGTTTGATTTTTTCTTTGTAAACGCCCTCGGAATGGGTTTTGGCAGCGGCGCTATCATATTTTTCCTGTTGCTTACCGGCATATTGGCAGGTGGGATTTGGTACAGCATCCGCAGTAAAAAACCAATGTTAAACCTGGCGTTTTTATGTTTGGCCTTTATCTTTTTTGGTTATAGCTCCTTTGTTTATATCCCCATAAGGGCCACAGCCAATACCGATCTTAATAATGCACACGCCGACAATGCCTTTACTTTGTATGGCTATGTTAATATGATACAGTATGGCCAAACACCGCTGCTGTCCGGGCCATATTTTGATGCTAAGATAATTGATGAAAAGGAGACCGGCGCCATCTACCAAAAGGGTAAAACTGCTTACGAAAAGGCAGGTAAAAAGATTGATTATGTGTACGACCATAACACAATTTTTCCGCGCATTTGGAGCACCGAATCAGACCCTTACTATGCACAGAATGTCCAATTTTATAAGCAATGGCTGCAGTTAAACGATGGCCAGGCGCCAACATTTGCTGATAACCTGAAATGGCTGTTCAGCTGGCAGATATACCAGATGTATGCCCGCTATTTTTTATGGAATTTTGTAGGGCGATACAATGATATGGACGGCCAGCAAAGCACCGCTGGGGTTAATGGTAACTGGACAAGCGGTATTTTTGACGGCGGTAAACATCTGCCGAAGTCGGTAACTCAAGGTACAGGTTATACACCTTTATACGCGCTGCCGTTGATCCTTGGCCTTATCGGAGCGGTCTATCATTTTAAACGCCGGCGAAAGGATGCGCTGGTAATTGCCCTGCTGTTCTTTTTTACCGGGATAGCCATCGTATTGTATGTGAACCAAAATTCAATACAGCCGCGTGAGCGCGATTACTCGTACGTGGTATCATTTTATGCTTTTGCTATATGGATTGGCATGGGGGTTATAGCGCTGACCGAATTTGCAAGGCAAAAACTAAATACCAGGCTTGCCGCCATAGGGTCATTTGCAATATGCATGATAGCTGTGCCGGTATTACTTTTAACCAAAGAATGGAAGGGACACGACCGCTCAACAAAACTAACGCCGCATGATATGGCCTATGATTTCCTTAATTCGTGCCCCAAAAATGCCATTTTGTTTACCTATGGGGATAATGATACCTACTCCTTATGGTACGACCAGGAAGTTGAAGGCATACGGCCGGATGTGCGGATTGTTTGTCTAAGCCTGTTCAGCGGCGATTGGTATATACACCAGATGCAGGGCAAAATGAACCAGTCGGCGCCATTGCCTATTACTTTGCCTTTTGATAAATATAAAGAAGGGGTGAGGGATGTAATCTATTACAACGATGCCAAAATACCGGGTTCTGTTGAATTGAAGGATGTTTTTGATTTTATAACCTCGGACGACAGCCGAACCAAAGCAACCTACCAGGATGGCTCTTTGCTAAATTACCTGCCTACAAAAAACTTTAAACTCACCGTTAACCCGGATGATGTGGTTAAGAATGGCGTTATTACACCCGGTCAAAAAGGCAAACTTGCCGCAACTATGGAGTGGAAATACTCTTCAAATTACGTCATGAAGGATAACCTTGCCATGCTGGATATTTTGGCCCATAACGACTGGAAAAGGCCCATTTGTTTTACGGCAACCATGCCCTCTTCGGGCTTGTTTGGGTTGCAGCAGTATTTATATAAAGAAGGCTTTGTTTATCATTTGATCCCCTTCAAAACCGATACCACTGCGCCCAGCCAGGAAACTAAAACAAACAGCCTGGTGATGTATGATAACGTGGTGAATAAATTCAAATTCGGTAATTTTAAACATGCAAGGCTGCTGGATAATGTATCAACCACGCAGTTTTATCCCAATATGGAAATGACGTTTATTGACCTTACACAAGGTTTGATAAAGGACGGCCGCCGCGACCTTGCCTTAAAAGCAATCCATAAATTTGACGAGCAAATGCCCGATATAAACCCTGATATCGATACCGCCGCCCAAAAGTTCTTCCTGGCGCAAACGGCTTATAAACTGGATGATTTAAAGCTGGGCAACAAGTATGTAAAAAGCGTCGACAATTTTATTACCGACCAGCTTGATTATAATTATGCCCTGCTGAAAAATAATAACAACGAAGCGATGGATACCCGCACGGTGCAGTTTGGCGTACAGTTATTAAATGGCATGGTTGACACCACAAAAACCAACCACCAGGATGCATTGAGCAACCAGCTTCAGGCGCAGTTAAAGGATTATGAGAATAAGTTTGCGGTTTTGGAAGGGGCTAAATAAACATTTGATATGAAAACAAAAGCAATCCTAAAATCAATGCTAATAATGGCACTTTCGTGCTTCGTATTTATTTGCACGAAAGCCAGTGCACAAGAATATTGGCCGCCAGCAAAGGCATTTCAAACGGGCAGGTCGCCGGGGGTAAAGGTAAAGCTGATAAGTGGAAATGGCGCTACCAAAACCTATGTGATGGTTTTTGCTCCGGGTGATGAAATTATGTCGGGGTTAATAGAGTTTGCGGTAAAGTATGGTGTAAAAAGCGCCCATTTCACAGGTATTGGCGATGTGAAAACTGCAAAAGTTGGCTGGTTTGATAAAACAAAAAAATTATTTAAAGTAAATGCGCTTAATGAGCAATGCGAGATCACCAGCCTTATTGGCGATATAGCCCTTTATAACGGCAAACCGGTTGTGCATGCGCATGTTAACCTTGCAACAAGTGATGGCATTGTACATGGCGGCCATTTGCTGGAAGGATTTGTAACACCAACCCTGGAGATAATGATGACCGTTGAACCGGTACCACTTTACAAAAAACTGAACACAGAATTTGGCGGAGCTCTTATTGATCCGGCGATTAAGTAAAATTGTGACCATTTATTTACGAAGCCGCACCATATTGGGACTAAATTTAATTTGACATTCAAGCAAAAAACTTAGCTTTGCCATACAAATTCAAAAAACACAATGAGCGTTCTCGTAAATAAAGATTCTAAAGTTATAGTCCAGGGTTTTACAGGTAACGAAGGTACTTACCACGCATCGCAGATGATTGAGTATGGTACCCAGCTTGTTGGTGGTGTTACCCCTGGCAAAGGCGGTCAGCAACACCTGGACAGGCCAGTATTTAACACTGTAGAAGAAGCTGTTCAAAAAACAGGCGCAGATGTATCCATCATTTTTGTGCCGCCCCCATTTGCAGCGGATGCGATAATGGAAGCAGCCGAAGCAGGTATAAAAGTGATTGTTTGCATTACCGAAGGTATCCCAACAAAGGATATGATTATGGTGAAGGAGTATTTGACGGATAAGGACGCCCGCCTGATCGGCCCTAACTGCCCTGGTATTATTACGGCTGATGAAAGCAAGATCGGTATTATGCCGGGCTTTATTTTCAAAAAAGGCAATGTTGGCGTTGTTTCAAAATCAGGTACTTTAACTTACGAAGCGGTTGACCAGGTGGTAAAAGCCGGTTTGGGTATTACCACAGCCATCGGCATTGGCGGCGACCCGATCATTGGCACACCAACCAAAGAAGCGGTTGCATTGCTGATGAATGATCCCGAAACGCATGGCATCATTATGATAGGCGAAATAGGCGGCGGCATGGAAGCAGAGGCCGCCCGCTGGATAAAAGCAAACGGCACCAAACCTGTTGTAGGCTTCATAGCAGGCCAAACAGCCCCTCCGGGACGCCGCATGGGCCACGCAGGCGCAATAGTTGGCGGTGCAGATGATACTGCAGCAGCAAAAATGAAAATCATGCGCGAATGCGGTATCCGGGTTGTGGAATCACCGGCAGAAATTGGCGCTGCAATGGCAGAGGAGCTTGCTAAATTATAGATGTGAGATATTAGATGTGAGATATGAGAAATCCTGGTCGAACGGCCGGGATTTTTTATTTAATACATAATTTCCCTTTGTCATCCTGAGCAAAGCGAAGGATCCTCTGCGCCTGATAAGTATGGCGTTTACCATTCTGATGAAGAAGATCCTTCGCTTTGCTCAGGATGACAATCGTTGGTCAAATCCATGTCAATATCCGTCCCAAAAACAAATTAAACCACCTGTTTGTCGTATATTTATATAAGCCCGAAAGATGAAGCTATCGGTGAAATCAAAACATAATAGGTGTCCCGATAGCTATCGGAATCCAAATCAATAATTCACTAATTCAATAATTAAAATGGAATATAACATATTAACCCCCGAAGAAGAGCGGGTAATACTATATAAAGGAACAGAGCGGCCGTTTACCGGCTCGTTATTAAATAACCATGCACAGGGTTTATATGTATGCAAAAGATGCGATAACCCATTGTATACTTCCGAGACTAAATTTGAATCGCATTGCGGCTGGCCAAGCTTTGATGATGAAATACCAGGAGCTGTAAAACGGGTGCCGGATGCCGATGGCAGACGGGTGGAGATCGTTTGCGCTAACTGCGGCGCGCATTTAGGACACGTTTTTGAAGGTGAGTATTTAACACCCAAAAACGTCCGCCACTGTGTAAATTCGGTCTCCATGAAGTTTGTTCCTGCCGTGTAAAAGGCTTTTTTGGTACTTTTTGCCCTGTTTTTTATAGCGGATTTATGGTTAAGCGGTTATTAACCCGATGTTAACAATAGCCCCGGAACGACTGGGTTAAACCGGTACTAACTTTCTCATTATTAACTTATAAAGTTGATTGTGTATAACTTATAGGTGATGTTTAAAACTTAAACTATCACCGTAAAAATGCTTCTCCTATATTTGATTATAAGTTTTTGCAACGCGAATACGGCGGTTTAAGGGTATCAAGGCCTTTAATGAAATAAAAAAACATCCACCACTGGCGGATGGGCGCTGAAATAAATTGACAGATCAGTTTAGCACCGATTGGTGAGCAGGGTAATAAAGCAGTTAGCGTGACGGGATTGGGTCACAATAATAAAAACTAACGCTAAGGTACAGTCGTCGGCTGATTTTTTTGCAGGGAACGACACGAAGAACAGAGATAAAGAATAACGATAAGCAGTAAAACAAAAGCAGTACATGGAACAAGAGACCGAATTATTATTGAAAGAGAACAAAGACCGCTTTGTTATACTACCGATAAAGTACCCCGCCATTTGGGAAATGTATAAAAAATGCGAAGCAAGTTTTTGGACTGCCGAGGAGATTGATCTTGGGGATGACATGAAATATTGGGATGCCATGAATGATGGCGAGCGCCATTTCATATCCCATGTACTGGCATTTTTCGCAGCAAGCGATGGTATCGTTAACGAGAACCTCGCCATAAACTTTATGAGCGAGGTGCAGTTACCAGAGGCCCGCTGCTTTTATGGTTTCCAGATCATGATGGAGAATATCCATTCTGAAACGTATGCACTGCTGATTGATACTTATATTAAAGATCCCGCTGAAAAAGACCGTTTGTTCCACGCTATCGATACCGTGCCATGTGTAGGCAAAAAAGCCCAATGGGCCCTGCGCTGGATAAATAACGGAACATTTGCCGAACGCCTGATCGCTTTCGCGGCTGTTGAGGGGATATTTTTCTCGGGAAGTTTTTGTTCTATCTTCTGGCTAAAAAAACGCGGCCTGATGCCGGGGTTAACTTTCAGCAATGAATTGATATCGCGCGACGAAGGTATGCACTGCGAATTTGCCTGCCTGCTGTACAGGATGCTGGATAACAAACTTTCAAAAGAAGCGGCTACTGCGATAATTACCGATGCGGTTGAAATAGAAAAAGAGTTCGTTACCGATGCCCTTCCGGTTAACCTCATAGGCATGAACGCCAAGTTAATGAGCCAGTATATTGAGTTTGTGGCCGACAGGTGGCTTGGCGAATTAGGTTATGATAAAGTATACGGTGTATCAAACCCATTCGATTTTATGGAGATGATAAGCCTGCAGGGCAAAACT
>Ga0206864_1064_pt1 | contig 38305 bp, 32 predicted proteins | sample Alteio_BWOrgCont_42_FD_152632 | JGI IMG/M metagenome (GOLD analysis project Ga0206864, IMG submission 152632) | Enriched cells from forest soil in Barre Woods Harvard Forest LTER site, Petersham, Massachusetts, United States -... | ecosystem: Environmental > Terrestrial > Soil > Temperate forest >...
ATCAATTGTTTTTGGTTACATATAGGTACACATATGATTTTTTTGAAAATCAATACCCAATTAGCCGTCTATGGAATTAATTGCTAATTACGCACAACATAAATCTGCGCTGAATAAATACATTCCCCGCAGTGATCCAATTTATATTGCTGTTGCGTTTCTGAAAGTTTCCGGTTTGAACCTGATTCTGGATAGTTTAACGGTTGCGGCAAAAAAAGGCAGTGACATTCAGATCATCTGCGGCCTTGACTTTGCGCAAACAGACCTTCAGCGCTTAAAATGATCTGGGAGCTGGGTTCAAAATATAAAAACATCGCTTTATATCTGGCGTCTCATTCCGACACAAGGACCATCTTTCATCCTAAATTGTATATAATGAGACAGGGAAATCGGGCTACTATTATGACCGGTTCAGCAAACTTAACGTCCGGTGGCTTGGAAAGCAACTATGAATGTTCACTGCTGATAGAAGAAAGCCTGACCAGCAAAATATACCATGACTTCTTTTCTTACTTTCAATCGCTAAAAGACGAACATTTAAGTACAAGAGCAACCTTGCTACAGATCAAAAACTATGAAAGTTTTTACGAAGATCAGCAGAAACTAAGGAAAAACATCAAAGCTAAACCTGACAAGGGATACCGGGAGCTGCACTTTAATTACGAGAACCTGCTGGTCTTGTACAATAATTATAAAAAAATGCAGGACATTGATATGACATTTAATGAAAGGATGCAGGAATATGCAGCCGCAAAAAAAATCCTGGACGAGATCGCTGATTCCCCGAAATTGACAAAAACAAAATTCATCCCTTTGCTGGAACAATTGGTCGGGGGCGCGGGAATAAAAGCTTTATGGCATTCCGGCAGCATTTACAGAAAGAAAAAAACAGTTTTCGATCATGCCCCCGAATTTCAGTCGCTGGTCAGGTATGTAAGAAAAAACAAAGGCGACCCGCCCTCAGCAGTATTTAGTTCAGCCAAAGTATTAGCGGATCGGATTGTTGGTTCAGGCGTCAATACAGTGACGGAGATTATGATGACCTATAATTATCACAGATTCGCCAACCTTAATGCCAATCCAATAGACGTATTGATCAACCAGGCCCATGTAAAAATTAAAAAACACCGGAATAGTTATAATGGAAAGGATTATCAGGAATATTGCGAGTTGGTTAATGAAATCTGCGAAATGCTGGGGCTTAGAAATATGCTGGAGGCAGATTCTTTTTTCAACGAGGTTTATTGGGACCACCTCAACAAAAACTAACGCCCATGGGGCTGCGATGGCGGCTGGTAACCAAAATAATTAAAATGGCAAAAAATAAACAACCGCCGAAAAAGACAAGATTTGAAGCATTGTCGGTCGACCTGGGCGAAAAGGATATAAACCCGGCCTCCGGTATGATTGAGCTCAACTTTGAGTTCAATATGATAAACGGGACTTCAAGAGCAATCAATGCAGCCACCGGACAGGAAATTGAAAATAAGGGCTTGGTTTTAGGATACCAGGGTGAAAATAAATGGCGGCCAACAACGTATATTCCTGGCGTCCCCGGCGATAATTCTTATGATTTGCAATCTAAGATTGAAAAATACAAACACCTGGTCGCCATTGATACCAATACGATCTCGTTTTTCAGCACCCGTTTCCATAGAGATATAAAAATCAGCTTAGGAATTGGGCTCGTTTTGAACTATGACGCAAATAAGGTCCAACTGGACCCGATTAACAGGCCTTTCCTTACTACGCCAAATTGCGAAAAACCTGAAAACGAGAACTGGGTACGGGTTATTGAATTATTGAGGAGCAGCTGTCAATGTACCGATCCCCGTAAAATTGGTATCATTGTCGATAGTGACCTTGGCAATATTGAAGCTTATAACAAAAGGACGCTGCCGGTTTTCGCGAATTATTTTCTTCCGGATGAATACGAACTGATCTTTGCGAGCGATAAAGTGAAGGATAATATTTTTAATAAGATGATCGGCGCGTGTCACGCTATTTCTAAAGATTTGCTTACCCGTCATGTCGAAAGTGTCAGGAAGAAAATCGATGAGGAAGACCTCAGCTAATATCTTTCTATTCACTGTTTTCCGGGTGATTAGAATAACTAATTTGCAATTTAAACCCAATTCACAATCAGCTATGGCGAAGGAGTCTGTTGTTTATCTAAAAGGTGATTTAGTAAGTTCAATTTCTGAAATACAATATACCCTGATTTCGAAGGAAATTACCTACATGCCAGGTGATTTTTTCGACTCCGCTTTCAGCTTGCTGAGGGAATTCCCCAAAAGCCTGTTGCAGCTTAAGGACTCCTGGCATTTTTTCAATTTTTGTTACCGATGGGTTTTAAGAAGGGGGATCAATCTTTATACATTCCAGGATATCTTTTTTTCAAATTCGGCTCATGAGGCGTTAGTCCTATTTGAAGACCTGTCCAAATTTTATAATAAGGATCTCGTAAGGGTTTTTATTATTGATGCTAAGATTGATCACCACCAGCGGGTTGGTGAATTTCTAAAACTTATACCGTTCAGCTATTTTCATATTACCGGTGCCCCTGGCGATGAAATTCTGAACAATTATGATCAATGGAAGCGATTTTCCAATGGCCACGAATTGATCTCACTGATCAAAAATGATCTCCCTGCAATCGATGCGGCTATTCAGGAAAGCGGCGGCAACGTATTGATCAGTGATTTTAAGTTATTCAGTAATCAGCATGCAAACGAACTCAACCCTTTTCACGCGAATGCTATTGCAGAAACTAATTATTTTATCGCGAACCAGTCTCTGGCCAATTTTTGGTTCAACAGGCCCAAGCCGCCAACTGCGGACCGGGTCTACTTCTTTAGAAATAAAGGAATGGGAATCCAGTTAGATCAAATACAAAAAATTGACGGGATGCATTTAGGAAACCATGATGATTCGCACGTATCTCCAATAGCACCTGTTAATCCTTCGTTAATTATTGTAGCGCCGTATCATTTCCCCCGTACTGAGATGCTGTATGGTGAGTACACGCTTGATGAAACCGGGAAAATGCTGGTCAGGGCGACCCATTCCGAGCAAAAGCATAATTATGATTTTATCATCACCCCCGAAATGTTTTCCAGCCTGAGCCAGGTGGCAGTATCCACCTTGCTGGAAATTGAGGAGAAACATTTAAAGAATTTGGATCACCTTGCGTACCTGCATGCCTTGTTAAACAATTCGCCGGTGCTCAGGCTGCCCGCAGTTGGCAGATCTATAGACGTCCAGCTTTCGGCGTTTATCGGTGAATTGTCAGAATATGTTGACGACAAAGGTAAGAACAAGGCAGTCGATAAAATACACGTATTAGGTGAATTGATGAGCAAGCTATTGATTCATGAAAACGTAAAAAGCATCCTGGAGGAAAGGGACGGGCAATTGGTTTGTATGACCGACTTACCCATCGAATGGCTGAAGCTGGGGAGCTACCCTTTAAGTCTGACGCACGATGTGTGCCGGATACCTGAGTTTAACCTGAGTAGCGTGATCAATATTTACATTAAAAACCAGCGGATGGTTTTTCGGATTAAACCGGACATTGTAAAGAAAACGCTCATCGTTCATTGTGCCGGAAAAAACGACGATGATATGCAGGAGGTCTTCGATTTAATTGACGACTGCCAGGGTTCGCTGGGTTTTAACAGCGTACGATGCGTCACGGTTGAAGAAGTGAGTATTGCTGTAAAAAAATTCAATCCTGACCTGCTTATTTTCGATTGCCATGGGGATTTTGAGGAGAAGGGTCTGTCCAGTTTTCTTACATTAGATTTTGATAATGGTGTCGAGTTGACCGGGAAGGACATTATCGAACATGAAATCTTCGCACCGCTGGTCTTTATCTCTGCCTGCAGAACACAGCCTAATTATGGTTACGTCAAACTTCTTTCAGACGCTTTTTTCCAGGCAGGTGCTTTTTCGGTAACAGCAACCTACCTCCCGATATTAGATTATTCAGCAGCGTCCTTGCTCATCAGGATGCTGTCTGAGTTAAAAAAAGAATCCGGCGATTCCGCATTTATGAACTGGCTCGCCTTCATTGCCCACACTTTAAGAACCTCACTCGTTATACAAACTATTCAAAAAGTACAGCTGGACAATAATTTAGTAATTGATACCGATAATGCGGCAGTATCGAAAATGTTAGCTGATTTAAAACTGTTCAGCAACAGGGAAAAAGTCATCCTTGAACTTAAAAAGCACTTGCTGACAATTAGTTCAACAGCAGATATTTTGTTTGAGAATTTTGAGCAGGATTGGCTCTTTTACACAACAATGGGGCGTGCGGATTTGGTTTATTTTGAAAAATGGGTACTTGCTCACCAACCGGAGATCATCAAATGATTTACGTGGCAGGCATCCCGGCGATGCAAGACGTTTTGAGGCCAACTGTATGGTTTGCAATTCTGTTGGGGATTACTAAATCTACGGTCGGAATTTAGTATTTTAGCATATCCGTCTGATCCGGTTAACTGTTTGCCAGTTTGCCCGCGCTGTTTTTGATGGTTGTTCGGTTTATGGCTAAAGACGCAAAGTATATTCCCTTCCCATTATTCCTGATTTCAGGGCTTCCCGGTAACCTTGATGAGGTATTTGATTACGGCATCTGTAAGTTCTCGAAAATGATCAAACACGAACTTCCTACCGTGTACCGCCAGGTCCTTTATGCTTACTATCGCGGCAGTCTTCCCGCATCGCTACTCAAGAAGATCAATTTCCTGGCTGAAGAAGAATCTTTTATTCCGGACGATGATTATAATGGGTTTACGGGTGATGGACAGGAATTCACCCCGGAATCCGGCATTGATGAATTTACACAGGCAGGGGAAGCGGATGAAGACTTCCGGCAGGCCTGCGTGGATTATTGGGAAATGCAGCAGGCGATGAAGATTTTAGGCTTAAGCGGTGGTAGTATTGATACGATGCGGGCTTCAGCATTAAAGACCCAAAAGGCCATCGATGACTGGGAGAAAAAGGGTGGCCGGGATGTAACGGTCATGATGAGTATTACCATGATGTTTGAGTTTTACAGGAAAACAAAAACAGCTTACGAGATTGATTTGTTAAGGGCTTTTTTAAGTATTAAAAGCATTATTGGCAATAAGGAATTGGTTGGCACGACGAAGGATTTTATTCTAACCAGGATGACCGGCGCCCGAAAAAAGGAGTTACTCCCGCAAATGCTGAAAAAACCAGGTATTAAGGCGGTTTATGAAAATTACAGCAAAAGATATCAGATCGATAAGTTGCTCAGTGAATTGCTGGCGAGAGGCTTTCTTACCGGTAAACTGGCACATAATCGCCGGATCTATTTGTCTACGCATTATACCACGACGCAATTGCCTGAAGCAGTACATCAATTATTATTGAAGAATAATACCAAGATCAAAAGAGACCGAAATACTGTGATCGAACAAGAGGCCCGGAACAAATTAAAGCAATTGATCAAAGCCAGTTCAACAGCACCTTAATAAGGGAAGCATTAGCACAACATAATGACAACATCGCTTTCGCAACAGGACATCACCATTAATAATATAACTAATCATATCCTCTTTATAATATCCTTATAAAATACAAAATAGTGTACAGGCATTTAACAATACCTGTTTCATTATTATTTATGTCAAGTATTACGTACGATTTACTTGACATTTGAAAAATAAAAAGTAAATTTGATCTGCGCCGAGTTTTTGAAATGAAAGTAGCCGAAAAAATTGCCGAAAAAATTGCCGGAATGCCCGATGGCACCACCTTCCGTTACCAGGAATTACCGATCGAACGTCAAGAATATACCGCCGCAGCAAAGGCCATCGAACGGTTGGTCAAGAACGGCACTATCACGCGTGCGTCAACCGGCCTGTTTTACAAAGCTAAAAGATCAGCCTTTGGTACCCTTAAACCGGATGAGCAGGAGCTGCTCAAGCCTTATTTGTTTTTTAATGGCGAAAGAATAGCCTACATCACCGGCACACTTTTATATAACAGGATGGGGCTGACGACGCAGGTGCCTAAAAATATCAAGATCGCATCCCGGGATAAACGACTGGAACTCACATTAGGAAACCTCAAAGTCACTTCCATCAAAAGTTATGTTGATATTGACGATCAAAATTACCGCTACCTGGAACTTCTGGACGCGATCAAGGATTTTAAGACAATTCCTGATCTTGACAAGCAGGCAGCCGTCAATCTTTTGAAAGATGGTATCGGCAAGCTGGAAAATAAAATATTGTTCAAACAGCTTGCATTAAGTTACCCGCCAAGGGTAAGGGCCTTGGCAGGGGCTTTGCTGGAGCTATTAAGCCCCGGAGAAGACCTTACAACATTAAGAAAAAGCCTGAATCCGCTAAGCAACTTTGATTTTGGCCTGAACAATAGTATACTACCTAATAGCGAAAACTGGAAAATCTCGTAAAATGATCCTACACCACGAACCGGAGCTATTTAAGGACGCCATCACAGCAACCGCCCAGCAGCTGAATATTCCTGAGATCTATATCGAAAAGGATTACTGGGTAACATTGGCCCTGAAAACAATTTTCGAATCCCCTGCGGGAAACGATGCGGTATTTAAAGGGGGAACGGCATTATCCAAATGCTATAGGCTCATCGAACGGTTTTCCGAAGATATCGATCTCGTCGTACTGCGGCATCCAGGTGAAACAGATAATCAGCTTAAATCTAAGATAAAAGCCATTACCAACTTAGTCGGAACAGTAATTCCGGAAATTGAAGTCGAAGGTATAACCCGTAAGATGGGTATGAACCGCAAAACAGCCCATACTTATAGTAAAGGAGCTTTTACCTGTGAGTATGGACAGATCCGCGAGCACATCGTTGTGGAAGCCACCTGGCTTGGAAATTTTGAACCTTATACCACCGCTGCGGTCAATAGTTTTATCGCCGGCATGATGCTTAAAAATGGTCAGGACGCGATGGTGTCAGCATATGGGCTGCAAGCCTTCCAGGTGAGGGTACTGACCAGGGAGCGTACGATTTGCGAAAAGATCATGAGCCTGGTCAGGTTTTCACATACCGATCAGCCCTATGTCGACCTGGCAAATAAGATCAGACATATCTACGATATTCACCTGATGTTAAAGGACAAAAGTGTCGCCGACTTTTTCGAATCCGAAGACTTTGATATCATGCTGAATACCGTTGGCAAGGATGATGTTTTAACCTACAAGAACAATAATAAATGGCTCAGCTCTCAGCCGAAAAATGCGCTGATCTATGCGCAGCCAGACGCCACCTGGGCGGCTATACGGCAACCTTACCGCACGACCTTCCGCGAACTGGTAACCGGCAAATTACCCGAAGAAACGGAATTGATCGCCACATTGCACCTGATAGCCAGGCGCCTGAATGCTGTAAATTGGAACGTTCACATTTAAAAAAGATATGATTGATAACCCGGAAGAATTTAAGTCAATAACGGATACCGTCAAAAGAATTGCGGAGGCCGACAACTACGATACCCTGCTTGACCTGATCCATAATTCGGAGATTACCATACGCCAAACCGGGTATGATAACTGGAATGGCGGTATCAATTATTACACCGTTTATTTCGAGGTGAACATTAACAAATTTGTCGAAGTCCGTAACGACCTGAATCAATGGGAACAAATCCTGCTCGAAAACTTCACTTTGCCGATCCGTCATTTAGATGATGAGGAAATTTCACGGGTGACGATTGCGCCAAAATCGAAATTAACGCCTTCTCCCGAAGTAAATCCGCACCGGCCGCTATCCGTTGCTGAATTGAAAAGAAAAGCGCTATTGGTAAACCATCTGGATACTATTTCGGAGGATGAATTGATCGAGGAAGTCTTGTTACCCTTGTTCCGGCAGCTTGGATTTCACCGCATCACCGTTGCTGGGCATAAGGATAAAGCGTTGGAATATGGCAAGGATATCTGGATGAAGTATGTTCTTCCAACGCAGCATGTGTTGTATTTTGGCATCCAGGTAAAAAAAGGGAAACTCGATTCATCCGGAATGAGCAAAGGTGGCAATATAAACATCGCGGAGATTCATAACCAGGCACTAATGATGCTGGGCCACGAGATATTTGACCCGGAAATTGGCAAAAGGGTATTGGTGGACCACGCTTTTATTGTTGCCGGCGGGGAGATCACCAAGGCGGCTAAAAACTGGCTGGCAGGCAAGTTGGATGAAACCAAAAGAAGCCAGATTATTTTTATGGACAGGGACGATATCTTAAATTTATTTATCGTCAATAATCTGCCGCTGCCCAAAGGTGCAGTAATCGAAGAAAAGCCCTCGGCCGATGACCTGCCATTCTGAAAAAGATCAACGTGGCTATTTTTTTAATCTTTTCTTTTTGGGCCTGGGACCGTTTCTTTCAAAATAGTTATCGAAGTCTTTCTTATAGCCATTTAATGTGACGGAGTCATATCCATCAAAGGCAGGATCGATTTTAAAATCATTGTCGTAATACAGGCCGAGGAGATCCATTTCATCGGCCTTTTCCAGCCTCTTGTCCTCATAGGCTGGGATTCTTTTGGAGAGGTAATCGATGAATTCTTTTTCAGATGCGATCACATCGGCGAATGCCATTAAATCAAAAATATTTACTGTCCAGGCAAACGCTACATTATGTTCTATAACACCAAACTCCCTGAGTTTTAAAAGCGAGGCCGCCAAATCCCCCCAATAAGAAAAACTTACGGTTATCCTGAAGACATGGGCCTGATTAACCGGCACAGCCGTTTTTTTGTCTTTGGTATAAAACGTCGGCTTTTCGGAACTTGTGACAAATGAATAGGCACGGTAAGACTGGCAAATGGCTTCGCCTAATGTCTTTGTCAGATTTGTTTTCAGGCTCTTGATCGCCCCGCGCTTGCTTTCCTCGTCAATCAGTCCCGCTTTGATTTCAATGATGTAAGTGGCATTTTCACTGATTCCCAGCAGGTCCAATTCATAACGGCCATCATCGGCCCTCGTGCACTTCAGATCTAATCCATGGTCAATAAATGTATAGTTCAGGTTGGTTAAAAAGACAACGCCAGGCAGCATTTTTTCAAATAACCCCTTTACTTTTCTTTCGATGAAATTGTCTTTGCTATGAAAATATTTATTGCCCTGATAATGTTCTTTGAAATAGTCCTCCGATGCAGATTTTATCAGGTGCTGTGCAATTTGAAAATAGTTTCTTGCGCCGATGTTCATGTTAAACATATAGCATTGGCCATCTTTATCCTTTACAACCGGCTTTGTATAAATATCGCTTCCGTTGGTCATCCGGTAACCTTCAAACTTGGAGAAAACCTCATTTCCGCCGAATGGCATTGCTATGCTTTCAACTACTTTTTTTTGGATGTCGGTATGGTGGCGGATCTGGTAAAGGATGTCATGGTAAGGAATCCAGTTCATGGGAATAATGAAGGGGTTGTCGCCCTTCATCATAAATCCCGGGTTCTTTTTGGCGAAATCCTTCAATGCTTCGGTTTTATCCTTCTTTGAAGAGGAAATATGCTGTAACTGCGCCACGAGAAAAGGATGTGGGTGCCCTTCCGGTGAGGCCACCCGAAGTGTAAATGAGGATTCAAGCTGTTTAAAGGTTTCTATTAAGTCTGACGGCCGGTACTGATAGTTTTCCATGAAGAAATCTTCAAAGGGTTCGAACATTTCATAAAATAATTCTTCGATATGTGTTAAATATCCGTCACCTCTGATAAAAAGCCTTTCAGCAATGATCGCCCGCCTCATTTCATATTCAATGCCTGTGTTTTTCCCTGCCAGGTGTTCAATGGAGTAATAGGCATACGTGTACCTGCGGATCTCCGTAAGTAAGTCAAAAAGGTTTTCGACATCCTTGGCATCCGGCCGTTTACTGCTCGAATTTGCAGTGGCCATAGCAATGCTCTGACAGTACTCCATGACGATCTCACCAATCTTTTCTTCATCAGTATCATGGTGCATTTTATCGATCACGATTCCCGCAATACCGCCGAGCAGGAATATTTTATCAAATGAATTAATCACCTTCGCAGCTTTGGCAACCATCGAATTAATTTCGGCCAACAACAACGGCCTGTTATCTTTTAACTGTTGAATGTATGCCGCATGTTCCGCTTCAGTCATCGTGTTTTTCAAAAAAATATTTTTTCCCTCCCTCATGATTTCCAAACCATTACCCCGGTAAACATCCTTGTCCTTCGATTTCTTTTTCATTAACATATCAATAAATGGCAAAGGTCAATTTTTTCTCCCGTACTGAAACATTTATCCATTTTATTGCTGCAACTCTTTCAAAAAGCCTTTCATGTCGTAACATTTCATATGCTGATACAAACGGTCTTCTCTTTGAATACGGTGGATGACATCTACCCGCGACCCATCAGCAATTACAACATGGCAATAAGGAAAAATAATGGCATGGAAAATGTCAGCCATATCCGAATCTTTTATCTTTTTACAGGCAATAACATAATCATACCAGGTGATCAGCGACGATAAATGAATCCCTTTCATAACTTTCGTATCCCGGTTTTTGAGAATGTGATTTAGCTTTTTTAGTCGCTCCGGATAGAAACGATCCAATTTTTCGAATCCTTTCAGCTGCCTGGCGGCTAATTCTAGGCCATTGCATAAGCGTATGTCAAGGCTTTGAACAAAATCTTCCTTATTTCCGAGCGTGCCGGTGGTCATTGCATTTCTCAAAATCGCGTCCACGGAGGCTGTCCAGGTAGCTTTATTCCGGCGGTGATTTTCCGCCCAGGTTTTCAGATCAAATCCACTAGCCGGAATCCCATGGTGAAAAAGCTGGTACAACAATTCGAAGCGCTGATCGTCATTAAGTGTATCAAGATTGTCAGTACTTCTGTAGGCTGCCGGCAAACGGGCTAAAGCAGCCGGGTATGCGCCTTCTTCCAGGTCCATAATGGTATCCTGATTAACAATCACAAAATCATGCTCCATCAAAAGCAAAACAGCTTTCTCCGTGCGGTCACCCTGCTGCAACACCGGGCTGAAATATTCAACCAATAGTATTGGTGTAATGACCAGGTGCAGGTCGTTTTCATACAGATACCGCGATAAGGCATCGTACCTGTCCCTCGTAAGCATATTTAGGGCGAAGGTGTCTAAGAAAATATATTTAGGCATAGCACTTAAATTAGTTGTCTATAACAGTACCCTGTTTCAGTCCCTTTAATGCATGTTCCAGGACACCGAAATCGGTAGTCCAATACATCTGTTCATGCCCCTTGACCAACTCAAGGCTGAGTGCACCGGAATTAACCGATGTGGATAGTGCGGTTTGACCGTGAAAACTGATCCGAAACCGTCGCAAATGCGCAGAGTTGCATGGGCAAAACCTCCGTACACTCGAATGCATCCAGCAGGGTGCCACAATAGCCCTCATCCTTTTTAAATTCCTAAACCGGGATAACAAGGTTATAGAAAGTTGCTTCGTGGGGCTTTTCGGCAGTGTTAATATGTGTTGATGAATATTTAATACCATTAAGGTTGTTTTTACTGATCCATTGCAACAACCACTTTCATTTGACGTTTTCTAGTGTCAATTTTTGACTTCTGACAAATTTATTTTGAAAGTTTTACTACTATCGATAATCAATTACCATATTTGATTACGGTTTGCCGAACCTCACTTAATTAGACATAATTCATTGTCTTGTCTGATTGTCTTGGCGTTGTTGCCAACAAGAATTTCATTTTTAAGTCTATTATAGATTTCCGACATGATACGAGGTTCAGCTAATTTGAAATTAGTGTAATATTAAACAGAATCCGGCGAGTAAATGTGTCAAAGGATATCACCGGCGGTATTGATGCTTAATATTTCCCTGAATCCGCTAAGTTTTGATTCCTCTCCGCAAGAAACGTTGATAAACAGCAAATGCGAATGTAAAAAACAGTGTTATACAAATCACAATGCCCCCTCCGGCGTATATCGAATTATCTGTACCTGAGCCCAATTTACCGTTGAGAAACTCGCTGACAAGTTCATAAGATCCACTCAGAAAGTAAGTTCTTGGATATTCGTTAAACGAAAGGAGAAAACTTAATATCAGGCTGGTAATTAAAGCAGACGAAGAAAGTGGCAAAATAACCTTTAATACAACCGATAGTTTTGTTAATCCCAAATCTTCAGCGCTGTAAATTAAATTGTCGCCTATAAAGAAAAACCGCACCCATATTATCAAAACGCCAAACGGTAAACAATAGAGGATCAGGCCCCAGATTAAGAAGAACAAATTTGCACCTTGTATTCCCATTGCTTGTGATATCTTGCTGACGGCAATTGCCATCACTTCCGGAGGTAACAAACCAAGCAGCAATACTAAGCCAAGAACGATCAATCGTTGTTTCTTATTAAACCAGGACAGGCCAATTATAAAGGAAATAACAGTTGTTAAGATGGCTGTAAAAATTGAGACAATGGTTGACAGCAATAAAGCGTTAAGGAAATTTTCGTCTTGAAGGATTGCAGCATACCAGCCTAACGTCATCGAACCATTAGATTTAATAGAGAGACCAATTATTGAAAAAACAGGCACTACCATCAGGATTAAAAAAACATATAAAATTGCTTTCCCGGATTTCATTTTTTCAGATAATTTAGTTTTAATCTAAGCCCTCTGGTAATTAGCATTATGATGCCTAAGGTGAACATAATGAAAAAGCCAAGTGAAAAAATCGCCTGGAATTTACTTGCGCTCAGTAAGCTTAATATTAAATTTCTCGAACTTAGTTTCGTATCACCACCAAGAAAGTTCACTTCGGAAGAAAGTGAAAATGCTATAAAAAAAATTACAGTTGTACTGATTATAAGAGCGAATTTTGAAAGTGGCAGGATAATATTGAATAACTTGTTTGTAACGCTGAGACCGATGTCATCAGCGACTTTCCAATAGGTACCGGAAATTGTTTTTAAAGCAGCCGAACACAAAAAGATGCCAAAAGGAATGGTTGTTATGACCATAACAAAATAAATATTCCATTTATTCGTACCGTTAAAAAATGTGACCGGGTGAAGTGTGATCCGACTTAAAAAATGATTTAATAAACCGTTTTCCGATAGTAAATATTGCCAGGAAAAGACCCTTACCGACTCATTGGCAAGAAACGGCAACGTTATCGCAATCAAAAAGATCGATTGAAAAAATTCTGTAGTAAGTCTGATTAACAAATAGGAAATAAAAAATGCTACGGTTGTAGAAACGATGCTTACTATTAATGCCCTTATGGCGATGGTCAATATCTCCTGGATGCGCACCCACTCTGAAAGGTCATGGAAACCGGCAAGGCTAATTGTCGGTTTCAAACCATCGAATTGAAAAAATGCAAGAATAGCGGTAATAAAAACCGGCATCCATAATAATATAGATACGGCGGTGAAAATCCTTTTATTTAATATGCTGTAAGTCATTTTTAAATTATGAATTTCTCAATTTCGACCACCAATCTTCATAAAGCTTGTAATTCACCGGCCTTGTATTTTGCCAGTAAACTTTGCTTTTTAAAAATTTATCCCTCACGTGATTCAATTTATTTTCCTGATCAATCGGGTTATACTCTTTATCGGTCTTGGCGTAATCCACTGAAAGACTGTTTGGTACTATATAGCCTCTCTGTTTGGCAAGTTCGCAACCATAATATCCTTTTAATTCCCAATTTGCGAACTCATGAACTTCTTCGAGCAGGCCCCTTTTTTCTGCGCCTATATGAATAACCAAATCATTTGACCATCCTTCGTATCCTTCTCTGGGTACTGCATATTCAACATTGACACCGCTGCTTTTTGCAGCATAAACAATCGGCTCCCAACCTGTCATAGCGTATACTTCTCCGGATTTTATCAGGCGAACCCCTTCTTCCCATCCTTTCCAGAAAGTTCTGAATTGACCATCTCTCTTTTTCTTGATAAGAAATTCCATAACTATACCCAATTCACTCTCAGTCAGATCGCCCGGATTGTCAATATTTGCGATGCCATTTCCCTTTAAATAAATAGCTGCAAAAACTGCACTGTTTATCCAGGCGTCTTCCATGGATGTTCTTCCCTTGTATTTCGGGTCGAATATTACTTCATAGCTATCCACTTTCCCCCCAATCTTATCGGGGCGGTATAATATCGAGTCTGCATTCACAACCACAGGTAACCCGAACTGCTTCCCGTCGACCTTACAATGCGGAATATCTTTTACCCATTGCCATGTTTGCGCCCAATTGGGGATTTTACTGACGTCCCAAGGTAAAATCTTCCCGGCAAGAGCCAATTCCCGTTCACATCCACCTTGAAGTCCACCAAGATCAAAATCATAGCTGGCTGTCCCGTTTATCATGTTTGCAATGACTGGACCTGTGTCATTGCCATTGTCCTGAAACAATAATTTGATGCCGGTATCCTTATACAGCTGATCCCACTTTTTTCCGATATCCAGCGTTCCTGTACCGTAAAGCCGTATAGCTTTACCCGGATTTAAACAGCCTGATATTCCAAATAAACCAACCCCCGCTCCGGCTATTCCGACAATCTTCAAAAACTCTCTTCTGGAGTGATTGGATAGATAATTATCATTGTTTTTCATTTCTTTTTTATTTAGTTGACAAAATATTGGGAAGCTCTGAAATCATTAGTACTTCCTTCAAAAATTAACTTACCGGCATCGATCAGCTTTATCTCATCTGCTATTCCCATTACAAAATTTAAATCGTGACTCACTATTATCACAAAAGGTACTATACCCTCATTCTTAATATTACTGAGCGTTTGTTTCAACCCGACAACATTAATATAATCCAAAGCACTTGTCGGCTCATCCAGCAATAATACCATGGGATTTTGGCTCAATGCCCTGGCTATTGCAGCTTTTTGTTGTTGCCCGATACTTAATTCATGAGGCTTTCTCTCCCTGATATCTGACAGATCAAATGATTTCAGGATTTGTATCGCATTCTGCTTGGCTTTTGCAGAGTGATAAAATAATCTGTTGGGCTCAATAGCTATCTCAATGTTTTGTTGCACGGTCAAATGGGGAAATAACCCTGAATGCTGAAAAACAGTGGAAGTAGGTCTCAGGGCGGCTTTAAGATGGGTGATATCCGTTTTATAAAGGTTGATACCACCCTTATCAGGAAATAGATGCCCCCCGATCATATTCAGAATTGTTGTTTTGCCGCTGCCATTTCTTCCTAAAATACAGGTGATTTCCGACTGCTTAAAGGCAAGCTCCGGCAATGAGATGTGAAAATCAGCCCTGTTATCCGGAAAAGAAAATTCTATTTTGTTTAATGTTAACATATTAATTAGCTGTAATTTTCACATATTCGACAGGTCTCGAAACAAATTTGTTAAGTGATTCATACTTATTGTTTTTAATTGCCTTTATAATATTCATTTCTGTTTCCATCCCATAGATCTGGTCGTAGGTTTCAACATTAAAAACATACAGGTAGAGCGCAAGCTCCACCAATAAAAATGGCAACAACAATTCAATAAGGTCCGAGCGGTTATTCGACACACCTTGTTTCCTCAATTTGGGCTGAAGATTCTGAAAGATCTGATTTCTGCAATGACTTTCGAAAACACTGTTACTGAACAACTCATCATAAACAGCTTTTATATATGGATTTAAAAGCTTCCTCATCTTGCTGCATCTCAGCAGTTGCCGCTTTCTTTTATCGAATCCCACAAAATCATTTTCAAGTCTTTTGATGATTTTTTCAATTTCACTTTTTTGATTTTCAGCGTCTGTTTTGTTAAAAAAAATCCCGTTTAAAACTTCCAGCGTATCAAAAACGAAGACGTCCAGATCTTCTACATCATGAATGAAATGGAAATTGCTTTTATTATTTATAGCGTCATTTAATCGTTTTGAGTTCAAACTCACGATAAAGATTGCTTTGTTTATCATTGTTTCTTTAGAAATTAAGTTCTATTTTAATTGCATTCATTTGGGAGATGATCTCATCCAAAAGGTCATTATCAATTGTTGTATTCTCATCGCCTAATTGTGCCTGTGCAATGAGCCAGTTGAATCTTTTGGCTTTAGGATCCTTCAAGGCATCGTGATATAAGCTGTCAAACGCTTCATTCGGATTAGAGAAAAAATGATTGTTGCGATATGATTTTACAAAATCAATTATTTTAACATTCGATTTGGTGTCTGTATTGATAAAATTCAATAACGAGGTTGTAAGGAAATAATTCAGTTCATCTCGTCCTTCATTATAAAGAATGAAGTTCCATTCTGCTTTTAGGCTTGCGATATTTTTAAACCACTGCAGGATGGTGTTTCTTACCAATGGCTTATTATTTTGATAAAACTCCATGGTACATAATAACCCGTTATAGTTTCTATGACGGGTAAATCTGTCGCCACTTGTCACTAATTCGACTTTGTCGGCATGGTTGCGTATAAGATCTTCGGTATGGATAGTGTTTGTTACATAAAGGCCAATACTGGCATCTTTCAGGAATAGCGATTTTCCGTCCTTGATGTTGGCCGGTACGACATTGTTTCTTACCAAATCCCAACTCAGACCGCTTAATTGAAGGTAATCTCTCAATATAAAACCGAAGTCGGTTTTTACATCAAGCGTTACCTTTTGCAATAATAAAAAGGCTTGTTGTTGATCGTTGTCCAATCTTCCAAATGGCACGACCGGGATACTTCTCTCTTTGCAAAATTTTTCAACATTGGCTTTTTTTACAAATAGCGCATAGCCGTTAAAAGTTAGATAAGGCCAGAAGAATAAAGTCTGCTTAATATTCTTTTTAAGCATATAAGCAAGAATGAGAGGGAAATTATGGATTGTCATATCAAACAACCCGTTTGATAAAGCTGGAAATACTTCTCCCCACTCGTATTGATCTTGAAATACTATCGTTGAATGTTGAATATAGTCGGCCCTGTAAAGAATTGGAATCAACGTTTCCTGAAACTTTGGTAATGCAAACAAAATATCTTTCGGGGGGGGCACATTCTGAACTGGCCCCGGGTTCGGCAATCTATATTTGTAGTTCTCCACAGTTTTTTTCGACTTATTAAAAATAAACTCTCCGGTAAAGAGCCCGAACTTTTGTACAAATGGTACCTTATAAAGGAGCATGCTTAGGCCATCCAGATATGGAGAACTAAAATTTATGCCCACCTCGTGCATCTTTGTATCAGCATACAAGTCTTCTACCAGCTTTCTGATATTTTTTTGAAAATGACCACCATCAATTTTATTTGTTAACCTCGAATTAAGGTCGGCAATCGAACTTTGTATACCTGGGCTAACCCCATCAATTCTGGCAAGTTCAAACGCTGCTTGAATCAATTGGTGGACATCCTTAATTTTTCCATAAATTTTTTCCATGTCAATAAGGTTTAGTAAAATTAAAGTATACAGGAGCAACTCTAAATATTTATATATAGCAAACTATTCAGTGTGAATAACACTGAAATTAAAAATGCACTGAAACGAACTGAAGCACACTGAATTCAGTTGCAAATAATTGCAAATCAGACAAATATAAATGTTTTGACTGAATATTCAACCACTTAAAAGCTTAGGCAGGCTAATATATGGGTAGTAATTTTGGAGACAAAATTATCTATCATGATACACAAAATACTATCCATTTCTGCCGGGTTTACCAGCCTCGGCAGCCTTTATTGTACCGTGCTTGACTTAATTGAATTATTGTTAAGCTTCAATAAACCTGAAGAATTAGTTATCGTTATCGCGGTTGTGCTTTGGGTACCTGTGATAAGGTTTGCAGTTTTTCTTTATTTAAGATTTGGAACCAAATTCTCGGCCATTTTTTTAAACAGGCACGGTAAAACTGTTTTACGAAGTGTATTTTGGTTTTGCGTTGTAGTAACAATACTCAACCTTGTGTCGAAATTCAGCCACTACCACGAATTGGATAAGATAATTAAACTATCCGTGGTATATGTGTTGCTGTTAATATTTGACTATTTCGAAACAGAAAAAGTGATAAAAAAGATTCAATTTTGATATCTCAAATGGACTAATAGTTGCAATTAGTGTTTCAATTAGCAACTGGGGTCGGCTACTGTTGCGATAACTTCGTTTTTTCCTGGCTGAAAAAAAATCAGAAATGCCCTTGCACAACCTGGCGAAATTTCGACCCTGAATCCCTGCGTACTGTGCGCTGAAGGTTTGCCGCCTGTGGCTAAATCACGCCGATACTTTTTGCAAAAACGATGACGTCGGTTCGTATGCCTATATCGGTGAGGCCGGCTTTAAGAAGCATTTTCAACTCGGCCCTATACTTTTTCTCTATCTTTTGCTGATCAAATTCATCAATATACAACAACTGGACAAAATGCGCCTCCTGCTCAAGCTGCTGGTCAACAAATTTCCGGTAGTCTTCAACAGTCTGCGATTCCAGGTTAAAATATGCCTTATCCATATCCTCAGAGGTATGCTGCAAAAAATGAACGGCCTCATGAATAATCACGTCCAGATCATTTACCCTCCTGACCGGGATTAACAACCTTATCACTTCGTAGCCCTGGCTTTTGTATCCAGGCAATGTATAGGGTTGTTCCGTCTTAAGCCTCGGAACACCGTCTCGGACGAGTTGCACATCAATAACTTTCGGCCCGTCTGTCCTGCCTCCGTTGGCATGTATGTTGTCATAGTTTTCACCTTCGTAACCGTCCCAGGTGTCCCTTATTTCGATATTTGCCTTCCTCATAAGATCTTCCGTAACCGCCAACATCTTTTTAATTTTTTCTGGTTCACATTTGATTTTCATACTACTGACGTATAACTATGGCTACTGCGAATATCGGAATGATTACTTGAGATAGGTTCAAACAGGCTAATAAATCAGTTTAAAAAAGCATGTGTAAATCCAAACTTTTACCACTAAGAATTACAACTTTTTTAACTTGGTTTGCAGCAATTTAATGTTTATATTTGAGTGTAAAACGTTCTGAAACATCGTCAAATTGATCTAAAATATTCGGTAAACAATTCGGTAACCTAATAGAATTTGATGACCTAACATATTGATAATCAACCCAATTTAGGGGAAGGTTCGAGTCCCAGCAGGATCACCGGAAGGAAAGTCAAAAGTCCTGAGTCGAAAGTCTCAGGACTTTTGTGTTTTTGGGCATCTCTTCAATTTGCTTACGAAAATCCGCATTTAGCTTATTAATCGCCGGCAGCGGCGCCTCACCTTTGTATCATGAAAAATCAACACAAACGTATTGCCCTTGTAACCGGGGCCAACCAGGGTGTGGGTCTGCAAGTTGCCAAAGAATTAGTTGCAAATGGGGTTACCGTACTTTTAGGCTCGCGTGATTTCGGACGCGGCGAAACTGCCGCAAAGGAAATCGGGCCGGGCGCTATCGCTATCCAGCTAGACGTAACGGAACAGCCTTCGATCAGGGCTGCGGCAGAACATATCGAAAAGGAATTTGGCCGGCTTGACCTGCTTGTGAATAATGCGGCCATTTCCAATACGCGGAAAGGCGACCTGTCGCTGCAGGAATATGCCAAAATAAGCCGCGCCAGCACGGCATCGCTTGATGAAGTCCGCGCCGTATGGGAAACCAATGTGTTCGGTGTGCTGGCCGTTTACCAGGCCATGCTGCCGCTGCTGCGCAAATCAACGGATGCCCGCATTGTTAACGTATCGAGCGGCGTCGGCTCACTGACCGCCAATGCCGATCCCAATTATCCGTACCACCATTTTTTCGGCCCTGTTTATCCGGCATCCAAGGCAGCGCTCAATGCCATTACGCTGGCCATCATGGTGGAGCTGGAAAATACCGGTATCAAGGTTAATTTGGTGTCGCCCGCTTTTACCAGCACCAACCTGAACGGCTATGAGGGCACGGAATCTGTTGAGGATGGCTCGCGCGAAGTGGTACGCGTTACCCTCTTTGGTCCGGACGGCCCGAACGGAACCTTTACCCGTTGGGAAAACACCGACATCCCGTGGTAACAGAATAGCTACCTTAGCTCTTGTAAAATGAAAAAAGAAACAGGGGCGCCCTATAAATTTGAATCGCTGTCTGACTTTCACCGGGTGCTGGGCCTGCCGAAGCCCCTGCACCCGCTGATCAGCCTGGTTTATAATACCGACGGTAAAATACCTGTGCCGGATATTACCTGCAAACAGTTTATGATGGCGTTTTACAAAATTTCGTATAAACCCAACCTGAAAGGGAAATTTAAATACGGGCAGCATTATTATGACTTTGACGAGGGCGGCCTGTTTTTCCTGGCGCCCAACCAGCTTACCGGCACCAGTGAGCAAAACCTTGACTTTAGCGGCTTTACCCTGTTCGTGCACCCCGACCTGCTGCTGAACTACCCTTTGGCCAAAAAGATCAAACACTACAATTTCTTTTCGTACGCCGCCACAGAGGTGCTGCACCTGTCCGACCAGGAAAAGGAAACCATCCTTGCTATTGCCAAGCTCATCGATACAGAATTGAACAGCCGGATGGATGCGCTGAGCCAGGACGTGATCATTTCCCAAATCGAGTTGCTGCTCACCTATGCCGACCGCTTTTATAAACGCCAGTTTATTACCCGCAAGGCCGTTAATAACGACCTGCTGCAAAAGCTGGAGGAATTGCTGGACGCGTATTTTAATGATAGTTCATCCTTAAATAAGGGTATCCCGACCGTGCAATACCTTGCAGACCATCTGCACCTTTCGCCGCACTATTTAAGCGATATGCTGCGCTCCCTTACCGGGTTAAACGCGCAGCAGCACATCCACCTGAAGCTGATCGACAAAGCGAAAGAGAAATTATCCACTACCAATTTATCCGTCAGCGAAGTGGCCTACGCCCTGGGTTTTGAACACCCGCAATCGTTCAGTACTTTGTTTAAAAGTAAGACGAAGGTTTCTCCGTTGGCGTTTAGGAGGGGATTTAATTGAGGGGTACTTGGTTATAGTTTATGGGCCTTCGACGGGGGCGAACGTGATTCGTTTTCGGTTAGGTTCCAGGCTACGGATAACGGGACCATCAGAATGCAGCTTCGATCCAAGGCGGGCTACCTGTCAGCACGAGTAGCCCACCTCGTTCGGCCATTACCCGGATACTCGCGCCTGAAAAGGGGGCTATGGACTGTCTTTGGCAAACAGTTCAGCAGCCATAACGCCATATTAAACTTTGCCTTGACTGACCTCAAAACGAAATGACCAGCAACTCGGCCGTACCGATACTCTCAACTACAAACAAGATATCCGCATGACCCTTTCGAATATTGACAAAATGCAGGTAAATATGGTGCAGTTTACCTTATTTTGATTTGCCGGTAGTATTATGGACAATACATAATAAATAGTTATCTATAGTTGACTATTAGTTAGTAGCAGCGATTTGCGAAGAGTTAATTCAAGTAAAACACTACTGAATAACTTGGAGTATGTAGGAGACTGGTATCCGAGCACTCCGTTTTGACCGTGTGATAGGTGGCTAGATTAACTACAACTCGGAACAAAGTAGATTTGTAAGGATTTGTGATCGTTTCTTAAGCTGAAAATCTTGAGCATGATATTAAAAACCACCTTAAGCCCGGGAAGCAATTTAATTCAAATTTGATTTTTTAATAAAGACCGAACGATTGACCGTTCCCATTGGTCGTATTGTTCGGGGTCAGATTCAAAATTATCCCAGGCTTCATGTATGAGTTGTATATAAGACGAGTTAGCACCTGTCGCTGTCGTCACATAGTCTCCAAAACTAACGGGCGCGGCTTCCACGAGCATATTGTCAATGGTTTCAGTAATGGCCTGGTGATATTTTGGCGAGTAATAACCAAAGTATTCTTCATTGATTTTAAGTGTATCGGCTATTTTCTGCCAAGATTTTTCCAATGCGTCGGCTTCCGCTATTAGACCCAATCTTCGCGCACGCTCTGCCAAAAATTTGATCCGTAGCCAATTTACCGGATGACTGCTGTTGGCCAGGTTCTTTTCAGGCAATTGCAATGAATTCTGGCCTTGCATCCGTAAATAATAGCTGAACGCGTTCAGATAAGTTTTGCCGCCAATCTCTAAACCCACTGCATCGCAAAAAAATTCTTGTGTCCATTCATACCAGGTTTCCACGATCCGCTGTGCTTTATCCGCCTGGTCTTTCGCTACCTGGTTATTGGATTTAAAAGGTGGCTGTAAAATTACGCCCAATTTAGTTTGTAATTCCTGGACCAGGGCGTCCATTTCGGGTTTATGGGCTTTATAAAAGTAATGACCGATTTCATGAAAAAACAATGGCAGGAACAGCAAACCCTGCTGTGAGATCACGGGCAGGTAATAGCCCAAGGGATAGCCGACACCCGTCAGAATCGAAAAATCGCCATCCTGAATAAAAAAAGGCTGATTTTTAGTTTGTGAATGCTCGTTATGAAGCCATGTTAACAACTTTAAGGCTAACAGATCATTGTCGTGGTTACGATAAATTGCCGGCAGGTACTTGGTGCTAATAATCCGAAAAACGGTTTGAAGTGACGAAAAGTTGCTTAGGATGTCTTCATGGAGGTCGCTGTCGTTCAGCCCGATGTAGTATTCCAGTTGGTTAAGTCCGTCTTCAATATTTTTATAAGCCGATAAAATCCATTCCCGTAACCTGTTCAGTTCTGCCGGAACCGGTTTATCGGTAACTATCGTAGTCGCTGCTTTTAACTCCCGTTTGAAGTTTAACAGGGAGCGTTTTAATATCAAATCCATTAAATCTCGCCCATTAGTTCCCGAATATCTGACAATCCATGTGTTTGAACTAATTTTCTGAATTCAGCTAAGGAGTCAATTAGTTTTATGCGGTCTTCCGCTGTATCGGAATTGATCAATTCCAACACTTTTTGTGGGGAGCTTTTAAAGAGCGCAGATTTAAATTGCGTCTTCTTGCTTTTGGCGTCCACATATTTGCGTACCAAATTGCGATAGCGCAAATCGATACCGATTAAAGGATCCGCATTGTTTTGCGCAGTGCTGACGAGCTGCTCCAATTTCGTCATAAAATCGGAGATGTATTGTTTGGAAGCGTTAATGTCCGCCACGCTGATTTTATCATCGACTCCTTTTTTTGACAACCTGAGGTGGATCAACATGCGATTAATCGACTCCAGCAAGCTTTGGTTGCGTTCAAAGCTTTGAAAGGCTAATTCTTTGGTTTCCATAAGGCTTGAATTTAAAATCTCAAAATTTCTTGGTCCATTTTGTCCCTTAGCTGCTCATCGGTGCGTTTAGCCGGATAGGTTAAACGCTGCGAAACGCGTGGGCTTGAATAATTCAGCTGCGAGGTTACAAAAATATCTGCCAGTACTTTTTTGAGATCGCACGCTGTATATTTTTTCTTTATTAGTATCGGAGAAGCAGTTCCCTGGTTTAGCGTGCCTGCGCCTGTGGTATTGATCACCACAGAATCTTTATCAAGTAATAAATAGGATCCTTCTAAGCAATTCACATGCATGGCGCCGCGTTTTTCCCAGATTTTGATTTGCTTGAGTGTCGATTTATGGTATTCAATAAAATCATAGGAGAAATCAGCGGAGAAAATGCCATTGCTTTGGAAATGCTGAACTACTGATTTTATCGCCTCGAATTCCTGTCCGCAATCCTTACCATCCCGGAGGATGAGCATCGACCGTAATTGATTGTCCTGAATCGTATCTTTATTTTCGTCAATCAAGGCTTTAAGATAACGTTCCAGTAAAGGTTTGGCAATTTCCTCTTCTTTGGAGTCGACTTTTGGTTTAATCGACTCACCATAAAGCGGGATTCGCATGTTTTTTCCATAGATAAACAACGAAAGGCCAATAAATTTCTTTTTTGCGCCAACATCAATAACCAATTGCATGTCGTAGTTCAGCTTGGGTTCGATCATATAGGGCAAACAGCCCAATTGCTGGATAATATCGTAGACATTTTGTTCGACAAATGAATCCCAATTCCGTAATCCTTTATCGCCATTGCGTGCGATACCGTCTTTATAATCTTTGAATCCTTTATAGTTCCGGCGCAATTCGTACGACGTTAACCTTTTCAATTGCCAGTCCTTTAATTCGTAACGAATGTTGAAATAGGTCAAGGCGTCCTCGTCATCGAAAGCGAAGACAACCATTCCCGGATCATGATTGGCCGACAACTCGCTGATCATGGATTCGTAAGATTGGTAACTTTCCACGGTAGGTTCCACTTTGATCTTGGTCACTTTTTCAATCATCGCACAGCATTCATTGGCGAAAAAAATGGCCAGATGCTCATCCACACGCATCGGAAACACGAAGTGGATTTCGCGCGGCATCGTTTCGGGCACATAAAAACAGCCGCAATTTTGCAACATGGACCGCCGGCTCGAATAGTGTTTTTTATAGGTGGCCTCTGTGCGTTCGGCAGGTGGTGCCAGCCGGCGGTTGTCACCAAATAGCAAACCGGGTAATGAAACGATCCCGCATTGATCCTCTTTTGGCCGGAAATATCCCGGATATACTTCGGTAAACAAATTTCCAAATGGCTTGCTGCCCAGCTTTGCCCAAAATTTGTTCATCAATTCTGTTCGCTCCTGGGGCGGGATTTTATCTTTTTGGCTCATTTTATGATCAAGAGCATCATTCATTACCCGTAGGATTAGTTTGTTGGCCGGAACCAACACCTGCTTTTCCTTCATGTTGGGAAATGACACGGCAGCAACCCTGTCGGAAGGCTTTACCTCATAATCTGGCGCGACCTCCTTATAATACGCAAAAAGATTGGCATATTTTTTATTGGCTACCAGCAATTCACCGGAGGTGATCAGGGTCATATTTGGTAAATATTGTTTGAAATAACACTTGCTCCGCCCGTTAGGGCCGTCGTACATCAATGTGCCTTTTTGCTCTTTCTGACGCCCGGCCAATTTATTGAACTCATCGACGTATCCCAGCCTAAAATAATCGTCAACCGTAAGACTGGTGAAAAAGGCGGTACTGATATTCACTGAAAATTGCAGTCCTTCTCCTTCTACGTATTGGTCGGCGATCTCAAAACGGCGAAAACCTTGAATAGCTGAAACTTTGTATTTGTTTACAAAATCACTCTTTAAAAAAGGATCGGGTTCGTAAAAAATACTGGGCTGCCCAAAAATGGTCCACAAATCTGTCCGCTTTACAATTTGGGTCAATAAGGCGCGTTTATATAATTCAATGATGGTTTGCTGGTGTTTCGGATTGCTGATCACGAAAGTAAAAAAACCTTCGACGGGTTCGATTCGGACCAGCATATCATCAACAGGGAATGTTTTCCGCCTGATTTCGAGCCGGTGTTCGGTCACGATCGTATTCCACTTTCCGTTATGAAAGCAGGGTGCCGCAGGAACGCCTGCATCGCGGCTGAGCAAGGTGCAAAATTTCTCTGCCTTGTCCTTAGTAAGTTCTAACCCGGCTAATTCATACATCCTGACCTTTACCATTAATTGCGAGCCATGCTTTACGCGCTTCAGATTTGTTTCCATATTAGTTCCTCGTACAAATTTTTTTAAAAGGACATTGCGCGCAAACTTTCTCCTGCCTGCAGGGTGTAAATGCCTCAATGACACCTTCGTTTCCAAAATCCTCCAGTTCTCTTAACCTGTCCGCATCCTGGATAATACGTGCTTTAGCCCGTTGAACCTGTATTTTGGAAAAGTCCAAAGGTTCCAAAATCCTTTCGTTCAGGTAGGCTTTGTAAATCAAAATTTTATTCTCGGTTATCCCTTTTTGTTTGATCAGCCATAAGCCATACACTAGTAGCTGCAAGCTAGTATCTTCGGCTTCTTTCACCCCCGTTTTCCAATCCGCTATGATCCAGTTATCTCCTTCCGGATAGATCATATCCGCAATGCCATCCACGTGTATACCGGGGAAATTAAATCCTATTCTTCTTTCGACAAGGGCCTCAGGGTGTAATGCGCCTGACCGCAATGGCTCAAAACAAGTACTGCGATAAAAATTATCCAACAGCTGATCGGTTTTTTGACCAACCTGGTTGATTAAGGTATTGCTTTCTTTTTCGCAGTAATATATTTCGAGTATCGATTTAGGGATATGCTTGTATTCTTTATAGATCTCATCCCGTAATTCGGCAGAATAATTACAAGCATCTTTGATGATCCGGCGCGCAAAACTTTTCAAGCGGTTCAAATCCCACTCGACCCCTTTTCTTTGATTCTTAAAGAATGTCCGGATAACAAAGTGAACAATATCCCCCGCAATCAAATACTCATTGGAAAGCGACTTAAGGAAATTGATCTGATCTTTATTTTTCTGATTTTGAGCAACCGCCATCTTTCCGGCAAAGTATTGATAATAGTATTTTCTCGGACAGGTCTCGAATACTTGCATACGGGCCAGCGACCAATCCATGACAGGTATGATTGGCGTTTGGATTTTAATTGCAGTATTCGACATCCTTGGTAACATTCTTTATCTTAATTTTTTCAGGCTTTGTGTCAACTGGTCCCATTCAGTATCCGATAATCCCATATGCCGGACTTCATTCATAAATTTGATGGCCGACTGGCTGGAAGTGATGGCATTGCTCATGTCGGTGCTGATCTTTTTTGAATTGGCCAGCAGAATATCTTCGGACATCCCCAGTATATTGGCGATTTTAAGGATGGTATCCGCAGCAGGCGGGGGCATTCGGTCATTCTCAATTTTACTGATATAGGAAAAATCCACCCCTACCTGATCGGCCAGATCACGTTGGCTGATACCCTTTTCCCGCCTGACACTTTTCAATAATTGTCCAAATGATTGATTCATAATTCAAAGATACAGAATGTTGAGTTGAATATCAACACCATTTTAAAAATATTTTTTTATCGTTTTGTTTTAGAATAGTTGATGGGTGCCGAAATACGCGTTAACAATGTCAATTACCAGCTGGCCGATTTCCTTTGCTTTTACCGGCCCGATGCCGGGGAGGGCTGCCAGCTGCTCCAGGCTGCGTGGGGTTTTTTCGGCGACGCGACGGATCGTTTTGTCGGCCATAATGATGTGCAGCGGCAACGATTTTTGGGCGCTGTAATCGCGGCGCCATTGTAACAATTGTTCGTGAAGGGCAGGATGGTTAAGCGGTGCCTGATCTTTTTCATTGCTCTTTTTACTTTTGTAGGGTTTGGCAAGTCCAAAGCGGGCCGAAGTTAATATTTGTCGGGATGGGATGTCTTGAGTTAATGCTTTAAAAATTTCTGCTTTAACAATGAGCAGATGAATGATCTCCTCCAGGAGTTCATTTATCCGAATGCCATTCCCGGTCATTTGTGGCATGTCGCCTGCCACCGCAGCGAATTGGCTCGACCATTCGTTAACTTGTTTTCCGAAATAATCGGCAGCAGTCAGGATACGCGCAGCAGGGATACCTGGTGCTTTAAATTCATTGTCCAAAAACTTTTTTGCTGGCCGGGTAACATTTTTATAGAGGGAGTTGACCAGGTCGTCTTTGAATAATAGGGAGGGGTTCTTCAAATTCAGCGATTCAATCACCTGGAGCCGGCTATTGATCGCGGTAAAATCAAAAAAGGATTTCAGCATCCGTTGTTCGTCGTTAAGCTGAACCTGTTCAAGAAATTCTTTAAAATTTTCGGGCGTTTTTATGCCTGCCATAAATCGCAGCGCGACATGGTCCGCTTGTATATTTTGCGGCAGCACAGGTTTCCGCAAAACGATGCCTTCCAGTGAGCGGCAACGGCTGAGCGCGACATAGGCTTGTCCCGGCTCAAAACATTCTGAAACGTCGAGCATCGTTTCATCAAATGTCAGACCCTGGCTCTTATGAACCGTAATTGCCCAGGCCAGTTTGATGGGGTATTGGGTAAAACTACCGCTACTTGTTTCGTCCAACCTGTCCGTTTGGGTATCGAGGCTATACTTGACATTTTGCCAGGTTTGCGGTGCCAATAATAACTCGGAGCCATCATCGATAAAAGCAACCGTAATCCCATTGGCACTGAGTTGTGTGACATGTGCGGCACGCCCATTGTAATAAGCTTTTTTAGCGGAGTCATCATTTTTAATCATAATGACCCGTGCGCCTGCTTTAAGCCGGAGTGTTTCGCTTGTCGGTGCAGCTTCTGCCGGGTAGTCCCCGGTTATCGTGGCTATATAAACAAATTCCTCGCCAGGCAATGCCGCTAGGTTTTGCTCGTTAATTTCGTTGACGTACTTGTGATGCGTGGTGATGGTAATGTACCGCTCATTCAATTCCGGCAAAATACGGGCATACCGCTGATTGAGCATTTCGAGCATATTTCCCGTCAAAGTACCTAAACGTGTAGCATTAAGGATATTAACGAAAACATGCTCCTTTTGCCGGTGAACCGTCGTTAATTCGACAGCCACAAATCCGGCTTTCTTCAAGCCGGTGCTGTCAAAAAAGTAAGGGCTCGGATAATAGCGGCTGAGCAAAGACCAATTGTCTTTTACCGGGGGTAATTGCAACGGGTCGCCGATCAACAATAATTGTATGCCACCAAAGGGGGCATCGGTCAAATTGATTTTTCGTAAGGTGACATCCAGGCAATCGAGTAAATCCACCCGGACCATACTGATTTCGTCAATGATGATCAATTCGAGCGAACGAATGAGTCGTAACTTATCAGGATTGTATCGATATAAAGTTTGATCTCCGGCCAAATCTTCCTTTTGCGGAATGATAGGGCCGGTGGGTAACTGGAAAAACGAATTAATCGTCACGCCACCGGCATTTATTGCCGCCACTGCGGTAAAAGCGACCACCACGTGGTTTTTCTTTGTTTCCGACTTGATTCGGTGCAGCAAAGTCGTTTTGCCCGTACCGGCCTTACCAGTAAGAAAAATATTTGTAGTGGTAACGTTAACGAGTGATACGACGAGGTCCTGAATCTCCATTATACTTTCAAAATTAAGGAATTAATATGTCTGGGCATGTTTATATCATAATACACTAAGGCAAATTTCATATCTTTAAAAAAATAATAAAAAACCATCGGTGAATTAATATATTCGTAAAAAACACTGCACGATCTAATCCTTATTTAAACATTGCCATGGCCTTTTCATTCCACGACGTTAAAGAAGCTTACCAAAAACTTAGGACTTATATCTATTACGATAATACCGATATTTTACTAAGGCGAAAACTTGTGGAATTCGAGACGAACCGCAGTAAGGATGTCTTAGGTTCGTTATTCGGCAATAATCAGACGCCTTATCGCCGTGAAGAGACTGATATTTTTAAGGGGGGTAAAAATTTTACGTTGGATGAAAAGTTGGAGCAATTCGCTAATGCGCTTAACGATAATCACAAAGCGCCCGAATTTTTTGACCATTTTTTAGGCGAAGTCGATGTTTCATTATACCCTAAAGCATTCAAAGATAAAGCTGACGAAAATATTATTACAAACCAACGTATCAAGAACAAATATGAACTGACGCGTTTGACGGCCTTTATTGATGCACCAATCGAATTACATTTAATTTCGGTATTATGGATATTGAACTACGGCAGTAAAATTGACAAGAAATTGTCCAACAGCTGCTATGGGAACCGCTTGCTACTTGCACCGGAAAAAGCAGAAGTGATTAAAGGGTCAAGTCTATTCCGGCCCTATTTCGGGCAGTATCAAAAGTGGCGGGACGAAACGGTTACCACTGCGCAAACGGTTTTAAAAAAAGAGAAAAACGCTTTGGTCATTAATTTGGATATCCGAGATTATTTTCATTCTGTGCGGATTCCCAAAGCGCATATCATTAGACGTGAAAAGCCAAGATATGCCCCGTTGATACCCGAATATAACCTGCTCACTGTATTTTATAAAATTCATGAATATTATACCCGGCTCATCTGTAAAAGTTATCATGTACCTTACGATTTTGCCGACAAAATAGACCTAACTAACGAAGTTATTTTGCCAATCGGTTTGCTATCTTCTTATGTCTTAGCCAATGATTTCCTGAGTGAATTCGATAAAGAGATTGAAAGGCAAATTAAGCCCGCATATTACGGCCGCTATGTTGATGATATCATGATGGTTATATCTGAACCTGATTTTAATCCTAAAAATGCCGATGAGTTCGATGCAGATGAAAAAGAATTCAATAAATACAAAGCCAGGGTTAAACACAGGAAATCCAAGGAAGAGCAAATCACTGCGAAATTCTCCGAACTTAATCTTTTAGAAAAATATTTTTTTAAAAATTTACGAAGTGTTTTCAGTATTTATGATACGCCAGTTTTTTTGAGCCCGGAGAAGGAAAATGGGTCTGAAAACAGAGTATTGAAAATCAATAGCCATCAATATCTCTACTGCCAAAGTGATAAAACCTTCGCATATTTTTTTGACCACGAAGAATCTGATTTGGTAATAGACAAGTTGAAGAAACAGCTGAACGAACGGACCAGCGAGTTCAGGGACTTTCCGGAAGAAGATGAGAACGAAGAAACCTTTGAAGAAAGCGCATATCATTTGAACTATGATAATGCGGATGCGAAGATCAGAACCTTAAAAGATTATAAAGAAGATCGTTTTGGGCTGACCGTGTTCCTGACCAATAATATTTTCAGCGCACTTCGGCATGATCCGCCAATGGGCGCAGATGAAATCAATGAGGTGCTAAAGTTTTTCAAAGGTTTGAATTGTCTTGAATTTTACCGTTTATGGGAAAAGATATTTACCTTTTTCCTGGTGAATAAATATGCTGACGGTTACGTTCGGTTTTATTTGCATTGCATTGAGGAGCTCAAAAAAATTGACAATAATATTCCCGGTACAAAAGTCACCGCTAGTGAACTACTGAAAACCATGTTCGACTATCTGGATTGTGCGCACGAGCTGACTCTGGCACTTAATCCCGGGTTTATAGAAAGCACCCAAAATGCCTCTCGGCATTTCGAGTTTCGCATGGCCGAAATTCAAGCCAATCCGCTCTTTTATTTTGATCACACTTTTGAGCCGACCAAGCCGGAATCCTTTTGGGTGGTAAGGTTCAGAGAGGCAAATATGATCAGGCAGCACTATGTGGTACACCCGTTGCTCAGCTATACTAAAATTGCACGAACAAGTGCGTTCGATTTGACCAGTTTGAAACTGGATCTGGCCAATTATGAACTCGATGAGGAGCTGTTAGAAAATTCTCCCCGCCCAGCTAAATTTTATGAATGTTGTATAGCAAAGGCATTTGAAAATTTAAAGAAATTCGACAAGTCTTCTTGTTCTTTATCTGAGGGGCGGTTAATAAACAATTTGTTTAACATTGTGCAAAGTACAAAGAAAAATAAACGTAGGTATGCAGAGGAAGATGACGCGCCGGATCGTCCTAAATTTTATTTGGACGATGCGTATGAATTATTTAAAAAGATAAATTCGAATCATTTCCCTCCGTATATTTTTGAATCGCAGGATTTTAAGGACCAGTTTTTTACCATTTATGCTGATGGCCTGACTTATGATAAAACCGATAGTGTTTGTGTTCAGGAAATACTGGTCAACACAAAAGAAAAACTACCAAAACCAAAAATTGCTTTTGCCAACACGATGGTGGATGAAAAAAGCATTATCGCAAGTATTTGCGGCGACCCGGTGTTATCACGGGGACGTTATCAGCGATTATCAAAGATATTAAGAACCGCTCGGAAGGAAAGTACCGACATTCTTCTATTTCCAGAGTTTTTCGTGCCTGTTAACCTATTGTCGAGTATCACGAGATATGCGGAAAAAAACCAGGTTCTGACAGCACTGGGGTTAGAACATTTGCTTATAAATGGCGTCGCTTTTAACTTTATTATCACCATTCTACCGGTGGAAGTAAATAAAGTAAAAGATGCTGTTGTCGTATTCCGATTAAAAAATCATTATGCTCCAAGCGAGGAATTGTTAGTGACAGGCAATCATGCCGTGGTTCCAAAGCCCATAAAATATCGTTATGATATATTCAACTGGCGTAATATCTACTTTTCAACCTATTACTGTTTTGAGCTGGCGAATTCCCTACACCGCAGTTTAATGAAAGGCAAAATTGATCTGCTGATCGGTGTGGAATGGAACAAGGATACCAATTATTATGCAAACATTGTGGAGGCTTCCACGCGTGATCTTCACCTATATATGGCGCAGGTCAATACCAGTCAATATGGCGATACGCGCTTAACAGCTCCCGTTGCCAGTGCAAAAAAAGATATTTTAAGGCTCAAAGGCGGAACTAATGATGCCATCCTGGTGACCGAACTAGATATTGAAAAACTCAGGACATTTCAGCGGCAAACCTATGACTTAACCCATAACGATGCGGAATTCAAGCCATTGCCGCCGGATTTCCCCGTAAAAGATGTGATCAACCGAATTAAAAACAAAAGCGTAATATGAAATTCAGATTTGAGGATTTTTTAAAAAACATACTGCCTGGTATGGTCGTTTTTATGGGCATTGTATTTCTATATGTTGGCTATCCATTCGACTTTGCCAGTATTGAGCAAAAAATACCAACAAATGCCAAGGAACTTTCGGAAATCATTCTGTTATTGTTCCTGGTCATTAGTTACTTACTAGGATATTTCAATGATGCGTTTGGCAGTTGGGGCGAACATTATGTAATATATCGGATTTGGGGTACACCATCCTATAAATTACTTAACGGTAAAGGAAAACGTATCAAAATGGTGCAGACAAGACAGGTAATTGAATATTTATTGCAAAAAGAAGGCGTTGCCGTTGCACAGCTTGATGCTGCCTATAACGCATGTGTAGCAGCTTTAGACAAAGGCAGGGCCGCTGAATTTTTTAAACTTGCCAATGAGTTGAAAGATGAAAATGATAAATCATCTATTTTGAGCAAAATAGATGATTTCTATTATAGCTATATCTTTTCAAGAAATTTATTTTTCAGTTCCATCTTCTGTTTCATTTCAGTCACCATTGCTTGCCGTCACGATTTGAATTGGATATTCGAAGCCGTCTTTTTACTGATTATTGTCGTATTAGGTTTTCGGCGACGAGATCAGTCATTGTATTATTCACGAAGCATATTGTTAGGCTGCAGGTTCTAAGATAAGTAGTTCCATTTACCAATACGAGGTTGCCAAGTACCTCATCATTAGTCATGATCTTTACTATATAGTGGTGTAGAAGAGAATGAGTTAAAATATATCGACTTAATTCTACAAATTTGATTGTGCGGGCACTATAGTAACTGCATTAATTTGCGAATAAACGATAACTGAACATTATCACCTACAAAAACTACGTAATTTGCTACCGAGTCCTTTCTGAAAAAGGATGTTTTACAACTCGCACATTCGTGTCAAAAGCTATATGCTTCGCCATTAAATTCAATTAGAATGTAATGTAATATCCGCTTCTTTTTCCTGCCTGAAAAAAAATGCTGATGCAAAGAGCGCACTCTTACCCCATTCAGATCACCGATTCAACACCTCACCAGACTTAATTATCTCGTTGAAATTCCTTAAATCTTCAATAAAACGGTTCGAACGGCGTACCATAGCGTTCACTTAAGGAAACAACCAAGAGTGGTTGTTTCCTTTTTTTATACCCATAAAATCTCATAAGCAAACTGTTAGCATGCACCGAAAAGTGGTTCGAATATTGCTTTTTAACTTTTATACCGATCCTAAATCTGGTCTGTTTTTGTGAGTAGCCAATTGTTTAAGCACCATTTTTACGGTTCGGTTTCCACTTAAGGGTCTGTGAGGTCTGTTTGCATACCTTCCGGAGGTCCTTTAATTCTTGTCAGTTCCTTCCGCAAACTGTTTCAGGCATTCGTTGTAGGCCCCGTTTTCTGAGTGATCAGTTCCGTAGGCGCCAGCCCAAACTGTTTTTTGAAGGCATGAGAAAAATGCGGGAGCGTTTCAAAACCTAGGTCCAGGTAGATCTTGGCAGGTTTTTGATCCTTTTTATCGATTAGGAAGTAAGCTTCCTGCAATCGCCTTTGAACTAGCCAATGGCTTGGCGTATCGTTAAATACCTGTTTGAAATCCCTTTTGAATGCGGAAAGACTCCGGCCTGTTAAGTACGCAAAGCGCTCCAGGCTCACATTAAACTGGTAGTTTCGGTTCATAAACTCTTCGATGTTTATTTTTTCCGGCGTGCGGTAATCAAAAAACAGGCCTGCCAGTTCTGGCTGTGCCTGCAATAAGACCAGCAGCAGTTCTTCGCGCTTAACATCTGCAAAAGCTTCGGCTATTTTTCCATGGTCATAGTGCGGCAGTAACGATTGGATGTAGGCCGGCAACAGCTTATTTGCGGGAAGTAATAAAACGGTTTCGCCTGATCCGGATTTTGGAACTCCGGGATGATGTTTGGCCTGGAATTTTTTGAGAAATTGCTCATCAAAGAAAACAAATACCTTTTCGAGTTCATCGTTGACCATTTCCTTCTTAAACCGGATTAGGCTGTCTTTGCGTGCCAGCCCGCTTTCACCCGACCGCAGCACATGACTGTTGCTGCCATCATACAGATACATTTCGCCTTTGATGATATAAGTAAATGTGTGTTCAGCAACGAACTGTTCGGCTGAGATCACCCCGATATGATAATTTGGTTTACTCATTGAATTGTTGCCAGCAAGGTGCGGGTTTCTGCGACAACGCGGTCCTGAAATTTGGGATCACGAACCTGCTCGGATCCCAACATCGGCTGTCCTTTTTCGTCAAAATATACCCCTGTGCTGCCCGAATCATCTGTCAATACTTTGGTGATCACCTTTGCTGATTTTTCAGGCGTACTGCTGTAATGGGAAAAAGGAGGGAGTATTGACATCAGGTGGCCGAAGAGGAAACGGACAAAGGCATTGGTACTTTCACCGCCAAGACTGGTTCCGCGGGTGATGCCCGGCTCTATCGCATTGTAATATAATCGCCGGTCTTCGCGGGAGAGGGCGAACGCTGCTGCAAGGATACATTGTTTAGAAGTGGCGTAAGCATCTATGCCGGGCATTTTAGCACCGCCTGCTTTCCACTCGCCGCGTGCGCTGGCCGCTACAGAAATAAACCGGCCGCCCTTCATCCCCATGACTTTGGCCGGCCTGCGTTCCGGGTCCTCAATGGCGGAAGCGATAAAAACAACATTGGCCCCGTCCGGCAGATGTGGCGCAAGCGCCTCTGTCAGGGCGAACGCCCCGAGATGATTGGTCGCAAAGGTCAGATCCCAGCCCTGGGCGCTTTTGAGCGGTTTGGAGGGCATAATACCGGCATTGTTCAATAAGCCTGCAATAGGGAGACCCAGCGCGATGATTTCCTGTGCGGCGCTTTTGACACTTTTCATGTCCGAAATATCGCATATAACCGGAATGGCGTCATGCCCTGCGTTTTTCAGCTCTTTTTGTAGTTGGGCGAGTTTTTCCGGGTTACGGCCAACCAGGATCAGCGTACCGTATTTAGCCAGTTCCAGCGCCGTCGCATGGCCTATTCCAGAAGTCGGCCCGGTGATGATATAAGCTTTTTTATTTTTCATGTGCTAAAAAATTTATAGGGCAAAGTTCGCTGTAAATTTTTGATCAAGGTTACCTGTAAAGTCCAAGTTTGGTTGCCTGTAAAGTCCAATATAAAAAAGCATGAACGGGCTTTTACTGATGTGCGGCCACCTGGGCCCGAACCAGAGACCAAAAGATATGCGTCTTTTATTTTCTTTATCCTGGCTGAAAAAAAATATCATTACCCCCGACTGTACATTTTTTTACCTTCTTTGGGCTGTTTAAATGATGCAGGTCTGTTCAAATCATTGATAAATTGGGTCGAGAATTGTATCAGCGAGTTGAGCGCGTCATTGGGTGCAAGTATTTTTCCACTCAGATATTTTTCGCAGTTGATCTATAAATTGGTTCGAACAAAATCCAGTTGCGATCACTCCCAAGTCGAAAGCCTTAAGTCGAAAGATTTGGGCTTTTTCTTTTTAATACGGTTTCAAATTACCTGGAGCATTTGCAAAAGTACGTACTATTATCATGTTCTTTCCCGGTTTTGAATTTCTGGCCCATCCATCGGTTACGCGCAACCGGCATAACAACCAAGCCTTACCCTATATTTATACCACCAAAATATTGTACGGCCCGTCTTAAATATACCAAATATCTAAATTAAAGCAGATGAAAAAGTTAACCCTACTTATTTACGCTTGCCTCTGCACCGCCACGATAGCCTGCAGCCAGGCCGTACAACTGGGTGTTTTCGCCGGGCCGAACTTATCAACACTCGGCTCGCAAAGCATGATCGGCGTTGGCGAAACGGCTGCCCTAACGTTTGGCGCTCATGCCGGCCTCTATACCGAGATAACGGCCGGCCACTGGTCTATCGAGCCGGCGGTGGTTTATGCCGGTATCGGCGGCAGGATCAATTCTATATATAGCCTGAATTCCTATGCAGGGTACGAAGATGTGCATCTGCAATATTTGCAAGTACCTGTAAACATTTTATACAATACCGCCGGTCGCAAATTCTTTTTCGGCGGTGGCCCGTATATTGGCTTTGGGCTTTCAGGCAGCGAAAGCGGCAGCAGCACCTACCTTGGCGTTACCGACGCTTATTATAACGATAAATACACATTTTATAGCGGGAACAAACTCGATTATGGTATAAACCTACTGGCCGGTCTCCACGTCGCAGGCGGAACCTTTTTTACCATTGGTTGCAGCCTTGGTCTAAGGCAAGCCACCTCCCTTGACTATATTATCGTGCGCAATGATGTGATTAGCTTATCAATTGGGCACAGCATATTTTAGCGGATGGTAACTGGGTTGGCGTAGAAATTTTATATCGGGATACCGAAAAAAGAGTATTGAGCCCCGAAGGTTTTTAATAAATTTTTGTTTACAAATATTGCTATCGTCGCGTGGTCCCGCTGCAAAAACCATCCCCTTTAGATCAAAGATTCTTTCGCCCTTCCGACCCCTCAAATCGCTCACAACTGTCCCTCCCTGAAAGGTAAAGCTGGTGACAATTGCAAAAACCATCCCTATCCCTTACCGACGCGAACCCCGAACTCATCACTGTCAGTCCCGGATAAACCTCCTCGATTAGCGCCGGATCGTTTTGAAAATGCACGCAGTCCTGGCAGGCTTGCCCGGATTTACCAAATTGAATCGACTTAAAAATTTTCATGCCTCAATGCGTCACAATGGTTGACCAGTAATGAGCGAAAACGATCACCGACAGGAAATATCCCAACGCAACGTTTACAACCACTCCGGCGGTGAACGCGACAAAGGGTTTGATACCAGCTTTGGCAAATTCGCGGAACCGCGTGGTAAGGCCGATACTTAAAAAACTAAAGGTGAACGCCCAGGTCCGCAAGGATATGATAGGTGTGATGAGCGTTGGTTTTACCAATTTATTGTAATCAGGAAGCGTATGGCCATGCACGATCAGCGTCGTAAGCACCGAGGCGATAAGGAAGCCGATGACGAATTTAGGAAAGCGCCACCAGATTTGGCCCACCTGCACTTTTGAGCTGGTTTCCGAACGCTCCCAAACGGTCACTGCAATCAGCGCCAATACAAAGGACCAGATCCCGATCCAGATATCCCGCCCGATAACTTTGATAAGGGTATACGATGCAAGCGCTTGTTCCGCCGTTCCTGCAATGCCCGAATGTGCGCCTGCCAGTCCGCCATACGATTGGGCAGCGGCCAGGCCTGCCGCGTCGGCAAATTCCGAGGTTCCGATCCAGGCGCCGGCTACCCCTGTAGGCAGATGGATCGTGCGCGAAATTAGTGGCAGCGCGAATATCAGCGCAATAGCCCAAACTACCACCAGCGATATAGCGATGGGCGGATGTTCTTTTTTGGCCCGCACGGCGCCGGCAACTGCGATCGAGGCTGACACGCCGCAAACAGCGCCACCCGCTCCCAATACCGCCGCCAGCCGGTGATCGAGGCCCAGCTTCCGGGCGGTGAAAAAGATAACCAAAAAAGTAACGATGGAAACAATGGAAGCCTGCAAAATAGCCACAGGCCCGGCCCAGATGATCAGCGTGAAAGGCAAAGTGGCGCCGAGCAGCACAATGCCCAGCTTAATATAAAATTCCACCCGGAAACCGGCATCCAGCCAGCGCGGCAAGCCGATCACATTAGAAATGATCAGCCCTACCACGAGCGCAACCAGCGGCGGTTCCAGGTTATAACGATTGGCCTGATCCCAGTTGCCCGCGGCGTAGATGATCGTCGACAGTATAAACAGGAAAATAAAGGACGGAATAAAAGCCTTTGGCTTTTGCCCAATGAACGACACCACGATGCTAAATAGCACCAGGAAAGCGCCTAACAACGCAAGGTACTTTATACC
>Ga0206864_1062_pt1 | contig 38303 bp, 33 predicted proteins | sample Alteio_BWOrgCont_42_FD_152632 | JGI IMG/M metagenome (GOLD analysis project Ga0206864, IMG submission 152632) | Enriched cells from forest soil in Barre Woods Harvard Forest LTER site, Petersham, Massachusetts, United States -... | ecosystem: Environmental > Terrestrial > Soil > Temperate forest >...
AGCATGTGGTAATGGCATCCTGGGATGTGGATGATATATTGTCGGTCGGTGATAAAAAGCTGTCAAGAACCGGGCTGTTTATGGACCTGGATGCGCCCGAAATGCTGACCCTGAAAATGATCTATGGCTCCAGGGGCGGGTTAAAAGATATGCACTCCATTATGCTATCCGAATCGACTTCCAGGGCATTTTTCGGCAATACGGACCCGGTAAACCAGGTAATGAAGATCAACAACAATCTTGATGTAAAAGTTACAGGTGTGTATGAAGATTTGCCATTGAACTGCCAATTTAAAGACCTTAAATTCCTGAGATGGAGATAACGATCATAATTAATGAAGCGGCCCCCATCACCTGGCTGACCTGGCTAAACCCATTGAAATACTGGTCGAACACGGTATCCTGGTAATAATACTCATAAGGCAGGTTCGGATTCACCTTTTTCCATATTTTCTCAACATCCAAATGAGCATTTGAGAATAAGCCGGAGGATGTTTTTACATAAACAGAGTTAACATCAGCCGGCTTACAGCCAAGCATTACCATTGGTTCAACCAACGCCTGAAAATTTTGAAAGTGAAAGTCGTTCACTTCGCCAACTACCTGGTACAGGTGGTTTTCAAATTCAATATTTTTTCCAATTCCTGTTGTCCAGTGCATTTGTTTTAGAAAGGCCTGGTTTACTAAAACAGCATCTGTTTGATCTGTTTCGAACTGTGGATTCAAATCCCTGCCTTTCGTAATATTGATACCCATTTGGGTGGCAAAACCGGGTAAAGCGCTTATGCTTTGTACGGTTTGCTCTTTCCCATCAGTTTTAATTACCAATTGTTTGGTATAATTACCAAGAGATTGTACCGACCCGGTAACCGATTTTACAATATTGCTGCTTTTCAGCTCGTTTTTAAATGCATCGAAATTTGCTGACTTATCGAGGGATACTACCACGTTATCTGCGGGATCATATCCCCATGATTTTGTCTTTATTTGTTTTGTTTCCTGTATAAAGGCTATTGAAGATGAGATGGCTAAAAATGTAAGGAAAAACTGGAAGCCCAACAGCGATTTTCTGAAGCGGTTATTGCTGCCCATTTTGCTGTTCCCCTTTATAATATTTACGGGCTTAAATGCCGATATGTAAAAAGAGGGGTACGCAGCCCCGCTGAGTGCCGACACTATGATTAATGCGACTAAAGCAAGCCAGGTACGGAAATTAGTAAACATACTATTACTAAAATCCACATTTGCTATTTGACTGAACCAAGGTATAAAAATGAATTTCGCCAAAAACAAACCAATCATCACACCGATGGTACAAAGGATAATATTTTCGAAAATAAATTGAAAAATGATCTGTTTCCTGCTGCTCCCCATCACTTTCCTAACCCCGATCTCTTTTAACCTTGCCGAAGCCGAAGCGATGGCTATATTCATGTAATTAAAGTAAACCAATAGCAAAGTAGCGATAGCAATAACTAAAAGCATAATATAACCTGCTATATTGGTTTGATTGAAACGCTGGTTGTTTACCTTCCAGGCATGAAAGTTCATGGTGCTTAACGGCTGGAAATGAAAGCCAGCTATCTTGTCATTCAGGTTTGCGGCATTATAAAGCTGCACATATTTTTTACTTTGATTAATTGCCGGTAATAATGCGGCTGCGTTATCAGCTTCTATAAATGTAATATCTGCACTTTGGCTCCAGTCGCCGGGTTTATCCATTCCTAAAGAAGCCATTTTACCTGATGGGATAAGGGCTGTAAAATGCCAGGATGATTCCACAGGCTCTTTTTCAAATACACCTTTCACTGTAAAATTTGAAACTATTTCCTTCCCATTATTGTTGAACCGGATGCTTACATTTTTGCCAACCGGGTTTTCTTTCCCAAATAGTTTATCTGAAAGGTAAGCTGTCAGCACTATCCCGTCAGGATCGGTAAAATGTTCCTGATTTCCCCATTTCACCGGGAAATCAAACATTTTATAAAATGAATCATCAACGAAAGTTACATTTTCTCTAAAAACGTCATCGCCCTGTTTAATAATAACCCCTGTATAATTTACCCTCGTTGTGTTTTTTATTTGCGGAAAATCGCTCATTAACATGGAGCCCATCGGCGAGGGCGAGTTACCCCATAATTGATCATTCCCGTCTTTTTGTGACACCCTTTCAACCACAAACAGGTTGTTTACTTTATGATGAAAGTTGTCCATGTGCATGGCCCAGTCAAAATATTCAAAAACAACTAAACAACAGCCTACTGCCAATGCAAGACCGAGAATGTTTATCGATGACGATAACCGGTTTTTTGCAAGGTTCCGTAAACCTAATTTGAAATAGTTTTTTATCATGATTAATTAATTATTGAATTAGTGATTTAGTGAATTTTTGAATTTTTGAAAATTCATTTGCTTCACGTCATTCAGAAGAACAATAACTAATAAGTGAACATCATGCCGTTGTTATAATTAATTAATTATCAAACGATTATGTGATTTAGCCTTAGCTGGGGCTGTTACGTATCCGTACGCTAAGTGTACGATTCTGTTACAGTGCAGGTAAGCGCTTAAGTTGTTGATATTATATCATTTATAAATTTATCATACTTATTTTCAAAACTTTAATAGATTTGGATATTATAAACCCCTTATAACCCAAGCCGCAATATTTATTTAAACATTATGAAAAGAGAATTATTTATCACGCGTTTTATTTTTGTTTTGGCCATTTTATTAACCGTTAACCTGGCGAATGCACAAAAAAAAGCGAAAGCGCCGTTTTCAGTCAAAAACAAAACGGTAAAGGTGTTTTTAACCGCCCAAAACACCAATTACAGGTTAACACAAATGGAAACCCTTCATTTCGTGGATAAACCCCAGCCGGTAGAAACGGAAGTTGCGGTATTTGTCGACCCATCCAAAACTTTTCAAACCATGGTAGGCATTGGCGGGGCATTAACTGATGCATCTGCCGAAGTTTTTTATAAGCTGCCAAAGGATAAGCAGAAAGAATTGCTGACGGCCTATTATGACAAGAATTCAGGCATAGGTTATACGTTAGCACGTACCAGTATCCAGAGCAGCGATTTTTCGAGTGCTAGCTACACTTATATGAAAGATAACGATGCAGCCTTAAAAACTTTTAGTATCGACCATGATATGAAGTACCGTGTACCTTTCATTAAGGAGGTTTTGAAAGCTGCGGGCGGTAAATTAACTTTATTCGCCTCGCCGTGGAGCCCGCCTGCATGGATGAAAACCAATAATGATATGTTGCATGGAGGTCGGCTTAAACCTGAATATTACCAGAGCTGGGCTAATGTATATGTGAAGTTTGTACGGGCCTATGAAAAGCAGGGGATACCAATTTGGGGGCTTACGGTGCAGAATGAACCAATGGCTACACAAACCTGGGAATCGTGCATATACACTGCAGAAGATGAGCATACTTTTATAAAAAACTTCATAGGGCCAACATTACACAATTCTGGTTTAGGGAATGTAAAACTAATGATGTGGGACCATAACCGCGACCTGATATACCAGCGCGCCAGCACCGTTTTGGAAGATCCGGAGGCTGCAAAATACGTTTGGGGTGTTGCTTTCCATTGGTATGAAACCTGGACAGGTGCGGGAATGAATTTTGAAGGTGAAAGGCGTGTAGCAGAATCATTCCCGAATAAACCTATGATGTTAACCGAAGGCTGTGCTGAAAATTTTGATGCAAGCAAGATGGATACCTGGAACAGGGGCGAAAAGTACGGTGAATCATTAGTCAATGATTTTAATGCCGGTACAGTTGGCTGGACAGACTGGAATATCCTGCTTGACGAACGCGGCGGCCCTAACCACGTTGGCAACTTTTGTTTTGCACCGGTACATGCCGATACCAAAACAGGGGCTTTAACTTATACCAATTCATATTACTACCTGGGTCATTTCTCAAAATTTATCCGTCCGGGAGCTAAACGCATTGTAAGTTCTCCAAGCAGGGATTTTTTATTGTCAACCGCTTATGTTAACCCCGACGGTAAAATAGCTGTGGTGGTAATGAACAAAACCGACAAAGACATCGATTACTTTTTATGGCTTAAAGGCAAGGCTGCAAAAACAACCAGCCCGGCACATTCTATTGCCACGCTGATAATTGAGTAAGATAATTTTATACAAAATGAAAAAGCCAATTAGTTTACGCTGATTGGTTTTTCTTTTTGATTGAATTTAAGCTTAATGGATTTAATTGATAAATTTGTACTTATGGACTATATTGAAATAAAGGATTATAAGTCAATCAGAGAGGCTAAAGTTGAGCTGAAGCCGATTAACATATTGATTCGGGCAAATGGTTCCGGGAAAAGTAACTTTATTTCTTTTTTTGAATTTTTAAACAGGTTATACGATCAAAAATTAAAAGAGTATGTAGAATTGAATGGAGGGGTTGATAAATTTCTCCATAAAGGCAGCAAGGTTAGCCAGGAAATTAGTTCAAAAGTGTCTTTTAATAATGGTGAACATGCTTACTCTTTTACTTTAACCAAGGGCATAGATCGATTTGTGTTTACAAAAGAGAATTTATGGTATAAATCTCACCAATGGGAGATTGCTACATACGAAAGCGAGGGAAAAATAAACAATGAGAATAGTCCCAGGGCTGATTACATTATAAAATATTTGAGCAGCTTAAAAAGATATCGCTTTCAGGATACCGGAAGAAATTCCCCCTTTATTCAGATGAGTGACATTGAAAGTGACAAATACTTTTTATATGAGGATGGAAGAAACTTAGCTGCTTTTTTGTATTCAATTCGGAAAGAAAATCATATTGAATACAACCTGATTGTTAAAACAATTCAAAGTATAGCGCCTTACTTCTCCGACTTTTATTTTCAACCAAATGCAGAAGGTTATGTCCGTTTGCAATGGCAGGATAAATATAGTTCTACCGTATACGGGCCGTCCGACCTATCGGACGGCACCGTAAGATTTATTGCATTAGCAACTTTGTTTATGCAGCCTGCCCTTCCGGCAAGTATTATCATTGATGAACCTGAACTTGGCTTGCATCCTTTTGCTATTTCGAAATTAGCGGGGATGATGCAAAGTGCAGCAGCGAAGGGAACACAAGTAATTGTCGCTACCCAGTCATCTGACCTGGTTAACCATTTTGAACCGGATGCTATTATTACGGTCGACCAGGTTGATGGCGAAACTGTTTTTAAGAGGCTGCAAAGGGAAGAATTGTCAGCGTGGCTTGAAGATTATTCTTTAGGTGATCTATGGCAACGAAATATTCTTGATGGGGGGCAACCTTGACCCTTTATGAAAAGAATTATCATCATTTGTGAAGGCCCTACTGAACAAGAATTCTGCAAAGACGTTTTACAGCCCCATTTCAATACTAAGCAAATTTATTTGCATTGCCCCTTGATTAAAAAATCAGGGGGAGGGATAGTGGCATGGCACTTTTTAAAAAAGCAAGTAGAAAATCATTTAGTTCAGGAGAAAGATGCCCATGTAACAACTTTTATTGATTATTATGGAATACATCCTGGTCATAGGTTTCCTGGCTGGGAAATATCGAATCAAATAACTGATAAGAATACAAAAATGGATCTGTTAGAAAATTCTATGAGAGAAGCGATTGCAACAAATCTTAGTCATAGGTTTATGCCCTATATACAATTACATGAATTTGAAGGTTTGTTGTTTAATGACATAACCGTATTTAATAACAATGTTCCGCAATCAGATTTTAATAATAAATTGGAATTGGAGCAAACAATTAATAATTATCCTAATCCCGAACTAATTAACGATACCGCACAGAATGCGCCATCCTATAGGCTGGCAAGGCTAATTAAAGGGTACAATAAAATCGTTCATGGAGCTATTCTTGCAGAAAGTATTGGTTTGAACAAAATCAGAAGTAAGAGCCCAAGATTCAACAACTGGATAACAATCATGGAAAATCTCTAACGGATTTACTTATCTTAAAACCTCATATTTTTCTTAAAGCAATATTGTTTTACTATCCCCAAATACAACCTTAGCTGTCGGATCCGAAGGATTGGTATTCCACAAACATTCCCTTACTGTCATTTTCATAGCTTTGGTATCGATAGATATTAGCTGGAACGAGAGTTTGGTTTCATCTTTTGATGAATATTTTCCTTTCATCGGTGAATCAACTCTGAAGACCGGGAGTGCCACGTCATTATCAGGGCCTTTATAAACATAAAATTCATTCCAGTTGCTGTTGCCATGAAAATAGGCTTTGATGTTAGGATGGGCCTTTAAAAACTTTACAAATCCGCGCTGTTCAATATCTGTGGAACCATCGTCACCAGCCGCAACATACCCTTCCTTATAATATTCGGCGGTCAGGTTTTCAAATTTGTTTTGTGCGGTCATGTTATGCGGGGGGGCCGGGTTTGTAAAATGTTTTGCCTCGCAGGTTGGCTGGTCATGGCAAACAATGATAACCGGGGTAGCTTTTGAAACATTTGCAAGGTCTTTTTGCATCCATATCCTTTCGGCCGAATCTGCCCAAAGTGTTATAAACATAAAATGTATGCCTTTTATGTTTCTTGAGTAATTGATTTTATCCGCAGCGTAATTGTATGCCCCGTTGGTCATAGGCTTCTCCGGCTTCAGCATCATATTATAAATCTTTACCATTGATGTTGGGTCGGTAAGCGGTTGCATGGGCTTATAATAACCTATTGCATTTGAAATATCGTGATTGCCCGGCACCACAAAGAATTGCACAGGCTCATTCTGATGACCGGTCAATTTTATGCCATGGATATAATCTGTATCAAACTGCGCCCATGAGGCGGCAGCGCTTTGGTATGGTATTTCCATCCGGTTGGCAATATCCCCGCCCTCGATTACATAATCAATGCTATTTATTTTTTTTCCTGCGTTTATACCGCTATCCGCCGGGAATGTTGTGCCTGGCAGGGCATTTATTTGCTTTATCATAGCCGTATTCACAATATGTGAATTTACATTCGTGCCGCCCCTGAAATCCTTGCGGGTAATGGCATAGTGCGCGTCAGAAGTAAATATCATCTCGATATCCCCGGTTTTGCTATCCTGCTGGCAGAAAGCTGTAACCGGTATTAAGAGCAGTGAAAAGCTGCTGATTAAAACGACCTTTTTTAAAGAAAACAATTGTTTTTGAAAGTAAGGGGACATATAAAAAGTTTTGCGCAAATGTACCTGCCGTTTGATAAGCCCGCATTAAGCCGCTGTCAACCCTGTGTTAACAGTATGTATCAATTTAATACCATTTACTGTTTTTGATAAAAATATCGGGTGTATGAACATGAAGAATTGTTTTTAACTTTGGTTATGGCTAAGTTTTACAACGAGATTTCGGCACACCACAAAGAATTTATAGACAAACAGAGTATGTTCTTTGTTGCTTCGGCTCCTTTAAGCGCCGAAGGCCATGTCAACCTTTCGCCGAAAGGGATGGATTGTTTCAGGGTATTTACATCAAATCGCGTTGCTTATATGGATATTATTGGCAGCGGCAACGAGACATCAGCACATATTTTAGAAAATGGCAGGATCACCTTTATGTTTTGCGCCTATGATGGCCCGCCGCTTATTTTGCGGTTATATGGCAAAGGCTATACTGTAATACCGGGTGATGCGGAATGGAAGGGTTTAGCGCCGCATTTTAACCTTGTAATGTCAACCAGGCAAATTATTGTGGCCGATATTGATATGGTGCAAACATCCTGCGGGTACAGCGTTCCCTATTATACTTATACAGGCGAAAGGGACCATGCCGAAAAGTGGGCCGCAAACAAAGGTGAAGAAGGGCTGGAAGCCTATAAAGCAGAAAAAAACCTTAAAAGTATTGATGGTTTGCCAACAGCGCTGTTTGATAGGGTTGATTAGATTGTTCATAGTTCATAGCAGAAAGGGGCACCCCACCCCTTACAACCTTTACAACATATTACAACCCTTACAACTTTTATAACCAACTTAAACAGAAAACCCGCCGAATCCCTTACCGGTCATCCTAACAAAACCTTCAGCGGCGCTTACACCTAATTCCCTGCCCCTGAAATCTTCCATTGCGGCGTGACCGCAGGCATAAATGCCCGGAGGGTCCTGGCTGACATGGCAGTAAACCGATTTTCTTTTTGTTTCCCGGGTATCCGTAATATCCACAAAATCGGTAGGATGGAACCCCATGGTTTGTTCACCGACGCATACTTCAAAAAAGTACAGTGTAAATTTATTTTCCGAACGTACCCATGTTTGTATGGTTAACAAACTGGCGCATTGGTGGTCTTTATGCGAATCGATGGGCCAATGGGTAAAAACTATATCGGGTTTTTCATCTCCGATCAAATTTTGCAGATGTTTTAAACTATCATTGCTAACAACGGTATCCCCGTCAATCTGCCCTGCAAAAACTGGTTTGGCATTTAATATTTTACAGGCATTAATGGCCTCTTGTTTCCTTGTTTTTGCTGCATCATCATGGCTGGCGCCGGTTATGCCCGCCTCGCCGGTGGTTAAATAAATAATGGTTACCTCATGCCCTAAATTAGCGAGTTTAGCCAGTGTGCCGCCACAGCCGCTTTCCGGGTCATCAGGATGGCCGCCAACGCAAACAATTTTTTTCTTTGTATCCGGATGATTTGGATTGGCGTTTAATAATGAAGGCAGGGTAAGCAAACCCAATCCGGCTGCTGTCTTTTTAACAAATTGCCTGCGTGTGTTTAGTGCGGCGTCCATCAGTTTAATATTGGATTTCAAAAATAATTCTTTGCTAAGAATTGAAACCTCATAAAGCTAATCATTTTTAATTTTAACACAAGAAGCAGAGGAGATGCAAAAATGAACGGACACCTTATTTATGCCTAATCTCTAATCTCCAGTCTCTAATCACCAACCTTAAGTCACCACATTTTCATATCCTTAATTAATCCATAAATCATACCTGTAAAAAGTTAGATTTGCAGTTGCAAATGAATTAGCCCTTTGGACAGAACATTGATTATAGGTACGCGCGGTAGCGATTTAGCGCTTTGGCAGGCAAATTTTGTAAAAGATAGCCTGGAGGCAATTAATATAGCTGCCGAATTAAAGATCATAAAAACACAGGGTGACCGCATACTTAATTTAAGTTTCGATAAGCTGGAAGGCAAAGGCTTTTTTACCAAAGAGCTGGAAGAAGAGTTAATAGCAGGAACAATTGATATTGCTGTACACTCGCATAAAGACCTGCCGACTGAGAACCCACCGGGACTTATCATTGCGGCAGTTTCTGAACGGGAAGACCCATCGGAGCTTTTATTGATCCTGAAAGATTGTGTGGATGTACACCAAAAACTATCTGTAAAATATGGTGGTATTGTAGGCACTTCATCAAACAGGCGCAAAGCACAACTGCTCGCTTACCGCCCTGACCTTGATATAAAAGACCTGCGCGGCAATGTACCTACCCGGGTACATAAGCTGCATAACGAAAATTACGATGCTATAATGATCGCCAAGGCCGGTATCACCCGTTTGGGCTTGGATTTGAGTGATTTTTATGTGGAGGAATTAACCCCAACTGAACTGGTACCCGCCCCGGCACAAGGTGCTTTAGCTATCCAAATTCGTGAGGATGACCAGGAGTTATTTGATGCTTTACAAGCATTAAACCATCCTGATGTTGCTGAAGAACTGGCGGTTGAACGTACCGTATTAAAACTTTTTGGCGGCGGCTGCCATTTACCTTTAGGCTGTTATTGCCGTAAAGAGGAGGGCACTTACCAGGTATTTACATCCAAAGCTGATGAGGGTGAGGATTTCCCCGACAGGTTGTTTTTACAGGCTGAATCAACAGATGGCCTGGCAGAAAAAGTCGTTTCCTTTTTTGATAAGGACAGAAAGTTCCCTCAAAAAGTATTCATATCCCGTGAGCTTTCCGAAAACAGCTATTTTCGCAAGGCCTTGAAAAAACACAATATTGAAATTGAGGCGCGCTCATTGATCCGCACCGTACCTGTAATTTTAAAGCTTGATAATTTTATCTTGCGGAATGTCGACTGGGTATTTTTTAGTAGCAAAAATGCTGTCGAATATTTTTTTCAGCTTGACCCTTTGTTGCCTAAAAAAGTAAAATTCGGAGTGATGGGTAGCGGTTCTGAAGATATGCTGCGGCGCAAGGGGTATTTTGTTGATTATACCGGCGCCGGTATCGATTCTGCCGAAGTAGCTGCTGAATTTGCGAAACTGGCTAACGGAACAACTGTATTATTTCCGTCTGCTGAAAATTCTTTACGAAGCATTCAGCAAGTATTGTCAGCTGATACAAAGATTATCGATCTGCCTGTTTACGAAACTATACTGGAAGATGATACGGAACAAAGCAACGCCGAAATAATGGTATTTACCAGCCCGTCAAATGTGGAAGCTTATTTTGCAGATAATTTACTTGACCCCGATCAGAAAGTTATAGCTATCGGTATTTCAACAGGTAAAAAACTGGGTGAAATGGGGGTAAGATATACGCTGCCCTACTCGCCTGATGAAACCGGCTTAGCAGAAGCAGTTTTCGGAACTATTTGTTTGAGTTATAAATGTTAAATATGTTGATTAGTTCATTGGTTCATCAGTTCATTAGTAGCGCTTTGACGTAAGCCTGTAATAAACTAAAGACCAATAAACTAATGAACCAATGAACTAATGAACCAAATGTTACAGAGACCCCGAAGAAACAGGAAAAGCGAAGTTATCCGCCAAATGGTGCAGGAAACACATGTTAGCGCTGCAAATTTAATATTCCCGCTGTTTATAGTTGATGGTACTTTTCAAAAGACAGAAGTGGCTTCCATGCCTGGCATTTACCGGTATTCAATAGATAATTTGCTGCGTGAAATTGAAAGCTGCTTAAAACTGGGCTTAAATTCTTTCGATTTGTTCCCTAATATTGATGAATCATTAAAAGATAAATACGCTACTGAAAGCCACCGGGAGCAAAGCCTTTACTTACGGGCCATCCGCGAGGTAAAAAAGAATTTTCCCGAAGCTTGTGTAATTACTGATGTTGCTATGGACCCTTACAGCAGCGACGGACATGACGGTATTGTTGAAAATGGCGAGATATTGAATGATGAAACGCTGGAAGTATTGGGTAAAATGGCGCTCGCCCATGCACAGTGCGGGGCGGACATTATTGCCCCCTCAGATATGATGGACGGGCGTGTTGGCTATATCCGCAAAGTGCTTGACGAAAACAAATTTACCAATGTATCCATAATGTCGTATTCGGCAAAATATGCCAGTGCATTTTACGGGCCGTTTAGGGATGCATTAAATTCAGCACCTAAATTTGGCGATAAAAAAACTTACCAGATGAACCCGGCCAACCAGCGAGAGGCTTTGATAGAAGCCAATTTGGATGAATTGGAAGGCGCTGATTTTTTGATGGTAAAACCAGCCCTCCCTTATCTCGATGTAATTAAATTAATAAAAGATAATACGGAATTACCCGTTGCGGCTTATAACGTAAGCGGCGAATATGCTATGATAAAGGCGGCTATTCAACGGGGCTGGCTTAATGAGCAACGCGCCATTACCGAAGTACTCACCGGCATAAAGCGGGCCGGCGCAAGCGTGATATTAACCTATCATGCTAAGGAGGTTTTGGAGAATAAGTGGCTGTAGTTTAGTGATTGGAGATCAGAGATTAGTTAAAACGCATCTTGGAAGTAAAATATAAGAATGATAAACTCATTTAAGAAAATGTTTTCGGTGGATTCGGATGAGCAGGTAAATACTACGGGTAAACCCGATATTTGCCGGGAAAAATCCGCTGAATTGTATACTAAAGCAAAAACGTATTTCCCTGGCGGGGTTAACTCCCCGGTAAGGGCATTTAAATCGGTTTATGGAACGCCGCTTTTTATCGAGAAAGGCGATGGCTGCCATATTTGGGATGCGGATGGTAACCAGTTTATTGATTTTTGCTGTTCATGGGGGCCATTGATCCTCGGCCATAATCATCCGAAAGTACGTGAAAAAGTTATCGGGGTTATGCAAAACGGCATGTCGTTTGGAGCGCCAACAGCACTGGAAAATGAACTTGCTGAACTCATCCTTAAAAACAATAAATTTATTGAGAAGCTTCGTTTTGTTAGTTCAGGTACTGAAGCGGTGATGTCGGCCATCAGGCTGGCAAGGGGTTATACCAAACGTGATAAGATATTAAAATTTGAGGGTTGCTATCATGGCCACAGCGACTCTCTTCTGGTAAAGGCAGGTTCAGGCTTGGTTACTTTTGGCGAAACGTCATCAGCAGGCGTACCCAAATCATTTGCCGATGAAACTATTGTTGTGGCGTTAAACGACAAAAAAGCAATTGAAAAAGCCTTCGAAGAATTTGAGGGGCAAATAGCGGCAATAATTATTGAACCGATCCCGGCAAATAATGGCTTACTGTTGCAGGAAAAAGAATACCTGCAATTTTTACGAGATATATGCACAAAAAACAGTACGCTGCTGATTTTTGATGAAGTGATATCAGGTTTCAGGATAGGCTTTGAAGGTGCTGCGGGATATTACCAGGTAAAGCCGGATATTTTGACCTACGGGAAAATTATTGGCGGTGGCTTGCCTGTAGGCGCTTATGGTTCATCGGCAGAAATTATGAGTATTGTTTCTCCTGACGGCGGTGTTTACCAGGGAGGCACATTATCAGGTAACCCTGTGGCTATGGCAGCCGGCATTGCACAGTTAACGGAATTATCGCGGTCGGGATTTTATCGCGACCTGGATAAGAAGACTGAGGAATTTGTAGCGGCAATACAAAGGTTTGCAACGGCACGTAACTATAAATTCAAGATATTCAGCATTGGTTCTATCTTTTGGTTTGCGTTTACAGATAAGGAAGCTGTACGCAGGGCCGATGAAATTGATGCTGCAAGCATGGAATTATTCAAAAAATTACACCGCGAGTTGCTGAACCGGGGCGTTTACCTCGGGCCTTCAGGTTATGAGGTTGGGTTTATATCATCCGCCCACACAAAAATTGATCTTGAGAAAGCAAAACGTGCTATCTTTGATAGCCTGGAAGTTGTATTCAGCACAAAATAAAGTTGCAGTAGAAAGTAGCAGTGGCAGTACCACTCTTACTTTCTACTGCAACTGCATACTAATAACTGCAACTAAAAATGAGAAGATCATTCTTTATATTCTACGTACTCATCGTGTACGCTTTAACTGAATTAGCCTGGTGGGGCTATTTGCTGGTTAAATTAATGCCCAGCAGCCTGGGGATGATTGTGGGCGAAGGCTCGATGTTTATCATCGTATTTTTTGTGGGTGCATATTTTCTGCACAGGTCAATCATGAGAGAGCGTAAATTACAGGAACAAAAAAAGAACTTTTTGCTTTCGGTAACGCATGAACTTAAATCGCCGCTTGCATCCATCAAAATACTTTTACAAACTATTCAAAAAAGGCATCTCACAAAAGAACAAATGCTTGATTTTATTGGCAAATCGTTAATGGATATTGAGCGTTTAGATGATATGGTTGAAAATATGCTGCTGGCCTCAAAAATTGATAACCGCTCCTATACATTCCCCAAAGCAAAATTCAGTCTTTCTGTGTTGGTCGACAGTATCGTAAACCGTTTGCAAATTACTAAATGTGAAGGCACGCAGCAGATCATCGATGCTGAGATAGAACCAAAAATTGAGATCACAGGGGATAAATTTGCTTTAACATCCGTTGTTACCAACCTGGTTGAAAATGCCATAAAATATTCAGGGCCATGCGAGACTGTCGCGGTAAAATTATTCTCAAAGGACGGTAAAATATTTTTAGAGGTAGCCGATCATGGCATAGGCATAGCCGACCAGGAAAAAAACCGCATTTTCGATAAGTTCTACAGAGTAGGGTCTGAGGACACCAGGAATACAAAAGGCACCGGTTTAGGTCTTTATATTGTAAAAGAAGTACTGGATAAGCACAATGCGAGCATAAAAGTGAAGGATAACCGTCCGGTAGGTAGTATATTTGAAGTTGTTTTTGATTGAAAGCACGAATTTCAGGACTGAAGCGAATTTTCACTAATCAGCTTTTATATTTTAAATTGTTCTAATTCGTGTAATTCGATAATTCTTGAAAATTAGTGTATAAATAACTTAAATCATGCCAAATAAAAAAAGAATTTTATTAGCCGAGGACGAAGATCATTTGCTGGAGGCTATAAAGCTTAACCTCGAACTTGAAGGTTATAAGGTGTCAACTGCCACTAATGGTAAAAAGGCATTACAGATATTTAAAGAGGAACGTTTTAACCTGGTGATTCTGGACGTTATGATGCCAGAAATCGACGGCTTTGTAGTTGCTGAAACTATCAGGCTTGAAAATTCGGAAGTGCCTATTATGTTTTTGACTGCCAAAAATACCAACGAGGATAAAATTTCCGGCTTAAAAAAGGGTGCTGACGATTACCTGACCAAGCCCTTTAACCTGGAAGAACTAATATTAAGGGTTAACAACCTGGTTAAACGCAGCCTTAAAGGTGATGAGCTTAAAGAGTTTAACAGTTATAAAATCGGCGATAAAACTATTCATTTTAACTCGTTCGAACTGGTAAACGGCGATGACTCTATCACGCCATTAACCAAAAAAGAAACTATGCTGCTAAAACTGCTTATTGAGCGTCGGAACGATGCCGTATCACGTGAGCAGATATTGGAAACAGTATGGAACTACGACGTTTATCCGTCAACCCGTACTATTGATAACTTTATTCTCACCTTCCGTAAGTATTTTGAACCCGACCCTAAAAACCCGGTTTATTTTCATTCTATCCGTGGTGTAGGCTATAAATTTACTGATAACCAGCATTAATGTTTACTAACAGGACACGCTTATTTATTGGCATTATTTTTTTGCTTTCGCTGACGATATTAGTTAATCTACGACTTTATGAATTGGCGGCTGTTGCGCTGATGTTTATTGTGCTGCTTGCCTGGGATTATTTCAGGTCGGGCACCCTTGTTGTTGCAGCAAGGTGCTTTCACCATAAAGAATATGACAAAACCGAGCGTTTTTTGTCGGAAATATTTAAGCCCGAATGGCTAAGCAAGAACCGGCGCGGGTATTATGAATTCCTGATGGGCGGCGTTTGCCTGCAAAAACAGGATTTTGAAGATGCCGAAAAACATTATGAAATAGCGGCCCAATATCCCTTGCGATCCGTTAATGATCATGTTGCGGCATTAGTGCATGTAGCCAATATCAGCATAAGGCAGGGCAATTTTGATAAGGCAGAAGCCTATTTGCAGCTCACTGAAAAACACCAGGAAAAAATAAATGCCAAAATGAAGGATGTAATTAACCGCCTTTACCAGGAATTAAAAAAACACAAACCGTAGAGAAGCAATACTTTGCGTCTCGGAGATAAATGCATTCTATAGACGCGAAGTATCGCCCCCCTACAGATATTATATGAGAAATTCATTATTAATAAAAGCCGCTTTTTCAGAAAAAACAGAACGCCCGCCGGTATGGATGATGCGCCAGGCCGGGCGGTTCATGAAAGAATACTGGGATATAAAAAACAAATATTCTTTCCTCGAGATGTGCAAAACACCCGAACTTGCCGCCGATGTTACCATGCTGCCGGTTGACCTGTTAGGGATTGATGCAGCAATTTTATTTTCAGACATATTGGTTACGGCCGAAGCAATGGGTGGCGATTTGAGTTTTACACAAGGTATTGGCCCAAAGTTTGCAAATCCTGTACGCACACAAGCTGATGTTGACAAACTGGACACAGACGTAGTGCATAAGTTGCAATATGTGGCCGATGCGATCAAGGTGGTACAACAAAGACTAAATAACAGTATCCCGCTGATCGGTTTTGCGGGCGCGCCGTTTACGGTTATGAGCTATTTGGTTGAAGGTGGCTCATCAAAAGATTTTAAGCTAACAAAATTGTTGATTCATAACGAGCCGGAACTTGCCCACCAGCTTTTATCCAAAATAGCAACAGTAACAGCCGCTTACCTCAACCTGCAAATTGCAGCCGGGGTAAATGCAGTACAAATATTCGACAGTTGGGCGCAGGCATTGGCCTGGGATGATTATAAAGAGTTTTCGCATCGATACATTTGTGAGATTATCAGCAAACTGAACAGGAAAGACATTCCCGTAATCTCATTTTGTAAGGGAAGTTCTGTTTTTGCGCCACTGATGGCAGAAGCTAAGCCTGATGTAATATCTATCGACTGGAATGTTGACCTGCTTGATATTAAAAAACGATTACCGGCCGGCATAGCCGTGCAAGGTAATCTTGACCCGCATATCTTGTATGCAGATAAACAGGTAATAAAAGAACGCATTTACCGCTTGTTCGACAGGATGAAAGATGAAAACGGCTTTATATTTAATTTAGGCCACGGCATTATGCCTGATATCCCGTTTGAAAATGTGAAGTACGCAGTGGATATAATAAAAGAATATGGCCCCTCAACCCCCTAAAGGGGGAGTTTAAAAGTTGGGGTTATTTAATAAATGCAAATCAAAAGTTCCCCCTTCAGGGGGTTAGGGGGCTCACCTTATGTACCAATACATTTTAGCCATACATATCATATTTGTAGTCTGCTGGATGGCTGGGCTGTTTTATATTGTGCGCCTGTTTATTTACCATACCGAGGCGCAAGCTAAACCAGGGCCGGACCGCAAAATATTATCAGACCAGTTTGAGATTATGGAGCGGAAGCTATGGTACATTATTTCGGTACCGTCTATGGTATTGGTTTTGGCTGCGGGCATAACTATGCTCATCCTTGTTCCCGGCTGGTTACAGCAGCCCTGGATGCAAATTAAACTATGTTTTGTTGCCGGCTTGCTTGTATATCATTTCATTTGTCAAAATAAAATGAAGCAAATGGCAAAGGGCATCTTTACCTGGACATCAACCCAACTACGTATATGGAACGAAGTGGCTACTATATTTTTATTCGCGATAGTCTTTTTGGCTGTGCTTAAAGACGGCATCAGCTGGATATTTGGCGTTGCAGGGATTATCGTTTTATCAATGATATTAATGTCGGCAGTGAAAATTTATAAGTATTACAGGATGAAGAAGTAGTTATTCAATTACCCCCTCACACAAATTGTGAACAGGGAATATCAAATCATAATCATTCCAGTTTAAGTTGCCATTATTTATCTTAAATTGTTTAAACAGGTCTTCTCTAAGATATTTTGAAACTGCCGGGTGAAGTGATTTAGTAAGAAATGGCTTAAAATCAACCAATTTCTCGTTCCCGTCATTAAACGAAACCCTTATAGCATAGTCCCCAATATAATTGGCAGATTTGACTTCAATTGAATCCATTATTGCCGCTGTATTTATTTTTTGTTAAGTCGATTGAACCTGTAACCCACTGTTCATCGCGATATAGTAGAAATCCTTGTCATCGTGTAACAATTTTACATTATTTTTGATAGCATAAGATGCTATTAAACAATCGTTAGGTTTCCGGATAGTAAACCCTGCCTTTCTTATATCTCTGTATAACCTCGCTGCATCCAGTGCCAATTCATAAGGATTATCGGAAAATTTAGTTAATGTATTAAAATAGGAGCTAACCACTTTAAATTCCTTATCGGATAAAATCCCTTGCAGCACTTCCTGTACAATTACAGGACATGTTGCAACTATAATATTGCTTAGGTTATTTTTTAAGAACAAACTTGACCCAGTTTCATTTGCCTTAAAAAAATTGATCCAAACGGACGTATCAACTAATACAATATCCACTATTCGTAGGCTTTATCATCGACTTCAATTTTCCCCCATAATTCCAATAATTTCTTTTGATTTTCAATGGTAACGTATAATCGTAAAGCATTATCAACCAATATTTTTTTAGTTTTTATATTAGTCAATTTTTGCGCTTTGGCCATCAACTGATCATCTATTTCAATATTTGTTCTCATACACATAAATTTTAATAAATATACACATTTTTATTAAAAGAATGAAATTGAATTTTTATTTCTTCTCCACCACCCCAATCAGAACACTCTCCCTTCCCTCCCTCACGTCAGGATTTATCCCAACCGTCATTAAAAATTTACCCGTATAAGTGGTATTGGGTACCGTTGATTTTGTACCGGGATATAAATTTACTTCGCTTATAGTATAAATTTTATCAGGATCAAGCCCCTTTAGGCGAATGGGTAAATTTGTGCCTGCGCCATACCTCGTATTTACAAGGTAGTTGAACATTATGGCAGAACCTTTTAAAGTGTCGACATACATAATCGATGCTACATCGTTGTCTCGCGGATCTTGCAGGCGGTATTGGTCTCCATGCCATATTGCTTTCGAAAATTGTTTGTAGGTTTTAACGGCTTGTTGACAAAACGCAAGCTCATCGGGTTTTAGTTTGCTTATCACTATATCAAAACCTAATTTGCCCATCATGGCTACATCTACACGGAATTTCAGCGGTTCTTTGCCCCAGTTGGTAACATGGTTTGAGCTGGCTAACGCCGGGTAGAAATAAGAATTTTCCCATTGAATAAATATCCGTTCAACCGGCTCTGTATTATCGCTTGGCCAGTACTCGGTAAAGTATTTTAGTGCGCCATAATCAACCCTGCCGCCACCTCCAGAACATAGCATCATTGGCACTTTGGGGTATTTAGCCCGTAAACGGTCAAGTACTTTATATAATCCAAAAACATAATCGGTGTAAAAATTGGATTGATGGCTTTCATAAACCGAATAAGCGTTATAGATGATCGAATTGCAGTCCCATTTAATATAAGCCAAATCGGGATTTTTGGTAAATAAATTATCTACAATGCCAAATACAAAATCCTGCACTTTTGGGTTAGTTAAGTCAAGTACCAGTTGGTTGCGCATATAATATTCGGGGCGCTGCGGTTGTTTTACTACCCAATCCGGGTGTTTTTCATACAATTCGCTTTTAGGATTTACCATTTCGGGCTCAACCCAGATGCCAAATTTAACACCATCCGTTTGCGCTGTTTTAGTTAAAAAAGCAATGCCATCGGGCAACTTCGCTTTATTTTCTTGCCAGTCACCAAGCCCCTGGTGATCACCATTGCGGGGATATTTATTGCCAAACCAGCCGTCATCCAGTAAAAACAGGTCGACGCCAAGGGTTTTTGTGTCTTTTAATATACCTGCCAGCTTATCTTCATTAAAATCAAAAAAAGTCGATTCCCAATTGTTTAAAAGAGTAAGGCGCGGGCCTTCGCCATCAACAATTTTATATTTCCTTGCCCAGGTTTGCAGGTTGCGGCTGGCTTCGCCTTTACCTTTATCAGTAAGTGTATAAACAAATTTGGGGGTTATGAATTCCACTCCCGGTTTCAAAACATAATCCGAAGCATAATTATTTATCCCGGCAATTAGCCGAAGGTTATTTGACGGATCAACTTCCAGGTCGATCCTGTAATTACCGCTCCACTCCAGGTTCCCGTATAATACTTCCCCTTCATCCTCAGTCGATGGTTTATTAAAAGATACCATAAATACCGGCGGCTCAAAAAGATCAGCACGTGTGCCTAATTTTGAATCGAGCGTTTTTATGCCGTGATCAAGCTGCTCTTCTTCAGGGCGCATTTCTTTAGCCCAGTCACCGTGATAATGTCTTAGCCAGTAGCTGCCTGCCTCCAGGTATAGGTTTGCAGAGGCATATTTATTAAGTACTACATCATGCTTTTCGTGGGGTTTAATTACGCTCCATTGTTCGGTAACATTTTCATTGAAATATGTTTGATAATTCAGCGTAACTTCAAAATCATAGAGGGAATCTTTTAGCTGGATGCTTACCAAACTTATATCATCGCTGATTTTGGTAATAGTATGGCTTACATATTTTAAATCGAGCGACTTATTGCCATCTGAATGGGTTACTGAAATAGCAGGTTCCAGTAAATTACGCGTGCCAGATGTTGTATAGGCAGAATTGTAACCGTTGTCATTACCGCTAAGGCTGTACACCTTTGCAATGGAGCTATATTCATTTTTATCGGAAAGCTTATTGCCAAAATATACCATGTTAAGATATTTTTCAGCGGTAACCTGTAATAACATCGCATTTTGTTTTGTTTCGATGGGGATGGTGATGGATTGCCCCTTTGAAACAAAAGCTTCGGCTATTAAAAGTAAAAGGATAGCAGTGCTTCCTAATAAACTTTTGGGGTTTATATTAATCATGGTATTTATAATTGGTTATGGTGTTTTTTATTGCCCGGTGTAAATAGCTCCATTCTTCATCACAAATTTCACTTGCTTTACCGATTTTATATCTTCAGCTGGGTTGCCTTCTACAGCAACCAGGTCGGCAAGGTAGCCAACTTTAACATTACCTAAGTCTTTCAATCCAAACACTGCGGCATTTACTGAAGTGGCGGAACGCAAAACATCAATGGCAGGCATGCCGTATTCGTTCATCAGCACCATTTCGCGGGCATTATCGCCGTGCGGGAATACACCAACGTCTCCGCCCATGCAGATGGTAACCCCGGCTTTCATAGCTTCAGTGAAAATATAATGCTTTCTTTTTACACCAGCCGGGTCAGGGTCAATGCCCTTTCTCCATCCATGATAAGTTGAGATGGCTTCGGTCGCGGCTATAGTTGGGCATAGGGCAATGCCTTTTTCCTTCATCAGTTTAAACAATTCGGGTGTGCCGCCATCGCCGTGTTCAATGGTTGTTACGCCGGCTGCAATAGCCCGGCGCATCCCTTCTTCTGTGCCCGAATGTACTGCCACAATGCGGCCGCTGCTTTTTGCAACCTGTACAGCTACTTTTAATTCATCTTCGGTAAAGGTGGGTTCGGCGGTTTCGTTTAGTCCCCAACGGTAATCAACATAAATTTTCACAACGTCCGCTCCATGACCTATTTGCGAGCGCACCGTATGTGTAATACCATCAACGCCATCAGTCTCTTCGCCGCCTTGCGGAAGATTATTTTCCGCTACCCCGCTTTTGGGGCCGTAACTTCCTGTAGCTACAATTGCACGTGTGGCGCACAACATCCTGGGGCCGGGGACAATCCCTTTTTCAATAGCCGTTTTCAATCCTACATCATCATAACCCGCACCTTCTGTACCAAGGTCTCTTACGGTTGTGAAGCCGGCCATTAAGGTTTCCCTGGCATGTACCACGGCACGGGCAGTACGTTCGGCGCGGCTTTCCGTCAATACCTGGTCGTTCCAGCTGGTTTCATTATACGGGTGCAAAAACAAATGTGAATGTCCTTCTATCATACCGGGCATTAAAGTCATTCCCTTCAACTCAATTATTTTAGCAGACAATGGGGCATTTATAGCCGATTGATCGCCAACAGCTTCAATACGGTTACCTTTTACCAATACCCACCAGCCTGTATGCATCTGCTGCCCGTCGAAAACGCGGTCGGGTTTTAACAATGTATAGGTCTCATCTGCTTTTTGTTGTGCGAAAAGATGGATACATGATAAAAGGACAGCAAAAAAAGAAAGTTTAATGGTTTTCATCTTGATAAAGATAAAGCTTCCTTTAAAACTGTTTAACATGTTAACAGAATTATATTTATTTTCAAACCCATGCAACCATTTAACCAAGCATTTCATCTTACTTATAAATGATGTTTTTGGAGCAAAAGTACATAATTGAGGATCTGGTAAAAAGATGCAAAGCCGGTGAGCGGAAGGCCCAGGAATTGCTGTACAAACAGTTTGCCTCAAAGATGCTTGGGGTTTGCTTCCGGTACGCTACCGACAGAATGGAAGCCGAGGATATGCTTCAAAATGGTTTTATAAAGGTTTTTCAAAAATTAGCCGACTTCCGCGGAGAAGGCTCATTTGAGGGATGGATGAGGCGTATTATGGTGCATAGTTCAATTGAATATTATCGCAAGCACCACAAAATGATGCAGCTGGTTGACCTGGAGGATGCATCAAATGAAACATCAGTAAACCCTTTGGCAACAGCCAAATTAGAAGCAAAAGACCTTATGACGTTAATACAGCAATTATCGCCGGGATACAGGATCGTATTTAACCTGTATGCCATAGAAGGCTATTCGCATAAAGAAATTGCAGGGATAGTTGGAATTACAGAAGGTGCTTCAAAATCGCAGTTATCAAGGGCGCGCGGCGTATTAAGGGAACAGGTTATAAAAATGGAAGGAAAACGATATGGAAATGCAGGATAATGAATTTGATGATTTATTCCGTTCAAAACTTGAAGGTTTTGAGGCAACGCCTTCGGCCAATGTTTGGGCCGGTATTGACGCTGAACTTAATAGTAAAAAGCGTAAAAAAACATTAATGCCCTTTTTAAACATAGCGGCAAGTATTATAGTTTTGGTGGGTGCCGGTTTGCTTTTTATTCCTCAAACACGCCCTGTAAGCAATTATCATACAGTTAAAAAAGGGAGCACTAAAATAGCACAGCCTGTAATTGCCGTGGCTCCAGTAAAAAATGATTCAAACTCAGCTCCTTTAAAACCAAAGCCAGTGGCCGGGCATCGTACAACACCCGTTTCAGCAGGCAGTATTGCAAGGTTAACTCCTGCTAAAGGTGTTAACGGTATACCTGTTAAAAACACTCCGGAAATAATCGAACAAAACCCGGAGGCTAAAACAGATGATCAGCTGGCAATTGTTTCACAAAAACCAACGGATTTAAATAAAGCCGTGGTACCAGATGACAGTACACCTCTTTCAGTAAAACAGACTGCCGATATACCTGCCACCTTTATACCTAAACCCGTTGTGCTTGCTGCACAAGTACCGGTAATAAATAACCAGGGTACTGCGCCTGTTAAAGCAAACCATAAAATACACAATCTTGGCGGCCTGCTAAATGCCGTTGTTGCGAAGGTTGATAAACGTGATGATAAAATTATTGTGTTTGGTGAGAGCGACGATGACGATTCAAATGTCACCGGTGTTAACCTGGGTATTATAAAGATAAAAAAAGGAGAATAATTTCAATATTACTATACAAATTTATGAAACGACTAATTTTAACCACGATAATAGGGTTTGCTGTGACTTGCGTGTTCGCGCAAAATACCACATCTGATTCTACTAAAAAAGCTACTGATACAACAGATAAGCCAAGGATATTAATAAGCTATGGCCTGGGTGATAATGAACATCATTGGTCAAAAGATTCAACCGGCAACCGCAGCCATCAAACTTATCCTAAAGCATATATTGGTATTACCTTTTCAAGATTTGACCTTGGTTTGGCTACCCTAATTGATAACGGCAGCTTTACTTTATCGCCCCAAAACCAGTTTTTACGTTATCGGTCATGGAAGACGAGCAACGTCGGTTTTGATGTGTTCCAGATGGGTGTAAAGTTTAGCCAAACATTCAAGATTTATTTATCCGGTGGTTTTGACTGGACGCTGATACGCCTGCGCGATAACATTACAATACTACCAGATCAGCCTGTTTTAACGTATAAGCAGGACAATATTGATTTTAGTAAGAACCGTTTTTCATCAAGCTACCTGCGTATTCCGCTATCGTTTGATTTCCGCAGTAAGAAGGATTCAAAGGGCAACAGGTTTCATTTTGTAATTGGCCCTGATGGCGGTTTCCTGCTTGATGGGATGGTTAAACAGATCAGTACGGAATTTGGGAAACAAAAGATTGATGATACCTATCATTTTGCCACATTCCGGTACGGAGGCTTCTTCCGTATAGGTTATGGAGACTTCGGTATTTTTGCCAAATATTATGTTAATGATATGTTTGAGAACAGCCCCGAACAAGATGGATTGAAAAACTTTTCATTCGGGTTTACTTTAGGGTTTTGATGGGAAGATTGGTTTTAATAAGTTAAAAAAGTTGTAATTGTTGTAGAGGTTTTAAGAGTACAATTTTTCAATCTATTTTTAACTTATTACAACCTTTCCAACTTCTTCCAACCTTTCCAACGTATCTTTGCCCTTAATGGCAACACCTTTTTTGCAGGCAATTTCAGTAAGTAAAACCTATCCCGGGGTACAGGTACCGGGTATTAAAAAAACAGATTTAACCATAAGCCAGGGTAAAATCACGGCTATAATTGGCGAAAGCGGGAGCGGGAAAAGCACTTTGCTGAAACTGCTTTATGGTTTGCTTTCACCTGACACCGGAGAGGTGCTTTTTAAGGGGGAACGTATTTGGGGGCCCGGAGAAAAACTGATACCCGGCCATGATGCCATGAAAATGGTTACCCAGCAAACGGATGACCTGAATTTATTTGCCAAGGTTTGGGATAATATTGCTTCAATGCTGCCACATACCGATTTAAAAGCAGATCGTAAAAAAACTGAAAAAATATTAAAGCAGCTTAAAATGACTGCCTTTGCGGATAAAAGGGTTGCAGACCTGAGCGGAGGTGAAAAGCAGCGGGTGGCTATTGCAAGGGCATTAATTACCAGCCCCGAAATACTTTTATTAGATGAGCCCTTTAACCAGGTAGATACTTCGTTTCGCGAAGGGCTGCAGCATGATATAAGGCAGATAGTAAAAGAAACTGGTTTAACGGTTATCATCGTATCGCACGACCCTGCCGAAGTACTTTCAATGGCAGATGAACTACTGGTTTTAAAAGAAGGTGAAATTTTAGAATCCGGCGATCCGAAATCAATCTACCAAAATCCGAAACATTTATATACCGCCCGCCTGCTCACCAACTGCACGGTATTAACAAAAGAAGATGCAAAGATTTGCGGTTTAAAAACAAAAGCTGACCACATAGTGATCTATCCCGAATGGATAGAAACAGTAAGGACATGGACGCGCAATGATTGGGAAGTAAAACAGGTTTTATTTAAAGGCTGTTATGAAGACCTGCTCCTGGAACGCAAAGGGATAACTGTCCGCGTACTGAACGACCAATTTGGCAAATACATTGAAGGCAACAAAGTCAATTTGAAACTGAATAAGTGGCTGGAGTATTGAGCAGTTGGCAGTTGGCAATACGCAGTTGGCAGTTATCAGCGTGGTCAAAATTGCAAACTGCTCACTGAAAACTGCAAACTCACAAAATGTCCTTCAAATGTTTATAATTCGCCTTAACCGTATCTAAAACTTCTTCCATACGGCCGTTTAATATTAATTTGGTCATCGATAACGCCATTCCTTTTACCTGTTCAAATTCAATTTTTGATGGCATGGCCAGTGCGTTGGGGTCGGTCATGATATTTACCAGTGCAGGGCCTTTAAACATAAAGGCTTCTTTTAACGCTTGTTTTACATCATCAGGGTCATTAACGGTAATACCCTTCATGCCCATGGCTTGTGCCACTAAGGCAAAATCAGGATTGTGCATATCGGTTTGCCAATCAGGCAGGCCAGCCACCTCCATCTCCAGCTTTACCATCCCTAATGATCGGTTATTAAACACAATAATTTTTACAGGCAGTTTATATTGTGTAATGGTGGCCAGGTCGCCTAAAAGCATAGATATGCCGCCATCCCCGCATAAAGCTATTACCTGCCTGCCGGGGCAAGCTAAGGCCGCTCCAATGGCCTGCGGCATGGCATTGGCCATTGACCCGTGATTAAATGAGCCGAGCATCTGCCGTTTATCGGTTGCCTGTATATAACGCGCGCCCCAAACACAACACATGCCCGTATCAACCGTAAATATGGTATCGTCATCCGCAAGTTCATTTATCGCATTGGCAACAAATTCCGGGTGGATGCTTTCCTTATCCCCCATATCATCCACATAAGTTTGCAGCTTTTTCTTTACTTCGTCATAAACCTTAAGCTGCGCCTTTAAAAAACTATCGTCTTCCTTTTGGGCGATCAAAGGCAATAACGCTTTCATGGTGTCCTTTACCGATCCGCATAAGCCAACGTCAACCTTTGCCCGGCGGCCAATGCGTTCGGGTTTTATATCAACCTGCACAATTTTACAATCAGTTGGCATAAACGGGGTATATGGGAAATCAGTCCCTAACAACATAAGTAAGCTCGATTCATGCATACTATGATAGGCGGCGGGCATCCCCAAAAGGCCCGTCATGCCAATTTCATTCGGATTATCATACTGGATATCCATCTTAGCGCGAAAAGAATATGCCACCGGAGCATTTAGCTTATTTGATAATCCGACCACTTCATCGTGCGCGTCCGCTGCACCTATCCCACAAAAAATGGTGATTTTATGATGCTGATCTATTAAACCAGCTAATTGCTGCAGGTCTCCTGCCGATGGTTTTATTTCCGGCATTGATTTATAAACCTGTAATGAAGTATCAATTTCTTCAGCGTCCATACCGGTTAAATCGCCCGGCAATCCAATAACCGAAACACCCTTCCGGTGTATGGCGGTTTGTATAGCAGCCTGTAACATGCGCGGCAATTGCTTTGGCGTGGTAGCTACCTGGTTATAAAAACTGCAATCATCAAAAAGCTTTATGGTATTGGTTTCCTGGAAATAATCAGAACCAAACTCAAAGCTTGCTACTGTTGATGCGATAGCGATTACAGGTGCGCCAGAACGGTGCGCATCATATAAGCCATTTATAAGGTGGACATGGCCCGGGCCGCTGCTGCCTGCACAACAGGCCAGACCAGCCAATTGAGCTTCGGCACCGGCGGCATAAGCCCCCGCTTCTTCGTGCCGCACATGTACCCATTGAATACTGCCCTCGCGTCGTACCGCATCGTTTACCTTATTTAAACTATCACCGGTAACGGCATATATTCTTTTTATGCCGGCATTAACCAGCATTTCAACCAATTGGTCGGCTACTTCTTTTGCCATGCTCAAATTATTTATCAGTCAAACCAAATAAAGATAGTAAGAGTTTTAAAAATTGTAAATTGCATTAAAAAATAAATTATGGGACGCATAGTTATTGTGGCTTATAAACCCAAAGAGGGAAAAGCTGAACAACTAAAGGAGCTTACAAAGACACATGTGCCACGCTTAAAGAAAGAAGGTTTGGTAACAGATCGCGAACCGGTCGCTATGGAAACAGCCGATGGGACGATTGTCGAAGTTTTTGAGTGGCTGTCTGATGAGGCTATTGAACAAGCACATAAAAATCTGGCTGTAATTCAAATGTGGGGAGAATATGCAGAAGTATGCGACTATGTGCCACTCAACACTTTAAATGAAGCAAAAATGCAGTTTGCCGGATTTAGCCCGCTTAATTAATTGATAATTCTTCCAGTTCTATCCAGTTACCGTCCTCTTTAATAATGCCAATCAGTTCATCGAGTGCGTTAGCCGAATTGATATTTTTCTTTACAGCCTCCTTGCCACGGTAAAGGGTTACCTTATCAGTACCCGAACCTACATAGCCATAATCAGCATCGGCCATCTCGCCGGGGCCGTTCACGATACAGCCCATAATGCCAATTTTTAATCCTTTAAGATGACTTGTACGGCTGCGGATCATTTGCGTAGTAACCATTAGGTCAAACAGCGTACGGCCGCAGCTTGGGCATGAAATATATTCGGTTTTTGATATGCGCGACCGTGTTGCCTGCAAAATACCAAAAGCAGTAGAAGTAATTACTTTGGTTTCAACCTGTGGGGTATCTATCCATATCCCATCGCCAAAGCCATCTACCAATAAGGCGCCGAGGTCTGTGGAGGCGTAGAGTTGCAGGTTGGTGAGTGGTGAATGGTGAGCGGTGAGCAGTGAATTATCATCGCTTCCAACTCCAAAATGATAATTCCTCTTAATGATTACCGGCACATCCAGTCCTAGTTCATCCATCTTAAAAAAGAAAGAACGTTGGTCGGCCATGCCATGCAAAGCATCGGTTTCCAATACAAAGATCAATGATTGATCAAATGGTAATAAGCCAAATTCATGTGAATCAATGTCGGAATTTTTTATGCTGACCAGGTTTAGTTTTGAGGAACGGTCTTCAGCTGTAATATATTCCTGCAAAGTAAATACCGGATGGCAATTGGTTTTATCGGCCAGCTTTTGCCAGGTCGAATAGTTATAGAGTTGTTTTAAGTTGCCGGGGAAATTAAACGATGGCAATTGATCAGCTAAGTAAACAAAATCGACCGATTGCTCGGCCATTGTATATTTATCCAACAGAGGGGAATACAGGTAACCTGCATCATTAAGTGTGGCAGGGTCTTTTAAATTCTTTTGTGAAAGATCGATTACCACACGTGGCACCATATGCCCACCAATGAAGGCATTAGCTTCATAGGTGTGACGTTTTTTATATTCATAAGGAGAATGGTGAGTTGTGAATGGTGAGTAGTCTAACCCATTCTTCTGACTTCTGATTTCTGACTTCCGACTTCCAACTTCCGACTTCCGACTTCTTTCAACATATCGCTCCACCAAGGCAATGGCAACCGGCGCTTCGGCTTCGGGCTCTTCTGTGAGGGAAACACGAACCGTATCGCCTAAACCATCTTCAAGCAAAGTGCCAATGCCTACAGATGATTTGATGCGGCCATCCTCACCATCGCCGGCTTCGGTTACACCGAGGTGAAGCGGGTAATTCATGCCTTCGGCAACCATGGTTTCTACCAGTAGCCGGTAAGCCTGTACCATTACCTGCGGGTTGCTGGACTTCATGCTGATCACCAAATTATAATAATTCAGCGTTTCGCACATCCGCATAAATTCCATGGCGGACTCTACCATGCCCTGCGGGGTATCGCCATAACGACTCATGATTCTGTCGGACAGTGAACCATGATTGGTACCGATACGCATAGCGGTACCATATTCTTTGCAAATCTTCACCAATGGGGCAAATTTCTGGTAAATACGTTCCAATTCGCCCTGGTATTGGACATCAGTATAATCTATCTGGTCGAATTTCTTTTTATCGGCGTAATTGCCGGGATTTACACGCACTTTTTCAACAATCCGGGCTGCTACTTCAGCAGCATTGGGCGTAAAATGGATATCGGCCACTAACGGCACTGTGTACCCCCGCTGGCGCAATTGCTTTTTTATTTCAGCCAGGTTTTGCGCTTCCTTAATGCTGGGCGCTGTAATACGTACATACTCACAACCCGCATCCACCATCCTTATAGACTGCTCAACTGTGCCTATGGTATCCATAGTGTCGGTGGTTGTCATGCTTTGAATACGGATAGGATTATTGCCGCCCATAGGCACATCGCCTATAGCAACCTCACGTGTTACAAAACGTGAATATTCCGTTAGCGAATTACAGTAACGGCCTTGCAGCAATTTAATGGCATCGATATTCATAGTACAAAAATACAAATTTGTTGGAAGGTTGTAATCTCAGAAACAGTTTAAAAACAACATGAATTCTCTATTGCCATTAGCGTCAGCCAACCTAACCCGATAAATTGATCGATACCGGTTTCAGCCTGATAATTTGCTTGCAAATTACCGCGGCAATTTTGGCCAAAGCCAACATACAAACACCGGAAATGCACAAGAAATTGCCTGGAAAACAGAAAAAGTGGTGACAGTATTTTGTTACTGACGAAATCTTGTCAGTGGTTAAGTTATTAATTATCAGCCATGTAGCGCTTTGTAGCAAGGTGTAGCACGTGTAGCGCTACATACAAGCTACAAGTTTCCATTTACGAACTTTGGCTTATGGTAATTGCGTTGAATAGTTTTTAGCTTCTTAGTATGGGCGCAATTCTAAAAGCCATATCCAAAATCCGAAATCGAAATTCCGACTTCCGAAATAAGTTCATTCCAGATCGTAATCCTTAAGCTTACGGTACAAAGTTGCCACACCGATATTTAAAAGGCGGGCGGCTTCTGCGCGGTTGCCATGGGCATGGTTAAGCACACGCTGTATGTGAAGTTTTTCTATCGATGATAAATCAAAAGCGGAAAGTAAACTACCAGCTTTTGCCGGTTGCGGCTCCTGCATTTCATAAGGAAGCAGGCTTTCATCAAGTATGTTATCATCAGCCAATATCACTGCGCGCTCAATAATATTTTTGAGCTCCCTTATATTTCCAGGCCAATTATAGGCTTCCAGCTTCTCAACAAATTTATCACTAAGGCCTATAAACTGTTTTTTTACCTTCAACCCAAAATAATGCATAAAATATTCAGCCAGCAGTTTGATGTCTTTTTTCCTGTCGCGTAAGGCAGGCAGGGTTATAGTGAAAACTGATAAGCGATAATAAAGATCAGAACGGAAACCTTCTTTATTTACCTCAGCCTGCAGGTTACGGTTTGTAGCCGCCAAAATACGCACATTTACCTGGGTTGGTTTGGTATCGCCAACTTTTAAAAATTGCTGCGACTCCAATACGCGTAATAACTTGGCCTGCAGATCGTGATCCAGCTCCCCTATTTCGTCTAAAAAAATAGTGCCGCCATTAGCCTCTTCAAAAAGGCCTTTTTTGTCTTTAACCGCACCCGTAAATGATCCTGCTTTATGACCGAATAATTCGCTCTCCAGCAATTCTTTGGTAAAAGCGCTGCAATTTACCGCAACGAATGATTTTGTATGGCGGTGACTTGCCTGGTGTATCGCCTCGGCAAATATTTCTTTTCCCGTACCTGTTTCGCCTAATAACAAAACAGTGGTATCGGTTAAAGCTACTTTTTGGGCAAGTTTTATAACATCGGTTATTGCCGCCGACTTGCCCACAAGGCGGTCAAAGCCAAACTTATTATTTAACTTTTGTTCAAGCTCAATCACCCTGAACTGCAACAGGGCCTTATCCATTGCCTTACTAACCAGGGGGATTATTTTTTCATTATCATCCCCTTTGGTGATATAATCAAATGCGCCGGATTTTATGGCTTTTACCCCATCGTTTATAGTGCCAAAAGCCGTCAATACAATTATTTCGGTAGCAGGCCATGTAGCTTTTATTTGGGAAGTAAGCTCAATACCATTAATATCAGGCAATTTTACATCGCTGATCACTACCGGGACAGCTTCCTGCTGCAACTTTTTTAAACCTTCTTTGCCGGTTGATGCAACAAGCACATCATACCCTTCTAATTGGAGTATCCGTGCCAGCAGGTTGCGCAAGCGTTCCTCGTCATCAATAATTAACAGCTTATCTTTTTGCATGGGATGAGGCAAAAATGATAAAAATTAATTATTAAAATAAAATTTGTTCGGCTATTTTGATTCCAGGCTTTGTATATTAAACAAATAAGGTACCCGGATTGATATGAAATAATATTTATAACTTATGTTTAGATAACTGCCAATTCAGGTGTTTTTCCCTTAAACGAATTGAAAGGGGCTAAATTAAACTAACCGGCAGCAAAAAGAAAAACCTGCTGCCTTCGCCAATCGTACTTTCCACACCTATTTCGCCCCCCTGGGCCTCAATAAAATCCTTTGCAATTGCTAAGCCCAAACCCGTTCCGGATACTGCAAAATCAGACCCGGGCACTTTAAAATATCTTTCAAAAACCCGTGGAAGATAAATCTCGTCTATACCTTTCCCATAATCTTTAACCGAAAATTCAATTCTTGTTGATGAAAACTTTTTAACGGTTATATCAATTACTGATTCCATAGGGCTATATTTTATAGCGTTTGACAAAAAATTGATCAGCACCCATGTTGTTTTATCCAAATCGGCCCAAACTTCGGGTAAACTTTTAGGGCACTTGATGTTAAGGGTTATTTCTTTTTGTTCGGCGATAAACCTGATGGTTTCACAGGTATATTTAATTATATTTTGAGGGTGGGAGCTTCCGAAATTGAGTAATAATTGCCCTGTTTCAACCTGCCCCATATCTAATAATTCACTGGTAATTTTTAATAGTCTGTCACTATCGTCATTTATATTATTAATAAGCTCCTTTTGAAAATTTGTAATCGTTCCGTATCGTTTGTCTTCCATTAATTTTAAACTCATTTTGAGCGACGAAATCGGCGTTTTTAATTCATGCGAAACAGTAGCAATAAAATTGGTTTTGGCTTCATCCAGTTTGTAAAACCTGGTTATGTTTTTTAGCAATATAAAATACCCGATGCGTTTTGAAACAATTTCGCTTTTCCCAAACGGGTATTCCTCATCAGGGGTATAAATCTCAAACAACTCTTTTGTAAAGTAACATTCCTTGCGGTCAAGGTATAGTTTCAAGTCATTAAAATGTTCCGTTTCATTTATCAATTTGTCAAACAGGTCATTGTCTGCCGCAGCTTGCTTTGAAGAGCGGCCAATGAACTCCTTCTCATCTATGCCTAATAATTTAACTGCTACGGGATTGATGGATATTATCATGGCATTTTCATCAAAGCCAATAATGCCGTCTGTTACATTTTTTACAATAGTTTCAACCCGGAGTTTTTCCTGCTTTATTTTTGCCTGGCTGCTGTTTTCATAAACAAAAAGCTTTGCCGCCATTTGGTTAAATGCTTCCGCTAAGCCCGAAAATTCATTTTTAGAAGTAAACAACAGGCGCTTATTATAATTTTTATTAGCAATTTCTTTTATACCTTCAGTAAGTTCTTTAATGGGTTTTGTAATGAAATCCGGGAATACGATAGAAAAAATAAAAACAATAAGAAAACAAAGTGAAGTGATAAAGACGAAAATAAAGATGGCAGTATTTGCTGTATTATTGGCCTTTTCGTCTTTGTGCTCTATAGCTCGCATATTCACCTGCATGATACCGTAGGAAGATTTTTTCATTTTGCTGCGCAGTTCAGCGGCCAGCCCGGGCTGGTTTAAAGACTTGCTGAAACGCCGGAAATCAGCATAAAGTGTATCAGCCAGGGCTTTCTCACCCGGTTCGGTTATTGTATTTTCTTCATTTTTTATATTTAATTCAATTGTTTCAAGCTGATTGTTATTGGGGATGCCGGGGAGGTCGAGGGCCTGATTAATATTTTTAGTGAATATGAGCGAACTATAATTATCTCTTAAAATAGCTTTGGCATCATCTGAAAGCCGGTATATGTAATACGCGGCCAGACCGGAAATTAATAGAGAAACCATGAAAAGAAAACCAATACCGGCCCTTAAATTATTTTTAATATTCATGCAATTTATACTTGGCAAATATTTGTATCATAAGCATAGGATCAATTTTAATACGGATAACGGAACTTCAATAAATCATATATCGATTTTTAGCGTAGTGGCAAGGAATATGCCATTGACGGAACGAGGAAAATTTGAATTATTAATATTTTGATAATCAACGCGTTAAATTGTGCCAGTAAATTTTCCAATCTGCGGTATCTTGTCAATTCGGTATGGCTTATATTCAATTTGACAGGGTTTCGCAGCGTATGATTAAAATCTTATAATTCACACCTTGCTTTTTTGCCATTTTGATAAAAAACCCTATCAAAATGATGGTATTTTATCAAACTGAAAAAGCTAAAACTTACCCAATACGCTTGAATTATGCCTCTAAACGCAGAATTTTTAAATCAGGCACATTTTTGGCATAGTGAGTTTTGCCCTTTGTAATAAATGTAAATGGAAGTGTAAATAAATACCCCAAAACGAATAACAAAAACCAAAAATGCAGTCGACTATATTAATTGTTGAGGATGAAAATAAATTCGGGGGGCTGTTGTCAAGAATTATAGAAGCTGAAGGCTATAATGTTTTGCAGGCACAGTCGGCCCGGTCAGGTTTAAAACTTCTGGAAAGTGAAGATATAAGGCTGGTGATCAGCGATGTTAAACTGCCCGATGCCAATGGCGTTGACCTGGTAAAACGTATTAAAGACACACATCCATTTGTTGAAGTAATCAACCTTACCGCATTTGGCTCTATTAAAGATAGTGTAAAAGCTATGCAAAATGGAGCTTTCGATTATATTATGAAAGGGGATGATAATGACCGTATCATTCCTTTAGTACATAAAGCAGTTGAAAAAGCAAATTTGCAGTTTCAGATACATCAACTGGAAAAAAAGCTAAACAACCATTATACTTTTGAAAATATCCTCGGTAAATCAGTCTTAATTACCGACGCGATCGCCATGGCCAAAAAAGTCGCTCATACTAATACTACAGTATTATTATTAGGTGAAACCGGCACCGGCAAAGAGGTGTTTGCGCAGGCTATACATGAAGAGAGCAACCTCCGAAACAAGCCTTTTATAGCGGTTAACTGTAGTTTATTTTCAAATGAGTTATTAAAAAGCGAGCTCTTCGGGCATCTGGCAGGCTCATTTACCGGCGCCACGAAAGACAAAAAGGGCCTGTTTGAAGAGGCAGACGGGGGAACGCTTTTTTTAGATGAAATAGGTGAAATGAACCTTGAGCTCCAGGCAAGGCTTTTACGGGTTTTAGAAGACGGTACTTTTAACCGGGTAGGCGATTCAAAAAGCACAAAAGTAAACGCACGTATTATTGCGGCCACTAATAAAGACTTAAAACATGAGGCAGAAAATAACCGGTTCAGGCTTGATCTGTTCTATCGTTTGGCAGTATTTACCATTCAGCTTCCACCCCTTGCCGAACATAGGGAAGACATAGAAATTTTAGCGAATCATTTTTTAAAAGAATTTTCAAATAAACTCAACCGCAAGGTTAAAAAGATGGACGAGTTTTTTTTACAAGTATTAAATAATCATTCATGGAAGGGCAATATCCGCGAGCTAAGAAATGTATTGGAGAGGGCTGTGATAATTGCGAATGGCGATACACTTACTGCTGATCTGCTTCAATTTGATTTTTTTGCCGATAACACTGAAGATGCTGGCTCAACCTTAAACCTGGCAAGTATTGAGAGCAAATACATCCGCAAAGCTATGTCGCAATCTAAAGGGAATAAAACCGAGGCTTCGCGGTTGCTTGGAATTGGCTTATCTACCTTATACCGTAAAATTGAGGATTACAAATTATAAATCTAATTTAACTACCCGTCAAATCCAATCTTTGCTTAAATTAAAAGCATAGAGAATTCCCTTTTTCATCCTATAAAGTGACCATTCTTCCCATTTTTTAACTAAAAACAATATTTTTAGTTAATTTATATCTCAATTTTTAAAAAACAATACACCACATAAAGAATAAATCGATGATTAATGCTATTAATTGTCGATTTATACCTTTCGTTTCAAATATTTGAGATCATAATTCTCAAATTGGAGTGTTTTTATAAAAGCAATTAATTTTTTTATGCTATTTCTGGATTATTTGTTATCAAAAACTCAAAATTAGAAGATTTAATATTGTATTAATTTCAATTTTGATAATTTCCTCATTTTTTGGTTTAAGAAAAGCCGCACAATTCATTTTTCCCTTTCATTGTGATAATTCAACCTTGCCAGTTTGATGTTGTTTGCCAGTCGAATACATTTCACCTGCATGTCAATTAATTGATTATTAATGCTTTATGTTTCTAATCAATCTATTGGCATTAAAGTGGCATGGTGGGTAAATATTAAAATCAAATTAACATATTATCAATCCAACCCTTTAACAATTCGAAACATGAAAAAACTATTTACTCTTATTTTATTATTAGGATGTATTTTCCGGGCATCGGCCCAAACGGGTAGCCCTGTCATTAATATGATGAAAGCAGACGCTGGAAAACTGAAATCAGATTCCATCCGAAAAGCAGATTCGATTAAAAAAGCGGAAGACAATGCGACGCCTTTGGGCTATGCTGACTTTAGTTGGCTTAACGGAAATAACCGTCAATCTTCAAAATTATTAGACAACGCATATTTTACCGGTGATTTTACTTTCGATATGAACTACAGCCAGTCGAGCAATAACCCGAACGATGATATGGTAACAGGATCAACTGCTTTGGCACGTAACAACGAGGTTGACGTATCAATGGTGGCGATTGGCGGCGATTTTCATTATGACAATGTACGCGGCCGTATCATGACCCAATTTGGCACACGCGCTACTATTGTGCCGCGAAATGATTATAGCGGATATAAGGGTTTATATGACCTGCCGGATGCCTATCGCTACTTAAGTGAAGCTTATGGCGGTTACCATTTTGATGTGTGGCATGGTATCAACGTGGATATGGGTATTTTCATGTCGTACATTGGTTTGTTCTCTTATAATAACTTTGAAAACTGGGCCTATCAGCCATCTTATACTTCTGACAATACGCCGTGGTTCTTTAACGGTGTCCGGATACAGCTGTTCCCGTCGGTAAAAACGAAAGTCGAACTGTGGATAATCAACGGATGGCAATCTTATGGCACGTTTAATAAAATGCCAGGCTTCGGTGGTGCATATGTAGCCCAACCCAACCAACGTACGAAGATCATATCCAATAACTATTTCGGAACAGATGTTGCCGGTGCACCGGGCGTGAAAAGGTACCATACCGACAACTCATTCCAATATTTATATTACGATGGATCAGATAAAAAAGGGCCGGGCGTAAAACGTTTGGCATTCAGTGTCACTGCCGACTTTGGCGTTCAGAATGGTGTGGCTCCGGGAGGGGTCGTTTATTCGCCCTTTGGGAAAAACGCGTCTAACTTCATAAGTGGTATGGCATACAACAGGATGCAGTTTGGGGATCAAATGAAATGGGGATGGACCATAGGCGGCGGGTTTATGTCGAACCCAAGTCGTTATTTAGCATTAGTACCTCCGGGGCTTGCTACCGACTCGTTTTTAGCCGCTTCTGTTCCCGGTGCAAAAATGGCAGGTTGGGATGCCTCTACCTCTTTCGACTATGACCCTAATCAATTCTTAACAGTTCGTTTCGAATTGGTACACCGCTTTATGAATATCCCTTATTTCAACGGACCAGGCGGCGTTACTACCGGGCCAGGTGGGAATGGTTATCAAACTAACCCGTCAACTACTTACAATCCAAACTCATACATCCCGAATCCGCCAACCATTACAAATGCGCAGGGGCAAACAGTGGCTAATCCTAATTTTATTCCCTTTGATTTAGTAAATGCTGAAAGCAGGTTTATACTCGCTTTGATAGTTAGATTTTAAGATTGTGACCCAGGTAGTTGTTTTACCTGGCACATTAAACAGTATGAATTTAAAAATAGAATAATAGTAACCAAAGGTTTAACAATTTAATTAAATAAAATGAAAACTCTAAAATTATCCATCATTATGCTGATTATTATTGTTGGATTTAGTCAGCAATCAAATGCCCAAAACCAATCAAGCGGCTTGTACCTAACACTAAATGATTATCAAAACCATAAATTAAGTTATACAGGCTCCCCGATTTCTATTCATGAATTTCTCGGCGGCAGTTATGTAACTGTTATCAGCAACGGTCAAAAGCTACAACTCGAAAAGAGTAAAATATTTGGCTACCACGATAATGCCAATAACGATTACAGGTTTTTTAACAATAAGGCTTATCAAATTGTTGATACCCCGGAATTTTGCATTTATAGTTATGAAAAATTAACCCCGCAGGCAGGTGGTAAAGGCCCCAAGCCAACAATGGTTTATTATTTCAGCAAAAAAAATGATAGCGAAATACTACCCCTTACAACTGAGGATATAGCGGCGGCATTTCCTGACAATCCTAAATTCAGGAATATGGTTGAAATTGAATCACGGGTAAACATGAATCTTTATGCTTATGACAAACAGTCCCACGAATACAAAATAAAAGAATTATACGCCGAAAGTTTAAAATAATAATGATATACCTGCCTGAAATTGAAAGCAGGTTAAGATAAACGCGGGCTTTTTTTATAATTAATTGTTGTTTATTAGTTATAATTCGGTTTGATTGAGGCTCGCGTTTCAAAGGGGAATAGACGTATTCCCCTTTATAAAAATTCAAACAGGGATATTTAAAACCAAAAGAAAATGACAGAAAAATCAAGTGAATATATGGCTGCGGAAAGCGGGCCCTATTTTCAATTTTTAAGCGAAAAAGCACACGTTAAACTCGAAAAGATTGATACTAACCCATTTGTAAGGATTAGCGCACCCGACAGGAGCATTCCATTTGTAGTACTCCCAAACGGAAGGGTTATACCGGATATCACAGCAAATAACCCTAAAATTATTTTGAACAATATTCAGTTTAATAATACTTCGGATAAACAAATCGGGGCCGGGTATATTGATATATATCACGGAAATAAGACGCTGTTGTTCCGCTCTATCGAAAGTCTTCTTTTTCAAAAAAAATGGCTTGTTGCTGATATTGTCCTGGCTTTAAGGATTGAATTGAATTTGTATTATCCCGGCTATCAAATTCGATCCAATTAATTAAGACCCGGGAATTTAAATATTCGCTTTTCGCAATTTTTCCGGCAGGACTTAAGAGGGTCAGCAGTCCCGGGTTCGTTTAGCAGGAATTAGTTTAATTTTCCGTGATGCCGGGATCTGAAAAATATTAAAAATGAAAAAGTTTATACCCTTTGGCGCA
>Ga0206864_1065_pt1 | contig 38063 bp, 32 predicted proteins | sample Alteio_BWOrgCont_42_FD_152632 | JGI IMG/M metagenome (GOLD analysis project Ga0206864, IMG submission 152632) | Enriched cells from forest soil in Barre Woods Harvard Forest LTER site, Petersham, Massachusetts, United States -... | ecosystem: Environmental > Terrestrial > Soil > Temperate forest >...
CCGGAGGAAATTTTGCGCCGCATCTGGGCATCATCGCCGGAAATCTCACGGCACCGGTCGCCGGCCGCCCCGCTTTGCTCACGCACGACGAGATGACGACAATTTTTCACGAGTTTGGCCACTTGTTGCACCATTTGCTCGGCGAGGTGGAGGTCAAGTCGCTCAACGGTGTGCGGGTGACCTGGGACTTTGTCGAACTGCCGTCGCAGATCATGGAGAACTGGGCCTGGGAGCGCGCCGGGTTGGATTTTGTGGCCCGGCACTTCGAAAGCGGCGCGCCGCTGCCCGAAGATGTTTTCCGGAAAATGCGCGCGACGCGCCGCTTCATGGCCGCGACGGCGATGATGCGCCTGCTCGCCTTCAGCAAAATGGATCTCGATTTGCATTTGCACGCGGAGGCACTGGCCGCGACGCCGCCGGCGGAGCTGGACGCCTGGCTGCGGCCGCGTCTGGCCCAATACCTGCCGCGTTACCGGACGGAGCCGCCCATGTTCGCGCCGCGTTTCACCCACGTTTTTGCCGAGCCCGTGGGCTATGCCGCCGGTTATTATTCCTACAAATGGGCGGAAGTGTTCGACGCGGACGCCTTTACCCGCTTCCAGCAGGAGGGTTTGCTCAATGCGGTGACCGGTCGGGAGTTTCGGGAAAAAATCCTGGCGCGCGGCAATAGCGCCCCGCCGGAGGAATTGTTCCGCGATTTTCTCGGGCGGGCCCCCCGCCCTGATGCCGACCTCGCCCGTTGCGGATTATAACGGGAAAGAAAGTCACGCGATGGGCGCGGCTGCTTTCCCCGTGGCGGATGCTTCCGGCATTGCTGCGGACTGGGGCGTATCCAGAAGGCGTCGGACGCGTTCAAGCAGGGTGTTCAGGGAAAATGGCTTCTGTAGACGGTCAGTCCCCTCACCCATTTTTTCCCCGGCGTGGAGGTTCTCGTAGCCGGACATCAGCAGCACGCGCAAAGTCGGGTATTCTTGGCGCAGCTGGGTGGCCAGGGCGCGGCCCGAAAGCTTGGGTAATACAATATCGGCGATGAGGAGATCAAAATTCCCCTTTTTTTCCTGAAAGTGCACCAGAGCGTCCTCGCCGGTGGCGGCCAGCACCGTGGCATAGCCGTGCATATCGAGCAGGTTTTTAACGCAATCGGCGAAATTCGGGTCGTCTTCCACCAGCAGGATGCGCTCGTGGCCGCCGGGGGCTGCCACCGGAGCGTCTTCGTGGACGACCCCCGGCGTGGTTGGGGCTTCGATGGCGGGAAGGTAGATGGTGAAGACCGAGCCTTTGTCCGGCTCGCTTTGCACGTCAATTTTGCCCCGGTTTTGTTTGACCAGGCTGTAGACCATCGCGAGCCCCAGGCCCGTCCCCTTGCCAACCTCCTTTGTGGTGAAGAACGGCTCAAAAATTTTGTCGCGAATTTCATGCGGGATGCCGCAACCGGTGTCGGCCACGCTCAACAGCACGAAGGGCCCCGGCCCGTGCAAATCGAGACGGGCCGCCTCCGGCGAGTCAAATTTGCGGGCGGTTAGGCTGATGGTGATGCGTCCGGCCTCGGCGATCGCATCGCGCGCATTGAGGCAGAGGTTGACCAGCACCTGCTCAATTTGGCCGGCGTCGGTGTAAAGTTGCGGCAGGCCGGCCGGGGCATCCACGATCAATTCGATGTTTTCGCGGATGACGGGGCGCATCATTTTTTCCACTTCGCGCACCACGAACGCGGGTGAAATGGTTTGCGGCGGCGTGGCGGAGCGGCGGCTGAAGGTCATCAACCGGGCGACCAGGTCGGCGCCGCGCTGTCCGGCCGCCCGGATGTTGCGGTAATATTTTGTCAGGTGGTCGTCGGGTTTGGCTTTGAGCAGCAGCAGATCCGCGTAGGAATTGATGATCGCCAGCAGGTTGTTGAAATCGTGCGATATCCCTCCGGCGAGCCGGCCGACGGCGTCGAGCTTTTGGGTGCGGCGGATGTTTTCCTCCAGTTGATCAAGCTGGGTGACGTCGCGCAGGATGATGACCCGGCCCAGGGCGGCGCTGTCCGTTTCCGCCAGCGCGTTGGTTTGAATTTGGACGAGGCGCACTTCGCCGTGCGGGCTGACCAGCAAAAGCGGGTGTGATGGCTCGGTCCGGAATCCGGGTTGAAGCAAACGTTCGGCAATTTCCGGCAGGCGCGTGCGGGTTTCGCGTTCGCGCAGGTCAAGCAATTCGCTGATCGGGCAGTTTTGCGCGGCCCCGTGGGGCAGGCCCAGCACGCGTTCGGCGGCGGGGTTGAGGTACGTCAGCCGGCCGGCGGCGTCGGTGGTGAGCACGTAGTCTTCCAGCGCGCCGAGGGTGGCGGCCAGGCGCTGTTCGGTGGCTTTGCCGATGCAGTCCAGCCGGGCCTTGTAGAGCGCCATTTCGATCGTGATCAGCACCTCCTTCTCGCGGTAGGGCTTGAGCAGGTAGGCGAATGGGGCCGTGCGGCGGGCCCGCTCAATCGTCGCTTCGTCGGAAAAAGCCGTGAGGTAAATGAGTGGAACTTCGCGCTCCCGGCGGATTTTTACGGCCGTTTCCACGCCGTCCTGCTCGCCCGGGATATTGATGTCCATCAATATCAAATCCGGCTTGGTTTCCCGCGCCATTTGCTCGGCCTGCCCGCTGGAGGCCGCCATGCCGGCGACCTGGTAGCGGCCGCGGGAAAGTATCTTTTGCAGGATAAAGGCCGAACTCGGATCGTCCTCCACGATCAAAATACGTGGCGGTGACGCCGTGGTGCCGGCAGCGCCAGAGCTTGCGACCGTCGTAGGCTGGATCGAACTCATAAGGCGTATCCGTGTTTTAGCTCGGCACACTGCACGCCAGCCTCCGCTCGCGCAGGCCAACATGATGGGGTAAAATCATTTCTGGGGTTTGTTACCCGGGCAAGTAAATCCCTTCGGGTCAATACCCTAGTTCTTTCGGAATTTTCCATTACCGGGCTATAACCTCATGTTAATTAATTGCTTTGTCCATGCGATGCACACTATAAACAGTTATCGGTTGTCCGTGTCCATGCTCTTCCAATGGCTTTTTCGCCTGAATTATCCCAAGGTTGACACCCCATTATTATTTGATACACTCATCACCGTGCCAGTGAGTCAATTTAGACCCCGGCGGGATGGGTGCCGAGTACTTTACCTATGAAAAGAGTGGTCATCATTGAAGATGAAACAATGCTGCGCGACCTGCTCGCTGAGCTGTTGAAAAGCTTTCCCCTTTGCACTTTGGCCGGCACCTATGGCGACGGTCTTGAGGGGTGGAAGGCGCTCCAGAAAATCAAGCCCGACATGGTGCTGCTGGATATCAAACTGCCCTCGCTCAACGGGCTGGATATTCTGCGCCGGTTGCGCGAGCAGGTGCCCAATTGCAATGTGCTGCTCTTTAGCGCTTATTTCACCACCGGCATGGTTCGCCAGGCGCTGAAGGCCGGCGCCAACGGCATCATCGAAAAAACCGCCGGCTTGCCCGAGATGGAAAAAGCCATCCGCGCCGTGGTCGATGGCGGCACCTACCTTGGCCCGGGCGTGGCCGACATGGTCCGCCGCATCATGATTGACCCGGATAAGGACGACTCTCTGGAAAATCTTTCGGAACGCGAACGCGAGGTCCTGCAGTACGTGGCCGAGGGGTATAGCACCAAGGAAATTGCCGTGAAGCTTTCCATCAGCGTCAAAACTGCCGAGACCCATCGCTCCAATCTCATGACGAAGCTCAATCTGCACGGCATCGCGGGGTTGACGCGTTATGCTATTGAACACGGGCTGATCAAATCGGCCCCGCCCACTTTGTCGACCGAGGGCTAGGCGTCGGCGCGCGCGCGCGCCTCGGCCACCGCGGCGTCCATCCACGCGTCCAGTTTTGGTTTCAACAAGGCTTCGAGCGCGGGGCGGCCTTCTGGTTTGGCCAGCGGCTCTTTCGCAAAGAAATAAATTTTCAGTTTCGGCTCGGTGCCGCTGCCGCGGATGGCGCACCGCCAGCCCCCCGCGAGGTCGTACAGCAGGAAATCTTCCCGCGGAATGGTTTCGCCTTCCTCGTCATGATGTTCGAGGAGAAAGTCATTGGCTCGCTCCACCGGGCGCCCGCCGAATGTTTTTGGCGGGTTGGCGCGCAAAGAGGACAGCGCTCGCTGGATTTGGGCGACGCCCGCCGCGCCTTCAAAAGTCAGCGTCCGCAGCGATTCCTTGTGATAATCATGCCGGGCATACAGCGCATCGAGCGCGGCCGTGGCGGTTAGCTTGCGCGTGGCCAGCCACGCGGCGAGTTCGGCGCACATCGCCGCCGCCGCATTGGCATCCTTGTCCCGCACGGTGTCCCCCGCGAGGCAGCCGTAACTTTCTTCGGCGGCAAAGACCATCCACGACGAATGATTCACGTATAATGCCGCCCGTTCGGCGGGAGGCAGGGCGGCAATCTCGGCCGGCTGGCGCTGGTCCCCGGCCGCTGCCAGCGCGGTAAAAAGCTGTTGCTCGTATTTGCGCAATTTTGCGCCCATCCATTTGAATCCCGTCAACGTGTTGACGCAACTGGCGCCATGACTGCGGGCGATGACATCGAGCATCGGCGTGGTGACAAAACTTTTCAGCAGTACGGCGCGCGGGCAGCCTGCTTTTGGCAACCAGCCGAGTTCCTTGGCACGCTGCAAGCGGTAATCCGCGATCAACACGCCAAGTTCGTTGCCGGTGAGTGACCGATATGAGCCGTCCGCCTCGCGGAAGACCGTGCCGATCCGGTCGGCATCCGGGTCGGTGGCGAGGCCCGTATCGGCCTGGCTGGTGCGGGCGGTTTCCAAAACCTGTGCGAGCGCGCGGGGATCTTCCGGGTTGGGCGAGGGCACCGTGGGGAATCTCCCGTCCTGCTTCATCTGCGGGGCGACTTCGACCACTTCCGCACCGAGGCGGCGCAGCAAGCCGGGTATCACCACGCCGCCGGTGCCGTGCAGCGCCGAGTAGACAATTTTCGGGCGGCGCGCGCGAATCAAGGGCGCGTCCAAAACCACCTGGACGACGGCCTCCACATATTTTTGGTCGAGTTCCGCGGAAACGGTTTCCCAGCCCTGGCCCTTCGCCGCGGTGGCTTGTTGCAGCACCGGGCCGGTTTCCGGCAATTGGACCGCGCGGACTGCCTCCACAATCTGGTCGGCCAGCGGTGGGACGACCTGGCCGCCGTGAGCCGCATAAACCTTGTAGCCATTGTCGTACGGTGGGTTATGGCTGGCCGTGAGCACAATGCCGGTGTCGGCTCCCAGCGCCCGCACCGAAAAGCTCAATTGCGGCGTCGAACGCGGCCCGGTAAACAGCCACGCCTCGCCCCCGAGGCCCGTCCAGACGCGCGCGGCCAGTTCCGCGAAGTAACGGGAAAAATGCCGCACATCGTGCGCGATGACCAGGCGCGGGCGCGGATTTTTCCCACCGGCATTTTTCACGCTGCGAAAAAGGCCCATTGTGGCGCGCGCGACGGTGACGTCATTGAGCGTGTTTGCGCCCACCGCCGGGTGAGCGGGGTTGTCCGTCCCGCCCGGGCCGAGTTCCACGGCCGCCGGCTTGCGCCCGATGACGCGGCCCCTCATGCCGCCGGTGCCGAAACTCAATTCGCGGAAGAAGCGGTCTTCCAATTCGTCCCACGCTTTCGTGTCGACCAGTTCATCGAGCGCCGCCTGCGCCCAGGCGGGCAAAAAACCGCCCGTGCGCCAGGCGGCCAGGCGCTCATTTGCAGCCGGGGAAAGTTTTTCGGTCATGGCGGCAAATTAGTTTAAAACCAGTCCGTCGGCCAGTTTTGGTTTTTGGGTGAGGACACTCCAGCGTGCGCTGACGCTGGCGTCGTCGTCGCCAAAGAGCGGGCTGATTTCCAGGGCAAAGGCTGGCCGGCCTGTGTCATCCATGGGAACGGCCACGCCGGCGGCTTGGAGCCAGCGCGCGAACTGGCGCAATTGATCATCGCGGCAGGTTTCGACGGAATCTTCTCCTGCGGCGTTTTTCACGGGGGAAAAATCATCTGCCCGGGTGGTCTCGATAATGGTGGCCTGGCGCGCGAAGGGCAGGGCGTCGAAAACGAACATTTCGAATTTTACGCCGTTGGGTTCGTTCGGCTGCACGGATTGGCCATTCGCATCCACCGTGGTGACTTTTTTGTTGGCGCGATGAAAAGGCAGGCGCACGGCCGCGTCGCGCCCCGCACCGACGCGGGCGACAAATTCACGATCCAGCGCATGGATGCCAATCGATCCAGCCCGGAAGCGCAGCGCGCCACCCGGTTCGCGTTCTTCGCAAAGTTCTCGCGGCATGTCGCTGTATTCGACGACAACCACCCGGCCCTGCGGGTCGAGGCAGAGGTGCCCGATTTTTTCTCCCGGACCCCGCTTGGGAATCATCTTGGTCGACATCTCGGAGCCGGTTTCGAGATGGCAGCCGATGAATTCCGCATCGACGCAGCGCACGAGCGGGTTGTCCACTTGGAAATAACTCAATGTTTGCACGCCCAACTCCCGCAGAAGTTCGATGGCGCCGCCGCGCGCCAAGGCGCGCAACGCGCCGCCGTGGCCGTCGGGGCTGAGGGCGATGCGGTCGGGCGCTTCGAGTATGATTTTGCCGTCGAAGTCCACGGCTGGCATTGTCCCCTGGGGAAAGAAAAACACCCGGGCCCGGTCCAGGCCGAAAAATTGATGCTCGGCAAAAAAATCCTGGGTGGCGGCGTCGTTCGCCGGGCTGGTCAGGATGAGCCAGGGCGGCGTTTTGCCATGGCGCACACCCGCGGCCCGGATTTTTTCCGCAAAGACTTGAAAGAGGGAATGCCCGCGCACCGGGGTGACGGGGAACGCGCCTTTCGGGCCGTCGAAACCCAGGCGCGTGCCTTGGCCGCCGGCAACCGTAAAACAGGCCACGGCGCCGGCGCGCAAGGCATCCTCACCCCGGGCTTTGGCGCGCGCCCATTGGGCGGGGTCGCCGCCATTTTCCAGGCGGGCCAGGGCCGGCGCGGGCCGTAACCGGGAAAAATCAATGGTTGGCTTTGCGCCACCGCGCAGATGGGTTTCGACCAGCAGGGAAATTTCGGCGAGGTCGATCTTGGCGGCTTGTCCGCCCAACTCGGTTTTCTGGGCCGGAGTCAGCCGCTCCCAAAACTGGAAGACCCGGCCCTGCCCGGCGCGCTCAAAGGCGGCGCGCAATGTGGCGGGATTTGACGAAGACACGGACGCGGCGGAAACGGGATTCATGCAACCGGCAGACGCTGTGGGCGGTTAAGGGTGGCGGGTGGCGGGGTTCGTTGCGGCCGGAGATTGCCGGGAGGGCGGTAGGGGCGCGTTCAACGCGGAACGCGTGCCGTCAACATCGCTCACCGACGCGGCGCCGGTTACGGGATCCACATTAAAACGAAAAATGAGTTCATCCGGCCGTGCATAGTCGAGGTGGGCGCGGGCCATGCGGTCAAGAAAATCCGGGTCGGTTTGGAGCCGGTGAAGAATCTCCTGGTATTTTCCAAGTTGTACGTGCAAGGCGTCGACTTGGCTCTGGGCCGCGGCTTCTTTTTGGCGGAAATTATCCACTTCGAGCTGGGCGTCATGGATCAATTTCGCGGCGTATGCGCCGCCGAGCGCCAGCAGCAAAACGAGTGCTCCGGAAATAAACTTATAAACAGCCGTGGATCTCATGGAGATTGCTTCAACGCATATTATTGGGCGGTTCGGCGCAAGCCCAGACGGAAATCAACCCGGTTCCATGACGCGAGGCCGGTCAAAATCAGCCCGCTGCGCGGCAACTACGGCAGCAGCGTGTCACCCATGAGGAAGCGGTCGGCTTCGCGCGCCGCGCCGCGCCCTTCATTGATGGCCCAGACGACGAGGCTTTGTCCGCGCCGGCAATCTCCGGCGGCAAAGACCCCGCGCAGGTTCGTCGCATATTTGCCGTGGTCAGCCTTGGCGTTGGTGCGGGCGTCACGCTCTATTTTCAGGGCATCCAGCAAAGGCTGTTCTGGCCCAAGGAAACCCATCGCCAGCAAAACCAACTGCGCGGGAATTACGCGCTCGCTGCCTTTGACCACCTGCGGGCCGAATTGCCCGGCTTCATTCTTTTTCCATTCCACATTGACAAGTTCCAAACCGCTGATTTGGCCGTTTGCGTCACCGACAAACTTTGTTGCGGTAACCAGATACTGGCGCGGGTCGGCGCCAAATTTTGCCGCGGCTTCCTCCTGTCCGTAATCCAGTTTGTAAACCTTGGGCCATTCCGGCCACGGATTGTTCGGCGCGCGCTCCAGGGGCGGTTGCGCGAGAATTTCAAGTTGCGCGAGCGACTTGCAGCCATGGCGCATGGCCGTGCCGACGCAGTCCGTCCCCGTGTCGCCTCCGCCGATGACGACGACATGTTTGCCGCGCGCATCAATGGGCGGGCGTTGGGTGTCGGTGATGCCCTGGTCGAGGAGGAATTTTGTGTTCGTATGGAGATACTCCATCGCGAAGTGCACGCCCTTGAGTTCGCGGCCGGGAATCGGCAAGTCGCGCGGCTTGGTCGCGCCCGTGCAGAGCACCACCGCGTCGAATTCCTTCAATAATTTTTCCGCGGCATAATTCACGCCCACTTCGACATTGGTTTTAAAGACAATCCCTTCCTTCGCCATCACATCCACCCGGCGTTGGACGACCGCTTGCTTGTCGAGCTTCATGTTGGGGATGCCATACATAAGCAATCCGCCGATGCGGTCGGCGCGCTCGAAAACGGTGACGAGGTGTCCGGCGGAATTCAACTGCGCGGCGCACGCCAGGCCGGCCGGGCCGGAGCCAATGACCGCAATTTTTTTGCCCGTGCGGTGCGCGGGCGGCTGGGGGATGATCCAGCCTTCCTCCCAGCCCTTGTCGGCAATGGCGTTTTCAATGCTTTTGATGGTGACGGGTGGCTCGATGACTCCGAGCACACACGAACCTTCGCATGGCGCGGGGCAGACACTTCCGGTAAATTCGGGAAAGTTGTTGGTATGGTGCAGACGTTCCAACGCTTCCCGCCACTGTTTTTTATATACCAGGTCGTTCCATTCGGGAATGAGATTGTTAATCGGACAGCCGGAGGCCATGCCGCTGATGAGCTGGCCGGTGTGGCAGAACGGCGTGCCGCAATCCATGCAGCGGGCGCCCTGGGTTTGCAGCTCCTGGTCCTCGCGGTGGAGGTGGAACTCCTTCCAGTCCTTGATGCGTTCAGCCGGTGAGCGGTCGGGGCCGGAGTCGCGTTTAAAATCGAGAAAGCCAGTGGGTTTGCCCATGGGAAAAAGGGAGTCAGGAGACAGAAGTCAGGAGAGGGGTGATGGCGGGAGGTTGCGACTTTTGCCCAAGTGGGCAATATAGCTATGAAGCAATCGAGCCACTTCGTCGAGTTGAGTTTCCAAGGAAAGGGTTTCGGAATAATGGAGGTCGCGGGCCAGAATCAAATAATAGCGGCATTCTTCAAGAGAGCCTTGGCTAATGTTGTAGAAACGCGCTTTGTCTGCGAGGCTGTGTTTGCGGAAGCCTTCGGCGATGTTGGCGGGAATGGAAACGGCGGCGCGGCGTAATTGGCTGGTGAGTCCATAAAGTTCGTGTTTGGGAAATGTCTCAGTAATTTTATAAACTGCGAGCACAAAGGCATGGGCCTTTTGCCAAACCAGGAGGGCTTGGAATGATTGAGCCGGTGTGGGCATGGGCGTGGTGCTCCTGTCTTCTGGCTACTGTTTCCTGTCTCCTTAATTCCCACCGACCCGGGAGAGGTCTTTCGCATTGGCTTCAAACGCCGCCAGCAACGCCTGTTCGCCAGTGAAGCCCTGGGCCTCGACTTTTTTAATCTGCGTGAGCATGCGTTCGTAGTCCTTCGGGAAAACCTTGGCAAATTTCGGCAGGTATGCATCCCAGTTTTCGAGGAGGCGTTTCGCCTTCGCCGAGCCGGTCAGCCGCGCGTGTTTTTCGATGAAGGCTTTGACTTCGGCGATTTCCTCGTCGCTGCTCTCGATGAGTTTGTAAAGATTCACCATCGCCGGGTTCAGGCGCTGGCCGAACAGTCCGTCCTCGTCGAGCACGTAAGCCAGCCCACCCGACATGCCCGCAGCGAAATTGCGCCCCGTCGGCCCGAGCACGACCACCTTGCCCCCGGTCATGTATTCGCAGCCATGATCTCCGACGCTTTCGACGACCGCGTGGACACCCGAGTTGCGCACGCAGAAGCGCTCGCCCGCCATGCCCTGGATGAAGGCTTCACCGGCCGTCGCGCCGTACAACGCCACGTTGCCGATGATCATGTTGACGCCCGGTTCAAACGTGCTGGTTTTCGGCGGTGTAATGATGATGCGCCCGCCGGAAAGGCCTTTGCCGACATAGTCATTCGCGTCGCCCTCAACGCGGATGGTGATGCCCCTGGGCATAAACGCACCGAGCGATTGCCCGGCTGAGCCGTGGAAATTCAACTGGATGGTGTCGTCGGGCAGGCCGGTGGGGCCGTGCCGGCGCGTGAGTTCGCTGCCGAGGATGGTACCGACGACACGGTGCGTGTTCTTGATGGGCAGGTTGACCACCACCGGCTGTTTTTTCTCCAGCGCCGGTGCGCAGAGCTTGAGCAAGTGCGTGTTGTCGAGCGCGGCGTCGAGGCCGTGGTCCTGCGGCATCTGGCAATAGGTACCCACTTCCGGGCCGACGTCGGGCCGGTAAAGAATTTTCGAGAAATCGAGGCCCTTGGCCTTCCAGTGGTTCACCGCCTGGTGGACGGCGAGCTTGTCCACGCGCCCGACCATTTCGTTGACGGTGCGGAAGCCGAGCTTGGCCATGTATTCGCGCATCTCCTGCGCGATGAAGCGCATGAAGCGTACGGCATATTCCGGGTCGCCGTTATATTTCGCGCGCAGGCGCGGGTCCTGCGTGGCGATGCCGACCGGGCAGGTGTTGAGATGGCACACCCGCATCATCAGGCAGCCCAGGGTGACGAGCGGCGCCGTCGCAAAACCAAATTCCTCCGCGCCGAGCAGCGCGGCGATAACGACGTCGCGCCCGGTCTTGAGCTGGCCGTCCGTTTCAATCACCACGCGGCTGCGCAGATTGTTGAGCAAAAGGGTCTGGTTCGTTTCGGCCACGCCGAGTTCCCAGGGCGCGCCCGCGTGCTGGATGGACGACAGGGGCGAGGCCCCCGTGCCGCCGTCATGGCCGGAAATCAAAATCACGTCGGCTTTGCCCTTGGCCACACCCGCAGCGATGGTGCCGACGCCGATTTCGGCCACCAGCTTGACGTTGATGCGCGCCTTCGTGTTCGCGTTTTTCAAGTCGTGGATGAGCTGGGCCAGATCCTCGATGGAATAAATGTCGTGGTGCGGCGGCGGTGATATGAGGCCGACGCCCGGCGTGGTGCCGCGCACCTTGGCGATGGGCGGGTAAACCTTGGTGCCGGGCAATTCGCCGCCTTCGCCGGGTTTCGCACCCTGCGCCATTTTGATTTGGAGCTCCTGGGCATTGATCAGGTAATTGCTCGTCACGCCAAAACGTCCGCTTGCGACCTGTTTGATCGCGCTGTTTTTGCTGTCGCCGTTCGGCTCCAGCATGTAGCGCACCGGGTCTTCGCCGCCTTCGCCGGTGTTCGACTTGCCGCCGAGGCGGTTCATCGCGATGGCCAGCGCCTCGTGTGCCTCCTTGGAAATCGAACCATACGACATCGCGCCGGTCTTGAAGCGTTTGACGATGGCTTCGACCGACTCGACTTCTTCGAGGGGCACGGGTTTTTCGGCCAGTTTAAATTCAAACATCCCGCGTAGCGTGCACAGGTTGCGCGATTGCTCGTCAATCAGCTTCGAGTATTCCTTGAAGATGGCAAAATCGTTGGCGCGGGTGGCCTTTTGCAGTTTATGAATCGATTGCGGGTTCCACAGGTGGAACTCGCCGTCCGCGCGCCATTGGTAAACGCCGCCGGCTTCCAGCGCGTGCGTGTCCTCGCCGTCGTGCGCCGGGTAGGCGTGGCGGTGCCGCTGGCGCACCTCATCGGCGATGGTGTCCAGTCCGATGCCTTCGATGCGCGAGGCCGTGCGGTGGAAATATTTGTCCACCACATCGTGGTTGATGCCAATGGCTTCAAAAATCTGCGCGCCGCGGTAGCTGGCGTAGGTTGAAATGCCCATCTTCGCCATCGTCTTGATGACGCTCTTCACGCCCGCCTGGATGAAATTCTTGCACGCCTTTTCATAATCCACGCTCAATTTTCCATCGTGGATGAGGTCGTAAAGCGTTTCAAAGGCCAGGTAGGGATTCACGACATCCGCGCCAAAGCTGAACAGCAGCGCGAAATGATGCACCTCGCGCGGCTCGCCCGTTTCGAGGATGAGCGACACCAGTGTGCGCGTGCCGCGCCGGATGAGGTGGTGGTGCAGGCCGGACGTGGCGAGCAGGGCGGGAATGCCCGCGTGCTTTTGATCTAGGCCCCGGTCGCTGAGCACGAGCAGGTTCGCCCCCTTGGCGATGGCCTGGTCGGCGGCGGCGAACAATTTTTCCAGCGCGGCGGCCAGGCCCGGCCCGCCGAGGTCCGGCTCGAACAAAATCGGCAATTCCGCTGACTGGAAGCCTTCGCGCTGAATGTGGCGCAGCTTGGCCATCGTCTTATTATCAATAATCGGGTCGTGCAGCTTGATCCGGCGGCAGTTTTCCGGCAGCGACTCAACCAGATTGCGCTGCGTGCCGAGGAAGGTTTCCGACGCGGTGATGACGGCCTCGCGGATGGAGTCAATCGGCGGGTTCGTCACCTGCGCGAAGAGTTGCTTGAAGTAATTATAAAGGAGCTTGGGCTGGTTGGAAAGGACGGCCAGCGGAATGTCCGTGCCCATCGAGCCGAGCGGCTGCACTCCGTCCCGGCCCATCGGGGTGAGCAGGAAACGCAGGTCTTCATAAGTGTAGCCAAAGGCCTTCTGACGCAGGAAAACGGTGGCGTGGTCCACACCGTGGGCCTCGCGGTCGGGCAGTTCCTCGATCTTGACGCGGTATTTCGCCAGCCACTCGCCGTAGGGCTGGGCTTTGGCGAAAGTGTCTTTGATTTCCGTGTCGTCCACGATGCGGCCCTGCTGGGTGTCCACAAAGAACATCCTTCCGGGTTGCAGCCGGCCTTTGAACGCCACGTTCGCCGGGTCCACATCCACCACGCCGACTTCCGACGCCATGATCACGCGGTCGTCCTTGGTGACATAATAGCGCGAAGGCCGCAGACCGTTGCGGTCGAGCACCGCGCCGACGCAGATGCCGTCAGTAAAGGAAATCGAGGCCGGTCCGTCCCACGGCTCCATCAGGCACGCATGGTATTCGTAGAATGCGCGTTTCTCCGCGCTCATGCTCTCGTGGTTTTCCCACGGCTCGGGAATCATCATCATCACCGCGTGCGGCAGCGACCGGCCGGCCAGCACGAGGAATTCGAGGCAGTTGTCAAACATGCCCGAGTCGGACCCGTCTTCCTGGATAATCGGAAGGACTTTCTTCAGGTCATCGCCAAACAGCGCGCTGGCGATTTGCGCCTGGCGCGCGTGCATCCAGTTCACATTGCCGCGCAGCGTGTTGATTTCGCCGTTGTGCGACATGTAGCGGTTCGGGTGCGCGCGGAACCACGCCGGGAACGTGTTGGTCGAAAAACGCGAGTGCACTTGCGCCAGTGCGGACTCGAAGTCCGGGTCGTTCAAGTCGGGGAAATATTTCTCAAGTTGCGTCGAGGTCAGCATGCCCTTGTAGATGAACGTGCGGGCCGACAGGCTGGTGATGAAGAACAGCGTGTTGCGCGCGTCGTGGTTGGGCAGGGTGTAGCGCAGCTTGTTTGACGCCACGTGGCGGATGACGAAAAGTTTCCGCTCGAAGCTCAAATCATCCTTCAGCGCCGGGTTGCGCCCGATGAAGAGTTGTTTGATGACCGGCTCAACCGCCAGGGCCGTGGGCCCCACATCCGCGCCTTTGCTGTCCACGGGCACGGTTCGCCAGCCGAGCACTGTCTGGCCCTCGGCGCGCACGGCGTCTTCCAGGCCGCGTTCGCATTCGGCGCGCTCTTTCGCATCGCGGGGCAAAAAGACTCCCGCCACGCCATATTGTCCCGCCGGGGGCAGCTTGACGCCCTGCTTCGCCAGCTCGCGGCGCAGAAATTTGTCCGGAACCTGCACGAGGATGCCTGCGCCGTCGCCCGTGTTCGTCTCGCAGCCACAGGCCCCGCGGTGCTCCATGCTTTCGAGCATCGTCAGCGCGTCCCGCACAATCTGGTGCGACTTGCGTCCCTTGATATGGACGATAAAGCCGACGCCGCACGAGTCATGCTCAAACGCCGGGTCGTAGAGCCCCTGGGCGGGGGGCTCTCCGGCGGCGTTGCGTGGAGGAAGTGCACTCATGGAATTTCGAAGGAAAATCCGGCGGACGCGGAGCGGTGGCGGCTCGGAGGAGCTTCTGCCGCCCGCGCGGCCAGTTAGACAAAGGCAGATTTATTTTTCACGCAACTAAAAATCGCAGCATTTTCCGCGCCGGGCTGGCTTGTTCAACTGCCTTGCAATTACGGGTCAATTTTTGCCAACGCCGCTTGCCCTCAACGTCCGGCCCGTTAAACTGGAACGCTTCATGCCCGCCGCCGCGCCCAAGCCCGCTGCCGCCGCGCCCGATTATTCGAATGGCGCGCTCACGTTGCGCCTGCTCAAGCTGACCTGGCATTACAAATATCTCTGCCTCCAGGTGCTCGCGCTGCAGTTGGTGTTGCTCACGCTGGGTTTGCTCGGCCTCAACCTCACCGGCACCGGCATTGACTACGTGCGCCATGCCGTGGACGCGAGCGTCCCCGCGCCGAATTGGCCGGTGTGGCTGCCCGCGCCCGCCGCCGGTGCGCCGGTGCTGCACGGGCTATGGATTATCGCGGGCGCAATTCTCCTTTTTGCTTTGCTGCGTTCGGTGCTCAATTACGCCTACACCGTCGGCATCGGCCTGCTGACGCAGCACCGCCTGGTGGTGGACATGCGCACGCAGGTTTATGACAAGCTCCAGCGCCTGTCCTTCCGCTTTTTCGACGAAAACGCCAGTGGTTCCATCATCAACCGCTGCACGAGCGACGTGCAGAACGTCCGCGCGTTCGTGGACCAGGTGGTCATTCAAATTTTCATTATGCTGATTTCGCTGACCATCTATGTCATCTACATGGTCAACATCAGTCCGCGGCTCGCGCTGGCCTGCCTGGCCACCATGCCGCTGTTATGGATTCGCTCGGTGTTCTTCGCCCGGGAAATTCGCCCCGCCTACGTCGAAAGCCGCGAATTGATGGACAATCTCGTGCTCTCCTTCGCCGAGTGCGTCCAGGGCATCGGCACCATCAAGGGTTTCGCCCTCGAGGATCAGGCCATCGCGCGTTTCAGCGCCGACAACCAGCGCGTCGCCACGCAGCGCTACGGCATTTTCCGCGCCGTCAGCCTGTACTCGCCCACGATGGACATGCTGACGCAGATTGGAATGATTGTCCTGCTCGGTTATGGCGGCGTCATGGTGGTGCGCGGCGAAATCCAGCTTGGCGCGGGCCTGGTTGTGTTCGCCGGCCTGCTCCAGCAATTTTCCGGTCAAGTCAACACCATGGCCTCGGTGGCGGATTCCATCCAGCTGGCGTTGACGAGCGCGCGCCGTGTCTTCGAAGTGCTCGACGCTCCCGTCGAAGTGCAGTCGCCAGCGAATCCCCAGCCGCTGGGCAAAGTGCGGGGTGAAATTATTTTCGAGAAGGTCAGCTTTAGTTACAACGCCGAACACGCCGCCCTCACGGAGATTTCTTTTGCCGTCAAACCCGGCGAGCTGATCGCCATCGCGGGCGCCACCGGCTCCGGCAAAAGCGTGCTCATGTCGCTCATCCCGCGCTTCTACGACCCCGCGGCCGGGCGCATTTTGATCGACGGACATGACCTGCGCGATTTGTCCCTCGATGAATTGCGCCGCGCCATCGGCCTGGTTTTTCAGGAGAATTTTCTGTTTTCCGACACGGTTGCGTCCAACATCGCCTTTGGCAATCCCGGCGCCACCCGCGCGCAAATCGAGCGCGCCGCCCAAATCGCCGCCGCCGATAAATTTATCCGCGAGCAACCCCAGGGCTACGAAACGCTCCTCGGCGAACTGGGCACGAACCTTTCCGGTGGCCAGCGTCAGCGTCTCGCCATTGCGCGCGCGTTGTTGCACGACCCACCCATTCTTTTGCTCGACGATCCCACCGCTGCGGTTGACCCCGGCACTGAGCACGAAATCATCGAGGCGCTCGAAAACGCCGTCCAGGGCCGCACCACCTTCATTGTCGCGCACCGCCTGAGCACCCTGCGCCGGGCCGACCGCATTCTCGTGCTCGAGCAGGGCCGCTTGGTGCAGCAGGGCACGCACGCCGAACTGATGAAGGAAGCCGGCCCCTACCGTCGCTCCGTGAGCATCCAGGGCGTTGATTTCGAAAGTCTCCAAGTGCTCCAAAACACCCGCGCGCCCTGGGGGCCGCGCCCGGCTGTGCCGCCGCCTTCCATCGAATTGCGCGCTCCGCCGGAAGGAGATGTGCCATGAGCTTCGACCTCGGCTGGCTGCGCGAGCTTTTCCAGCGCCCGCCCATGCCGCACCCGACCGTGCGGCACGAATTCTCGCTGGCCCGCGGCGCCCCGCGCGATGACGAGGATGACCAGCGCGAACTCCCGCGCACGCTCGACCTGCGCATCCTGCGCCGGCTGTTCAGTTACACGCATCCGTACGCGAAGATGCGCAACCGGCTCTTCGTGCTGGTCACCATTCGCTCGGCGCAGCTCCCGCTGCTTGCCTACTCGGTTGGCGTGATCATCCAGGGGCCGATCGCCCATCATGACTTGCCAAAGCTTTGGTGGGCGCTGGCGGCCTATTTCGCGCTGGTCTGCTTTACGGATTGGACGCTCTACTACCGCCAATTTTACGCGCTCAGACTCGGCGAGGACGTCGTGCGTGATTTGCGGCTGTTTTTGCTGCGGCATCTGTTCACCTTGCCGATGGCGTTCTTCAACCGTACGAAGCTCGGCCGCGTCATCAGCCGCATGACGAGCGACATCGAAGCCGTGCGCCTCGGCGTGCAAAATTTCCTCTTTGTCGGCCTGGTGCAGTGCGGCCAGATGTTTTGGGCCTGCTTGCTGATGGCGCATAATAACTGGCGGCTCTTTCTCGTCGTCTTGCTGACCGTTCCGCCGGCCTGGGCGCTCGACCGTTACTTCCGCAAACGGCTCAGCCACTCCACGCGCATGATGCAGGAAAGCTTTTCCCGCGTGACGGCCTCGCTGGCTGAGACGGTCGCTGGCATTCGCGTGACGCAGAGCTTCGGCCGCGAGGCCGTGAACGCTGGCATCTTCAAACGCCTCGCGCACGACCATTCGCTCTACACCCTGAATTTCGCGCGTTACAGTGGCATGTTTATCCCGCTGCTCGAAGTGAACTCGCAGTTCTTCATCGCCACGATCCTCATTGCCGGCGGCTATGGCGCGCTCCACCCCGGCTGGAACATGCCCGCCGGCGACCTCATCATGTTTTTCTTCCTCGCCAACCAGTTCTTCGGCCCCATCACCGTTTTGGGCAACCAGTTCGCGCAGATGATGACCGCTCTCGCCGGCGCCGAGCGCCTCTTCCGCATGTTAGACACGCCGCCCGAGTGGCAGGATTCACCCGGGACTCAACCTGTGCCGCCACTGCAAGGCCGCGTCGAATTTCGCCATGTCACCTTCGGCTACGACCCCGCTCGGCCCGTCCTGCACGACATCTCCTTCACCGCCGAGCCGGGGCAGACCATTGCGCTCGTTGGCCACACCGGCAGCGGCAAGACGAGCATCATCAACCTTCTCTCGAAATTTTATCTCGCCCAAACGGGCGAAATCCTCCTCGACGGCCACGAAATCAAAAGCGTCACCAGTACGTCCCTGCGCCGGCAGATGGGCCTCGTGCTCCAGCACAGCTTTTTATTCACTGGCACCGTGGCCGATAACATCCGCCTGCCGCGTCCCGAAGCCACCGATGAGGAAGTCACCGCCGTGCTCCGCAAGCTCGATTGCCTGGATTTGATTGAATCGTTGCCGCAGGGCCTCGCCACCAAGGTTGGCGAAAAAGGCCGCGGGCTTTCTGTTGGGCAGCAGCAACTGGTCTGCTTCGCGCGCGCCATGCTCGCCGACCCGCGCATCCTTATCCTCGACGAAGCCACCAGTGCGATTGACACCATCACCGAGGCGCGTTTGCAGGCGGCTTTGGCGAAGTTGCTCGAAGGGCGCACCAGCTTCGTTGTCGCGCACCGGCTGAGCACCATCCGCAACGCCAGCGTCGTGCTCGTCCTCGACCACGGCCACCTCATCGAGCGCGGCACGCACACGCAACTCCTCACGCAGGGCGGCGTTTACGCGCGTTTGTATTTCCAATTCGCCAGCGCCGGGGAGGGGAGTGCAACAGCTCCGACCTGAATAAAAATTGCCTTCGCGGGCTGATGCGGATAAACGTCGTGCCCCAGACGCCGCTCATGCCCCCGCCTCCTTATCCCCAGACTGTCCGCACCGCCGCCCGCGCGGTGGTCGTGCGCGATGGCCGTCTGCTCGCCATCGCCATGCGCGATAACGAAGGCGAGTTTTTCATCCTGCCGGGCGGCGGGCAGCGCCACGGCGAAACCCTGGCGGAGACTTTGCGCCGCGAGACCGGCGAGGAAATCGGTATCGCGCTCGAGCCGGGGCCGTTGCTGTATGTCCGCGAATATATAGGCAAAAACCACACTTTTGCCACCGAGCACAAAAACTTCCACCAGGTCGAGGTGGTGTTTCGCTGCGTGCTGCCCGCGGGCGCGGAGCCCAAGGCCGGGGCGCAGCGTGACCGGCGGCAGGTCGGCGTCGCCTGGCTCGAATTGGCCAAACTTGGCGATTGCCGTTTCTTCCCGGCCTTCTTAAAAAAATGCGTGCGCGATGGCGACCTCGCCGTCGAACCGCTCTATTGGGGGGACTTAAACTAGCCCATGAAAATTGCCACCACCGCCCTGGCCAAATACGCCTTTGTGGACGTCGTCGACTACACGAAGAACCGCAGCGTCGAGGCGCAGTCGGACATCATCGACCTGCTCAACACGATGGTCGCGCGGGTGTTTGAGGATTTAAAAATCCCGAAAGAGGAGCGCATCCTGTTGCCGACGGGCGATGGCATGTGCGTCGCCTTCCTCAATTACAATTTTTTCGACATCAACATGATTTTCTCCTTCAAGCTCCTCGAGGCCATCCAGGCGCACAACAAGAAGGAGCAGGACGAGGCCCGGCGGTTCAAAGTCCGCATCGGCATCAACGAGAATCAGGACAACCTCATCCTCGACATCAACGGCGTCAGCAACCTCGCCGGCAGCGGCATCAACCGCGCCCAGCGCGTCATGGATCTCGGCGACGAATCCCAAATCCTCCTCGGCCACGCCTCTTACGAAGTCCTGCGCTTCCGCGAGTTGTATATGAAGCATTTTCGCGAGTTCACCGCGCCGGACAAGCATGGCGAGGTCTTTTATGTTTACCAATTCGTCGACGAGGAGTTGAGTTATTTAAACTCCGCCACGCCGGAGGCCTTCATGCGCCACGAAACGGCCGACCTCGGCAAACGCCCGCTCACCGAGCTCTGCGCGTGGACCATCGCCATCGCCCACAAACGCCGCGATTTTTTTGCCGCAAAAAAGGACGACGCCCGTTTCACCCAGGTCGCGAACACGCTGCTCTACCACCTCGCGCTCGACGAGGTTTCGCGCAAAAAATCCACGCCGTTCAAGAAGCACACCTTCAAGACCCACAAGGCCGGCTTCGCGCCCATGGAGGAGCAGTTCAATTACTACAAGGCCCAGGATTTCAATCTGATAGCCGCGCTCGCCGAGTTCATTGACGACAAGCACTACCGGCCCTTTTACCCCTGCTTCGAGGGCGAATCCGGCCAGAAGAACTACGCCTTCCCCACCGCCGAGGGCCTCAAGCGCCTCCGCGAGGAATTCCCCGAGCTCGAAGACGACCCCGTTATCTTGAAAATCTCCGGCTAGACCATAGTCGTGTTTGTTTACACCGCCAGCTTCAGCAATTCCTTCGTCGCGGGTACATCGCGAATGACCTGGTCCGGGTCCGGCCCGGTGCCGATGTAGCGCAGGTTCGGCAGCGGAATTTTTTTGCCTCCGCGGGCCGCGACGTCAATCACGCTTTTGACGAGAAAAGCCGTGTAGCGTTGGGCGTTCTTTGGCAATTGGGCAAATTCTCTCACACCGGCGATGTCTTCATTCCAGCCGGGTAGGTGGGCATAGACCGGTTGCAGCGATTGCCGCGCGCGGTCTTCTCTCGGCACTCCGGCGGTGAGCGCGCCGTCCTTGGCGCGATAGCCGGTGCACACTTGCAGTTCGCCGTGCCAGTGGCCGCGGTGGGTCAGCGCATCGAGCTTGTTGATGACGATGTCCTGAAAGCCCCCGTAGCGCAGGGCATCGCCTTTTTCCACGGCGTCAAACCAGCCGACCATCCGCTGGCGGCCGGTGCTCGTGCCGTATTCCAACTCGCGCAAAAGCTTACCCAGCGGGTGGGCGTCTTCCATCTGCGTCAGAAAAACGTGGGTGCCGACCTTGGTGTCGTAGGCCTTGCAGCAGCCGATGGTGTGTACCGCTTGGCAGGGAATCCCCGCGCTCAGGAAAAATTCCGGTGTGTAAGTGTGCGAGGCCGTGACGTTCGGCGGGAAACCATGCCGCTTGTCCAGCCAGTAGCTCTGGCCGAACTCGCCGATGACGTGCTGCCCCCCGGCCAGTGCCGTGAGTACGGCCTCGCGTACATCGCCAATGCGCGGGCGCAGTCGCTGCCCGGCCTGCCAGTAGGCTTCCAGGAGTTCGTCCGTCTTGAACGAGAATGGCTCTTCGCCCCGGAATTTTTCAAAATCAAATTCCTCCTTGGCAAAGATGCCCGCCTCGATGCTGGCGTGGTTGGCGCGTGCTTCGGCCAGCGAAAGCCGCTCAAAAAAGTGCTTCCAGTGCACCGGCGCCACGAGGCAGATTTCCTTGATGACCCGCAGAGCCCGGTTGACGCGGGTGCGGAATTTTCGCGCGAAGTCTTCGCGCCCGCCGAGGAAGTCGCCGTAGTAAATCGGCCAGTGGCTCGCTTCATCCGTGTAGGCCGGGCTGATGCCGCGGCCCGTCGATCCCCGTTGCGGTTCGCCGAGGACGTGCGTGCGGTAATCCTCCCAGGCCAGGTCGAGCAGCCGGTGCGAAAGGTCGGAAACCATGGTGCGCTCGTCAATCAGCAGGCGCTCGAAGACACGGAAACCGCGGCGCTCCAGCGGGTCGATCTCCCAGAGGAATTTTCGCGGGTCGGCCACCACGCCCGCCCCGATGGCCAGGGTGGGCACATCGGCGTCAATCACGCCCGCCGGGAGCAGGTTGAGCTTCAGGCCGCCCGCCGTATGGCCCGAATTCGCGCCGCCGTTGACCTTGAGCACCACGCCCACCGCATCGCTCCGCTTTGTGCTCGCGCGCAGCTCGGAGGCGATTTCATAGACGAGACGCCCCTTGCCTTCATCGCCCATGCTGATGCCCACGTCGGCGATTAACTGGCTGGTAAAGGGTGGCAGGGCCATGGCAACGTAAAATAAAAAACGAAATAAACTGAAACAGCAAAAGTTTTTTGGAAATCTCAGAGCCAGTTTTCATGTCCGCCGCAATAGACCGGGCGCAACGAGAGCGGGCGGTCGAGTATTTCCCGCAACACAAACGCTTGCCGGGCGGACGACGGCGAGGCCAGCAAAGGTTTGAGATTTGCCACTGGGGCTGGACCATAGCTGTATTTAACGGGTGATTCATCCGGCGTGCTTTCCGGCAGCGCATAGGCCGCGGCTTCCGTGGCGGCGGCTTCCATGGTTGCGGCATCCGTATTGGGGGAAATTGTAGCCACCGGCATGACCATTGGCGCTGGTATGGCCGGTTGCGGTGCCGGGGTGAGGCGCTGGTAAGTGGAAATCGGTTTCGGCGCAGGCCTTGGCGGGACGCCCATATTGGGCACGGTCCGCGGGCGCCGGGGCGCCGGCGCTGCTGGTGCAGGCGAAGTTTGCATTGGCTGCTGCTGCCGCTGCACGACGCGCCGGCGGATTTCCTCCTGAATTTCCCGGTAACGCTTGTCCGCCTCCGTCAACTGCGGTTCGGCCGGAGGCAAGTTGTTATTCGTTGTCGGCCGCTCGCTTGGGGAATCCTTCTGCGCCCCTTTGGATTTTTCCAGCATCGCGCGCAGCCCGACGAATACGGCGACGATGAGGACGATGATGGCATGATCCATGGCGCTGGAAAATTAAGGATGAAAAATAGCGGCGTAATTTGTGGTGCGGAATCTATGGCTTCGCCGGCTGGTCGCCCGGCTGGCCGATGGTCTGCCTCATGCCGGTGTCGGCCGTCAGGTTCTGCATCTTGTAGTAATCCATGAAGCCCATGCGGCCATTGCGCATCGCGTCCGCCAGCGCCTGCGGCACCTGCGCCTCGGCCTCGACGACCTTCGCGCGCATCTCCTGCACCCGCGCCTTCATTTCCTGTTCGACGGCGACGGCCGCCGCGCGGCGGATTTCCGCCTGCGCCTGCGCCATGTTCTTGTTCGCCATGGCCTGCGCTTCTTGCAATTTCGCGCCGATGTTTTCGCCCACGTCCACGTCCGCGATGTCGATCGAAATGATTTCAAACGCCGTGCCCACGTCCAGTCCGCGCGCCAGCACGGTCTTGGAGATGCGGTCCGGGTTTTCGAGCACAAATTTGTACGTGTCCGCCGAGCCGATGGTGGTGACGATGCCTTCGCCCACGCGCGCAATGATCGTTTCCTCCAGCGCATTGCCGACGTACCGTTCCAGGTTTGAGCGCACCGTCACCCGCGCCTTCACCTTGACCTGGATGCCGTCCTTCGCCACGCCGTCAATCGTCAGGCGGCCCGATTGTGGATTCGGGCAGTCAATGACCTTCGGGTTGATGGAAGTCTTGACGGCTTCGAGCACGCTCTTGTTCGTGCCCTTCGTCGAAAGGTCAATCGCGCACGCCCGCCCCCAGTCGAGGTTGATGTTCGCCTTCTGCGCCATGATCAGCGCCTGCACCGTCTGGATCAGGTTGCCGTCGGCCAAATAATGCGCTTCGAGCAAATCCACCTCAATCGGAATGCCAGCTTTCGAAGCCGTGATGCGCGCATCCGTCACTAATACATAAGGCACGCCGCGCAGGCGCATCGCCAGCAGGGTCAGCCCGGAAATCGGCGCTCCGGCCAGCCGCGCCTTCAGCCAGGTAAAGAAAAACGTGATGAACAGCACCCCACCCACGACGACCATGACGGCGATCACGACATAGACGATGGTGAGCAGATTGACGGGAATTTGGGCAAGGAGGGTGGTCATGGGGGAAATCAGGGTTGGGATTGAAGGAACGCTGGCGGGCCGGCCCGGTTGGGCCAAGCCACTGCCCATCATTCTTTCCTTCGCCCGCCGTATCGCAAGGCGAAACGGTCGGGGGTGCCGCGCCTCGTTTTCGGCCTAATGCTTGCCCGGGCCCGAAGACACTACCACGCTCGCCGCCCGCAGCAGGCGGTCATTGAGCAAATACCCCGGTCGCAACACTTGCAGCACGTGGCCGTCAGCGACCTCCGCGCTCGGCTGCTGGGCGACGGATTCGTGAAATTTCGCGTCAAACGGCTGGCCCGTAGGGTCAATCTCCTTGAGCCCATGCTGCGCGAGCACCCCGCGCAGTTGGTCGGAAATCAGTTTGATGCCGTCAATCACCGCCTTGGCCTCGGGGTGGGCCTGGAGGGACGCTTGCAAGCCAAGGCGCAGGTTATCCAGCGCGGGCAAAAGGTCTTCGAGCAGCGCGGCGGCGGCGGTGCGGCGGGTGTCCTCCTTCTCGCGCGCGGCGCGGCGGCGGAAGTTGTCGAGGTCGGCCATCGCCCGCACGTAGTGGTCCTTGAATTTCGCGGTCTCGGCCTGGGCGGCATCGAGCTGCGCCAGCAGCGCCGTGGCGTCCGCCGGCGGCGTGGCTTCTGGCTGGTCGTCGAAAGATGATGGCTCAGGCGCTTTGCTCATGAATAAAACAAATAAAAATACGCCCAAGATGCCAATGGCGCAAGGAGAACTTGGGGCGCAATCACAATTCGGCCGCCGCTGCTTCATCCACCAGCCAGGTCACGCGGCTCGCGTACGCTTTGTGGATTTGCGACGGCAATATTTTCGGATCATACGGCCCGCGCAGCACCGCCTTGAGCACCGCCGCTTTGTTCGCGCCGTTCGCCACTATAACTACGCGGGCGCACCGCGCCAGCCCGGCTTGTGTAATGGTCAACCGCCAGCCGCGCCCCGGCCATTCAACCGCCGCAAAATTGTCTGCCAGGCTGGAGCCAATGAGCGTGCAGCCGGGAAAGAGCGACGCCGTGTGCCCGTCGTCCCCCATGCCGAGGAAGCACACATCAAAACAATTTTTCGCGCCAAAACGGGAGTTCCACGTTCGATTAAACGCTTCTGCGCAAAACAGGGGCGGCAAATCAACCGGCCAGGGAATTTTCGCTTCCGCCGGCACACCCAGCGGCGTCAGCATCAGTCGGTCGGCATTGCCGAAATTCGAATCGTCCGACTCCAGCGGCGCGCTGCGCTCGTCGCTTGTCAGCCAGAGGCAGTTTTTCCACACCGTTTTCGGCAGCTTCTTTTTCCCCGCCGCCCACAAGTAAAAAGCCTTCGGCGTCGAACCGCCGGACAACCCCACGGTAATCGGCGCGTTTTTTTCGGTCTCTGCCTTGCGCAATATATCCACCATCCCGCGAAAGGTCTCGTCGAGTGTGCCCACCCGCAAAGTGCCGTAATCGCTTTTGATTTCGCGCATACTCAGGGCATTTTCATTTCGCGCGCTCGAAAGACAATCCCAAATCCTGCCGGGGTTTTGCTCTTCCGGCAGGCTCATATTTGCCCTTGTCTATCGCACTCGTGTGTAAAAAATCAGCACGACCCCCCGGGAAGGAAAAACCACCATGCGTACCCCATTGTTAGCTTTCGCCTTAGTGTTGTCCATCTACCCGTGCGTTTCCGCGCAAACTGCGCGATATGACGACCATCAGAACATGATGGACCAGCTGGGCATCACCCAATTGCGTCCAGGGAAAAACGGCAATCCTGGGACCGGCCCGGGCTTTGAAGAGGCCACGGCCAACCCATGGAAAGACTCCATGCCCGACCCGCTGAAAATGAAAGACGGCACCCCGGTAACCCGTCCCGACCAATGGCCCGCGCGCCGCGCCGAAATTTTGGAAGATTTCGAACGAGAGGTTTATGGCCGCGTCCCCGCCAACGTGCCCAAGGTCACTTGGGAAATCACTGCCACCACCACCGGCGCCAGCGGCGGCATCTCCACTGTGACCAAGTACCTGACGGGCCATGTGGACAACCGCGCCTACCCGCAAATCACGGTGAATATTCGCGCCAGCTTTACCGTGCCGGCCAACGCCACCGGCCTGGTGCCGGTGATGTTTAACTTCGGTCCGGTTGCGGGCCCGCCTCCAGATACTTTAACCGCCGCGCAAGCCGCCCAAGTGGACAAGCTCTTAAAGACCCTCATCATCGACGAAGACCCCGCCGCGAAAGACATTTTTGACCGCCATCCCACCTACAAAGTTATTTCCGGGCCGCCGGGCGCACCCGCCACTGCCGGCGGGGCGGTTCCCTGGACGCAGTTGGCCATAGCCAAAGGCTGGGGTTACGGCTCCATCGACCCCACCAGCGTCCAGCCCGACAACAATAGTTTGACCACCGCGGGCATCATCGGCCTGACCAACCAGGGTCAGCCCCGCAAACCGGACGACTGGGGCGCGCTGCGCGCGTGGGGCTGGGGCGTCAGCCAACTCATTGACTATTTCGCCGCTCATCCCGACTCGAAAGTGAATCCTAAGAAAATCGGCATCGACGGCGTCTCCCGCTACGGCAAGGCGTCTCTCGTCACGGAGGCGTTCGACCCGCGTGTGGCCGTTGCGCTCGTGGCGTCTTCCGGCGAAGGCGGCGCGAAGCTGCATCGCCACGATTTTGGCGAGGCGGTGGAAAACCTCACTGGTGGCGAATATTACTGGATGGCCGGAAATTTCCTCAAGTATGGCGCGGCCGAACCCTTCGTGAAGACGGCGGCGGATTTGCCCGTGGACTCGCACGAGCTTATCGCCCTGTGCGCACCGCGCCCAGTATTCATCAGTTACGGGGTCGAGTCCGCGGGTGACCCCAAATGGGTGGACGCCCACGGCAGTTTCATGGCAGGCGTGCTCGCGGGGCCGGTTTATCGTCTCTTGGGCAAAAAAGATTTCGGCACGCCCGGTGATTATTTGACGGATGCAATGCCCCCGGTCGGGCAGTTGATTGGCGGCGAACTCGCCTGGCGGCAGCACGAAGGCGGGCACACCGAGGTGCCCAACTGGCCCTCGTTCTTCGAGTGGGTGGGGCGGTATATTCAAGCTCCAACGTCAATATTGTCTGCTACCTGGGTCAACTAAACCGGCCATGACCCTCGCCCGAAAATTATTTCCGGCACTGGCGGTGTTCGTGTGCCTGGCCGGTTTGGCTCACGCGCAAATCCCGCCTGCCGACCAGCCCTCACCCCGAGCCGACGCCAATTCGCAACTCGCCCACCAGCAGTTGCTCGAGAAGGCAAAAAAGGGAGGCATCGACATTTATTTCGAGGGCGATTCCATCACCCGCCGTTGGGGCGCCACGGATTACCCGGACTTTCTCGCCAACTGGAAACAAAATTTCTACGGTTGGAACGCCGCCGATTTCGGCTGGGGCGGTGACCGGGTTGAAAACATCCTCTGGCGGCTCGAAAATGGCGAGTTAGACGGCGTGAACCCCAAGGTCATTGTCCTTTTGGCCGGCACCAACAACGTCGGCGCGCGCCTCCCGGATGTCGCCCGCATTGCCGGCATCACCAAGGGAATCAAGGCCATCCTCGATGCCTGCCGGCAGAAGGCGCCTAAGGCTGTCATCATTCTCACCGCCATTTTCCCGCGCAACGACAACCCGGCCGTCATCCCCGCCATTAACCAAATCAACGCGAACATCGCCCAATTCGCCGACGGGAAAACCATCCGTTTTCTCAACGTCAATGACCGGCTGGCGGACAAGGACGGCAAGTTGCTCGACGGCATGATGAACCCCGGCGACAAATTGCATCCCACGCTGAAGGGCTACCAAGTCTGGGCCGACGGGCTGAAGTCGATACTCACCGAATTACTTGGGCCGCCCGCCAAAGAGGACCACGCCCCGCCGCCCACCGGCGACCCCAGCGCAGCAAACCGCGGTACTTCACGCGCCTCTGCCACTGCTCCGGCGACTGCGTCGTCATCCGCCAAGTGATTCGTCCGCCTAAAAAAACAACGCCTCGGCCAGTTCCTTCACCCGTTCGATGGGTTTGACGTGCTGCGGGAAATCCACCGCGCCTTTGCCGAAGTCGGCCTTGATGCGCACACCGTCGCAATCTTTCGCGTGCGCCCAGAGGAAATTTTTCTTTCCGCCGTCGTATTGCCATTCGACTTCGAGTTCGTTGGTCGAGGCGGCCGCGAGCGGCTTCGCGAGGAAAGTCACCTCATCCGGGTGCTCGCCGGGCTTTTCACAATGGTCGAGGCAGGTTTCCTGCCAGCGCAAAAGGTTGGCCGCTTCGCCATCCGCGCCGGGCGCATAGCGGCATTCAACGCGCGCCAGGCCCGCGATGAGCGCGTCGGGTTCGTAGCTGCTCAAAAATTGCCCGATGGACTGGCGTACCGGCAGCAGCCGCGCATACGCGAGGTCCATCACCGTTTCCGGCTTCGGCCAGTGCGTCTTGGCATAGTCCGCCCCTTCAATGCACGAATCAAAGACGATGCGCGTGCACAGTTTGAGGTAGGGGAGATATAATTCCTCAATGCGGCGCGCCGGCACGCGGTGCAGCCAATGATACACTGGCAAATCGCTTTCCAGCCAGACGCTCACCTGGTTTTCCAAAAATCCCGCGGCGTTGACCGGGTAGCCGAGAATCAGCGCCTCGCAGCAGCACATTTGCCGCGTGCTTGGGCCGATGTAGCACTGTGAAAAAAGTTTCGCCTGCACGAACAGACTCTCGTTCGCGTCCTTCACCGGGCACAGCGCCACGATGCGGCATGGGTACACTTGCGCGAATTCAATGGCTTGGTCGAACACGCGCTGCGCCTCATCGGGTGGTGTCGCCAGCCCAAATTGCAGCACCAGGTTCATCTGCGACGCGCGAAACGCGGAGGGTTCCGCGCTGCCGTGCGGCGCGTCGCTCTGCCACATGCGCGAAAGTGTCTTGGACACGTCGGACAACCGCAGCGCCATCCCGGGCAAAACATCGAGCAGGGTGGTCATGATTTTTACGGCCCGGCCCGGCGCCATTCATGATGTTGATCCCACAGCAGACGGTCGCCCGCCAGCGGCCCCCACGAGCCGGCCGCGTAATTTTCCAGGCCGCGTTTGCCGCCTTCCTGCCAGAAATCGAGAATCGGCGTGTACAGCCTCCACGAGGTCTCCGTCTCGTCGCCGCGGATGAAGAGCGTCGAGTCGGACACGATGCAATCGAGGATGAGGCGCTCGTACGCTTCGGGCGTGTTCGAGCCGAATGTCGTCGCGTAGCGGAAGTGCATCTTCACCGGTTGCGTGCGGGTTTCGAGGCCCGGCACCTTCGAGTTCATCAGCAAAGTAGTCCCTTCATCCGGCTGAATTTGGATGACGAGCGTGTTGGCCGCGAGGTTGAAGCGCTCGTGGTCGGCGAACAAAATCCCCGCCGGGCGCTTGAACTGCACCGCGATTTCCGATACCCGCCGCGCCAGCCGCTTGCCCGACCGCAGGTAGAATGGCACGCCCTGCCAGCGCCAGTTTTCGATGGATAGGCGCACCGCCGCGTAAGTCTCGGTGATGGAATCGGCCGGCACGCCCGCTTCCTGCATATAACCCGGCACCTTCTGGCCCTGGATGAGTCCTTCCGTGTATTGTGCGCGCACCACGTCGCCGCCTTCCGCTTTCAGGTTGGCCGGCTGGATGCCTTTGAGCAGCTTCACTTTTTCATCGCGGATATCCTCCGCGCTCAATGACACCGGCGGCTCCATCGCCACCAGCGAAAGCAGCTGCATCGTGTGGTTTTGAATCATGTCGCGCAGCGCCCCCGACTGGTCGTAGTAGCCCGCGCGCTCGCCGACGCCGAGGTCCTCCGCCACGGTGATTTGCACGCAATCCACATAGCGCCGGTTCCAAATCGGCTCAAAAATCGTGTTGGCAAAACGCAGCACCAGCAAATCCTGCACCGTCTCCTTGCCCAGGTAATGGTCAATGCGGTAGACCTGCGATTCCTCAAACTGGTTGCGGATGATGCGGTTCAAATCCTGCGCCGAGGCCAGGTCGCGCCCAAACGGCTTTTCGATAATCATCTTCGAGGCCAGCGGCGTGCCCGCGTGCCGCCGCGCCAGTCCGCTGACGCCGAGGTTTTCCAGCACCGGCTTGAAGACGTTCGGCGGTGTCGAGATGTAAAACACGCACTGCAAATCGCGTCCCAGCTGTTTTTCGATGGCGTCAATTTTCCCGCCCAGGGTCTTGAAGGCGTTGACGTCATCATAGCTGCCCGGAATGTAAAAAGTGTTGGCCTGCACGCGCGCCCACACGTCGTCCATCAGCGGCCGTCGGGAAAACTGCTTGATGTCCTTCGCCGTCTCCGCCCGAAAATCATTGTCCGGAATCGGTTTGCGCCCGAAGCCGATGAGGTAGAAGTCGGGCGACAGCAGGTTGTCCACCGCCAGGTTGAAAATGGCTGGCACCAGCTTGCGCGCGCACAAGTCGCCGGACGCCCCGAAGATGACCAGGATCGTCGGCGGTGCACCGCGATGTTTGCTCAGGCCTTGGAGGAAGGGATGGCGGGAAGGTTCAACCATGGGAAATTAGGGCCGGCGCCCGTCGTTGCGGATGGGTGGAAGGTGGTTGGGAAGCAAGGGAATGCCGGCATGGAGCATCACCTCCGGCACCGCCCCATCAGAAACTCTCACCTCCACGATGTCGAAGCGAAAATGCGCCGGCCTTTGCTCCAGACCCCGCAGGTAGGCGCGCACCGCCCGGGCCAGGGCGTGCTTTTTACGCCGCGTCACCGAATGATACCCCGTCACGGGGGCATGGGCCGCCCGGGTTCTGACCTCTCCGAAGACTAGCACTTCGCCGTCCCAGGCCACCAGGTCCAGCTCGTCCCGCCCATGCCGCCAGTTGCGGGCGACGATTTTCCAGCCCTTCTCCCGGAGGAACGTTGCGGCGGCCTCCTCACCAAGCCGTCCGCGCTCGCTGGCCGCTGTGTCGGGGCCCGGATTGCGCGTGCCCCAAAACCAGCGCCAGCGCGCGGCGATTATTCCCCCGGCCCGTTGCAACCAGCCAGTCATCAACCCAGCTTGCACGGCGCCGCCACCCGAGGCAATCCTACGCAAAACTATTTTACCAGACGCCCGAAAACATCCGCCAAATCAACGTGGAATTGCCGCAGCGCCAGCCAGAGGAAAAGAAAGAAACCGAAGAAGCACACAATTTTCAATTTGCGCACGCGCCCGGGCAGATGCCGGAAGTGGCGGTCCTTGAACGCCCGATGCGGGCTGCGGCTGACGCGGAAGTTCTGCCACGAGGCGCAGATCTGATGCGTGGGTCGAAAGGCAATGTAGGCGCAAACGATGAGTGGCACACCAATGCTGGCGGAAATGGTGAGCCAGTAAAGTAGGTCTTCGACAGTCTGGAGGAGGTTGTTCATTGCGCGGGCGCGTAAATCCCCTTCACCTGGCCGGTCGGCTGGGCGGTCTCGCCGGGCCGGGTGGTGCGCCGGCCTCGTCCGGCAGTTTGGCCTCGAGGGCGGCGATGGCCTCGTGTGTTTGCGCCAGGCCTTCGCCTTTGTTCAGGCGGGCCGGGTCGCTCAACTCCGCTTGCTGTACCTCCAGGCGCTGGCGTACCGTGGCCGGGTCGGTGCTGCGCGTCGGGATTTTTCCGCGATGCACCGCACCGCGGTGCATGCGCTTCAACAGTGGTGGCAGCATCCCGGCGAAAACGCTGTAACACGTCGGGCAGCCGTAGCGGCCCCGGTGTTCGAAGTCGCGCTGGCTGCAATCGCAGGCCGGGCAGCGCGCCGTCGGCTCCCGCGTGCGGCGTGCCGTGGCGCCCGCCCGCTCAAGCAGTGCGTAAGTGTCCGCGTCGAACACCCCGTTTTCTGCCGCGTGTTTTTCGCACCAGGCGCGGGAAACATTTTTGCCGTCCTTGGCAAAAGTGATGAAGACCGTCGCGGTCGCTCCGCAACTGGCGCAGGCAGGCTTGGGTGTATGCCCCATGTTTTTATTATCGGAAAAATTGTTCCAAAAGGCAATTGAGAACTGAGTTGGCTTGACGCTGGAACCCAAAGCGTTAATCCTGATTTTGGACGCCGGACTCCTGGTCGTTCGCTCCTGTCTTATCACCATGGAACTGTTTTTTTCACCGCGGGGCCGCATCAAGCGGCTCACTTTTTGGGAGGGCCTTACGGCCTGGTTCCTCCTGCATTCCTTGCTGCTGATCATCATCATCATGGCCATGATGTATGCCCGGAACGGTTTTGTCTGGATGCTCGCGGATACCGATTTGTCCATTTTCGCCAATTTTTTCACCGCGCTATTCTTTGCCGAGTGGGTTTTCGCCATTTGGACCCTCGCGGCCATTTGCGCCAAACGCTGGCACGATTTGAATTTTTCCGGCTGGCTGGCGGCGCTTAACACCGTGCCGGTGGTCGTGGCGGGCCAGGCGCTCTTGGCTTTCTTTGGCGGGCTCGAACGCGATTTGGTTTACCGCTATGTCACTGACCCGAAGGCCATGGGCGAGGGCCAAAATCTCTTTGAAGTCATTACTCGGGCGAAAATCATGTTTTACAAAGACTATGTCGAGCCTTCGCCCATGTACGTGACGTTTGCCGTGCTGGTCGTGGCCGGGGTCTTCCTTTTCCCCTGCGTTTTGAAGGGCACGTCGGGTGCGAACGTCCATGGCAAAGCTGGGGCTTGAGGCCGCGTCAATTCAGGGAGCGCACATAAGCCAGTAATTCGGCTATTTCCGCCTCCGAATGTTTTTTGGCGAAAGAAGGCATTTCGCCTTGGATGCCGTTCTTGATGACATTCACGATGCGGCGGTCGCTCACTTGCACGCCGTGCAAGTCCGGCCCTTCATCGCCGTGGGCGTCGGCCCCGTGGCAGTGCGCGCAACTGTTCAGGAATAATTTTTGTCCCGCCACGGCCATTTCCGGTGAGGGTGCCGGGGGCGAGAACAGCCAGGTCTCGGCGACGGCCGGTTGCTGGTGTGAATCGGCCCGGGCTTGTTGCTGCAAGGTCTTGCCGAAAACAAAGGCCCCGCCCAATGCCAGCCCGCTGGCCAGGATGGCCGCCCCCAATGCTTTCTTTTCGCGAGTCATCGTCCGTCAGGTTTCAATGGCCCAAAAGCATTTCCCCGCCAAAATAGCCCGCGCCGGCCACCAAGGCCGCCGCCGTAAAACCCACGGCCAGATAACAGCCGAACACCCCGCGCCGGGTCATGGTGCCGACCATCGCCCGCCACGTGGCCAGCCCCACCAGCAGGCCAAACGCCGGCCAGACAAACAGGTGATGAAAACGCACCAGGTCGTGGCCCAGCATCTGGCCCTTGGTCATGAGTAATCCGGAGGCTACGGCGGGAAAAGTCCCCAGCCCGGCAAGTAACATCGTCCAGTATCCGGCGATGTTCAACTGCGGCCCCGCCGGTCGGCGCGCCAGCGCCAAACCCGCCGCATCGAAGAGCCACGAACACCCCGCCAGTGCCAGGGGCAGATGCGTGCTCGCGCCATGAATTTTTGCCCAAAATTCGCTGTCCATGGTTTGGCGTCCGGTTTATCCGGCTTTGTCGGCGAGGGTTGAATCCACCACCGCCAGCGTGTGGTCGTGTTCGATGTATTTCACGCTGGTGAGCCCGAGGTAGGAGCGCAGTTTCGGCGCATCCACGAGCATCGGGCCGGGCTTGGGCGCGGTACCCGGTTCGGGTTGCGGGAAAGCCGTCGAGCGCGCGGTGTGGAACATCATGTTGCCCTCCACCTTTTGCAGCGCCTGGTGGATATGCCCGTTCAATACCGTGACCGAGCCAAACCGCTTGAGCAGGTCCAGCGCCTTTGCGCCATCGTCCATGCCCCAACCCCATTTCGGATAAACCGCCCACAGCGGAATGTGCGCGAAGACGACGATGGGGGTTTCCGCCGACAGGCTCGCCAGGTCTTTTTCCAGCCACGCCAGCTGCTCGGCGCCGATGGTGCCCAGGCCGCCTTGGGCCAAATTCATGACATTGTTCAGGCCGATGAAATGCACGCCCTTTTGGTCAAAGCTGTACCAGCCGGCGCCCATTGTGCCCTTGCCGAAGCGTTTCAGGTATTCCGCTCCGTTGTCGCTGCCCACGTCATGTTCGCCGGGCACGTAGAAAACCTGCTTCGTTTTGCAGTCCTTGGTCATTTGATCCAGCAAGTCAAATTGACCGGGATCGGACAAGTGGGTGAGGTCGCCCGTGTGCAAAATGAATTCCGGCGTGGTCGGGAGCGCGTTGATGCGATTGACGGTTTCGCGGAAGGTCGCGGCCACGTCGGGGTTCGCGGGCATTTTGAAGCCGATGTGGCTGTCGCTGATTTGGACAAAGTTCAGCAAACCGGTGCTGGTCGTAGGCATGGCCGGCGTCGCGGGCATGGCCGCACCGGCACCGTAGCTCGCGCCGAGTACGCGCGAACTGAGTGTGCCGCTGCCGACGACCCAGACCAGGCCGGTGCCGGCCCAGGCCATGCATTTTAAGAAACCGCGACGGTCTACGCCGTCGTGGTTGTGGTTGTCGAGGATGAGGTCGGCGGAGCCGGCGGGATGTTCGTGGTCGTGGTGCATGGATGGATGTGAGGGTGATTGCCGTTGAATACGTGCCGGGAACCCGTTTTATTCCCGAAATCTTCGCAAAAAACTTTTTGTTTTTTTGCGGGAATAAAACCGCCGGTTTTGACGTATAATTCTTTATGGACGAATCCGCGTTCCCGTCTGCGGTGGCCCCCGCCACCTTTGAGCAGGCCCTGTTGCCGCACCAGGACGCCGCTTACAACCTCGCCCGCTGGCTTATGCGCCACGACCACGATGCCGAAGATTGCGTGCAGGAAGCCTTCCTGCGCGCCTACCGGGCTTTCGACCGCTTTCGCGGCGGGGACGGGCGCACGTGGCTGCTCGCCATCGTGCGCAACGTCTGTTACTCCCGCCTCCGCCAAAAGCGCCTGGTCGAGCCGCCCATCTCTTTCGACGAAATCGAGCACAGCTCCAGCGTCGCCACCGTCGAATCGCCCTGGGCGCACGCCGCCGCCCGCGAATTGCTCCCCCAGGCCATGGATAAACTGCCGGACGAAGCGCGCGAAATCCTCGTGCTCCATGAAATCGAGGGCTGCGCCTACAAGGAAATCGCCGCTATTTTGGAAGTGCCCATCGGCACCGTCATGTCGCGCCTCGCGCGCGCCCGGCTGAAACTCCTCGGCGAACTGCAACTGCTTTTGCGAAAGGATCTTTCCCATGGACTGTGACCAGCCCCAGGCCTTCCGGCAGGCTTATGCCGATGGTGAACTCGAACTCGGCCGTCTGATTGAGTTCGAGGCCCACTTGCAAAAATGCCCCGCGTGCCGCGCCGACGTGGAGAAAATCCGCGCCGGCCGCGCTGCTCTGCGCGCCAGTCTGCCGCGCTATGCCGCCCCGGCGCGTCTGACGGAGAAAATCCGCGCCGCTTTGCCCATCACGGCTCAACCCCGTCGCAATGTGACCATTAAATTTTGGCCGTATCTCGGTTGGGCGACGTCGCTGGCCGCCGCGGTTTTATTTGGCCTGTTCATCGGTCTGCAACGCGGGCAAACGTCGGGCTTGCTCGACGAAGCGCTCGCCAGCCACGCCCGCTCGCTCATGGCCACGCATCTGATGGACGTGGTCTCCACTGACCAGCACACCGTCAAACCGTGGTTTGCGGGCAAAACCAATTTTGCTCCACCCGTGGTGGACTTATCCGCCGAAGGCTTTCCGCTGGCTGGTGGCCGGCTCGACCAGCTTGGGCCACAACCCGTGGCCGCGCTCGTGTATGCCCGGCGCAAACATTTTATCAACTTGTTTGTCTGGCCCTCGACCTCCGGCCCGCTGCCTGAGCAGTCCGCCGAGACCCGGGGCTATCACACGCTATCCTGGTCGCAGGATGGTCTGAACTTCATTGCCGTGTCCGAAATTCCCGCGGACGAACTGACCGCTTTCGTGAAAGCCTACCGCGCCCAAGCCCACTGATTTTTATTTCGCCGCAATTTTCTTGAGCGCTTTCGTCACCGCCGCCAGCGGTCGCGTGTTGAATACTTGCTCCTTCGCCAGCCCGCCTTTGCGCGCAATCAGCACGCCGAGGCGCACGTAGCGCAATCCCGCGGTGTCATGGGCATCGGGATTGATCACGCACATCACGCCCTTGTCTGCCGCCTGGCGCCAATACCGCCAATCGAGGTCGAGGCGCTGCGGCTGCGCGTTTAATTCGATCATTTTGCCATTGGCCGCCGCCGCGGCGATAATCTTGGCGATGTTCACCGCATAGCCCTCGCGCTGTAGCAGCAGTCGCCCCGTCGCGTGGCCCAGCATCGTCACGTGCGGGTGTTCGAGCACGCGCACCATCCGCTTGGTCATCGCCGCCTCATCCTCGCCCTGTCCGTAACGATTATGCACTGACGCAACCACGTAGTCCAGTTGCGCCAGCACGCTGTCCTCGTAATCAAGCTGGCCGTCCTTGAGGATGTCGCACTCCGTTCCCGCAAAAAGATGCACGCGGAATTTCTTGGACGCGTTGAGCGCGCGGATTTTTTCCACCTGCGCCAGCAGTCGTTCCTCGCTGAGCCCATGCGCTTGGAAGGACGACTTTGAATGGTCGGCAATGCCGAGATACTCCCAGCCGAGTTCATCGGCGGCGGCCGCCATCTCTTCGAGCGTCGCGTGGCCGTCGGAGGCGTTCGTGTGGTTGTGGAAGGCCCCGCGCAGGTCGCCTTCCTCAATCAGCCGCGGCAGCGGCCCTTTTTCCGCCCGTTCGATTTCATCCAGCCCTTCGCGCAATTCCGGTGGGATGGGGTGGAGCCCGAGTTTTTCAAAAATATCGTCTTCGCTCCGCGCGGTAATGACGCTTTTCGCCCCCGGCCCGCCCGCGGTCGGGTCGTCCTTTTTCGTCAGGCCCCATTCGCTCAGGCTCAAGTCGCGGGCCAGCGCGCGTGAACGCATCTTCACATTATGGTCCTTCGAGCCGGTGAAGTGGTGCAGCGCAAAATAAAATTGTTTCAACGGCACCACGCGCAAGTCCGCCTGCATCCCGTCTTTGAGCCGCACGCTCGCCTTGGTGCCGCCGCGCCCCGTCACTTCCGCCACACCGGGCTGGGTGGTGAACCACTTCATTGCCGGATCGGGGTCTTCCGCCGCCACGAGAAAGTCCAAATCGCCGATCGTCTCCAGCCCGCGCCGCAAACTGCCCGCGTGCGAGACGCGTTCGACCCCCTTGATTTTTTTCAACCCTTCCACAATCGGCGCGGCCGCCTGCCAGGCGTCCCACCACAAATGCCGGCGACCGTACGCCTCCCGGTTTTTGATGCCGGTCAAAATATTCTCCTGCGTCTTTTCGCCAAAGCCCGGCAGCCCCGCCACTTTCCCCGCCGCGCACGCCTCGGCCAGCTTCGCCAGCGAATCCACGCCGAGTTCCTTGTGCAGCGCCATGATTTTTTTTGGCCCCAGCCCCGGCACGCCCAGCATTTCCACCAGCCCCGGCTCCACACTCGCCTTCAGCTTGTCGTAATAGGGCAATTTCCCGGTGTTATACAGCGTCGTGATTTTTTCTACCAGTGCCTCGCCCAGTCCCGGCACCTCGCCCAGCGTGTCTGCCTTGATGCGCGCGCCGAGGTCATCCTCCAACGCTGTCAGCGCCCGCGCCCCGTTGTGGTACGCCCGCACCTTGAAAGGGTTTTCCCCGGTCAGTTCCAGCAACGTCCCGATTTCCTCCAGCACCTCCGCGATTTCGGCTTTGTCCATGGGGCTTAGGATTTGCGGAGCACGTCCGGCGCGCGCGGGTCCTTGCCGGCGGTTTTGTGGTACGCGCCGGTCTGCTTGTCGCGCACGTATTTGGTGAAGCCTTTTTTCTCCACGTTTTGTTCGGCCAGCAGGCTTTTGGTGCGGCCCGGCGTGTATTTCGTCGTCAGCGCCGGCGGCAGATAAACCCGCCGCACCGGCCGGCCTGTAACCGGGTGTCGCTCCAGTGCCTTCGCACTCATCGACTGCTCGACCTCGAGCAATTCGCCCTCGGAGCCATCGTCGAGGATTTCCCGGTAAACGTAAATGGGCATGTCGCCACTTTAGGCGATTTTTCGCAATTGCGCAAGACTCGGCGCGAACTCCGGCCGCCCGAAATTGCTACCGTTTCAGCTTTGCGAAGAACGTCGAGTAATTCCCCCCGCCCGGCGGCGGCTCGTTCATTTTCAAGTCGTAGAACGGGCTCAGGGTATCAATGACGATTTTCTTCACGTGCGACTGGTGCCATTCGCCGGTGATGATTTCGAAGCGGACCTTGGAATACTCCATCAGCCGCGGCAGAATGGACCCTTCTGCGCCTTCGCAGTCGATTTTGAGCAGCGTGTGCGCGTTGGGATAATTCTTCAGCAGGTCGGCGAGCCACGCGGCGTCAAAAAAATATTCCCCCACGTCGAAGTACCGCTTCCCGTCAATGTTCATCTGCGCGTCCTGGTCCCCGAGCACCGGCAGGTTGATCGCCCGGCACCTCGGCGTGCAGTTGGCCGCCAGCCCGCGGAAGTGCTGGTGCATCGCTTCAAAGGAATAAATTTTCGCCTGCGGCCACAAATTCGCCGCCAGCGTGGTAAAGGCGCCAATCTGCGCGCCGATGTCCACCACCAGCGCCGGGACAAACCCCTCCGCCGCCAGCCGTTGCACCTGGTAATCATCATGGGCGTAAATCTCCGTGATCGACCCTTTGTACGAGGCGAGTTCGACCGGGTCATCCGCCGGCAGGATCAATCGTGGAAAGGCCCGGC
>Ga0206864_1066_pt1 | contig 37742 bp, 33 predicted proteins | sample Alteio_BWOrgCont_42_FD_152632 | JGI IMG/M metagenome (GOLD analysis project Ga0206864, IMG submission 152632) | Enriched cells from forest soil in Barre Woods Harvard Forest LTER site, Petersham, Massachusetts, United States -... | ecosystem: Environmental > Terrestrial > Soil > Temperate forest >...
CACCCATTGCTCAAGGTCACTGTGTTCTTTGAGGTCATTAACAACCACGGTATCGGTGGCTTTTTTCATAACCCGGATTTTTGAGCATGGGGATAAGCTGATTAATATAACCTTACCCGATGACCATTTTAAAGCATAAGCAGGGAAAAATTCGCAGGAACGGTGATTAACGGTCATAATCAATGAATCGGACGATAAAATTTTATCTAATTTAATGATATCACTGTCACCTACATTGTATGATTTGAGGACTTCATAATCAAGAATATATTTTTTATTGGATTTGTAATCCAAAGCCCTTACCGGCGTACCTGAGATCCGGTAAAGAGAGGTCTCATCTTTTTTATGATCGCCTTTTTTAATCACATTGCAGGCAACGAAAATTAAACCCAATAATATTATGATGTATAGGTTTGCCTTTTTCATTGATCTCCCAATTCAGGTGAAAGGTAATATTCCCCGTTTTGCACAGAGCAGGTGCTGCAACCGTACTGCGATTTATATTTAGCTTTATTTATTGTCGAAATTATTATATTTTTCCAGCTTCCAGAACCTGAAAGCGCCCCAATTTCGGCATGTAACGATTCAAAGAAACTGGATGTAAAAAAGCCCCCGTCATAAGCGCTTGTCCATGAAACTTCTCCCGGACTTGCAGCAACAGACATTACATTACCTTTTGAATATAAAAACAGTTTTTTTAGCTTTTCAGCATCGGGGTAAAAATTAGATTGCAGGGAATTTGTGCCCTGGTTAGTAACTTCCGGTTTATCTATCCCAACATTGCTGTTGCAGAGGTCGCCGAATACCAGGTTAAGCCTTGCCCCCTTTGACACAATTTTTGTGTAAACATCATCTAAACTAACATAAGTAAAAGGATCATAAGAGGATATCCTTGTAGACATATCAGGCCATGCGCTTTTCTGGTCATTCCACCTAAAACCATGCCCGCGATAAAAAAACATAACAATATCATCGCTTGAGGGGTGCAGGGCATCAATAGCATTTAGCACATTGTCTTTACCAAAATCTGTTCCGTATACGTCATGTTCTTCCACACTGATGTTCAATGACCTTGCAATACTGTTCATTTCGTTCACTAATTTTCTCCTGTCTACCTCACAGCCGGTACCAATACTATTATCAAGCGTGTTTGCCACTATAACTAAATATAATTTGGCATTGCTGCTTGTAGAATTATATTCTTTTGGCGTATTTATCATTGACACCAGTGCCGTATAATTATGCTCGTACGTGCCGTAAAACTCGTGGATGTAAGGCTCTGTAAAATCAGCTTTTGGATCAAGCGCTCTCCAGGTAGCGGGTCTCATCAGTTCTGCAAGGTTGCTTTTCGCCAGGTCGTTTTCATCATAAGCATAAAGGTTCTTAAAGTGATGTTGGCTATCTAAATCGGCAAATAAAAATTTATCGGCAGAATACCCCTGGTAGTTCCCATTAAAAACAAAAATAGCATTCTCTCCATTCATCAGGTAATAATTAATACCATCGGCTGTGGTGAAATATTTGGAGGTAACTTTATATTCGGCTACTTTATATACACCGTTTACCGTAAATGCAACGCGCATAAGAGCGTCATTATCGCTGTTGTATATTAAAAAGCCTTTGTAGTTAACAGCATCGTTCCCCGTCCATTTAACCTCATAAAAGCTTTGGCCAAAACAGGTTTTTACCGAACAAAAAATTGTCAGCGAAAGAATAAAAATTATGCTTTTCATAATTAATTTAATAAGGTTTTTACTATAAAAATTTATCAAATCTTAAGTGCTTCCGGTAATGAAGGTAAAACACATAACCTGGTTACTATAGCTTTCCTATACACCCCAAATTATAGTTTGAATAACCATTAAATCCTCAAATAAATGTCAAGTATATCTTAGCTAAATTTATAAATTAGCCATTATAAAAATAAGTAAATATTGGAATCCCACAAAATTATTTCAATTACGATATTTTAATAAGTCCCCCTATTTTTAATGGGCACAATCATATCTTGAACCCGAACTCGCAACATAAATAGTTAAACATCAAACCTAAAAAAATGGAAACAGTAGATAAAGCAGTGACAAGCCAATCAGAAAAAGTGGTGAACGCATTTATAAAAGCAATAAATGATGAAGATTTCATTACCGCAAGGAAATATGTAAATGATAATCTGAAATTCGACGGCGTACTGGGTTCGCGCGATGGCGCTGATATTTATTTCAGTGATATGGAGCGCATGAAATTTAAATACAATGTTAAAAAAGTATTTGCCGATGAAAATGATGTTTGCCTGCTATATGATATTAACATGGGCGGCGCTACCATTTTTACCTGCGGATGGTATAAATTGGAGAATGGTAAAATCAGTTCATTAAAAGTGGTATTTGACCCACGGCCATTGCTGGAGAAAAAATAATCTTTATTGGCTTTTGCCCTGCCATATAGATCTTAGCGAAATGGTCTCCAAATTTTTAATAGTCATCCCGCTTTGGTTTTTTATCTGTAAATGATCAAAACTTGTTTTTGGAAAAAATACCACCGTCATATTGATTAGCCCGTCGTCGGCGAATAACTCAACTGACGCCGCATCTGCAATCAGTTTAATATTGCATTGGGCGCTGTTTGTTAAACGCGGAGCGGTTAACGGCTTCAAAAAGTCGGGGCTAAAGTTAACATTCCCAGTAAGTGAACGATCAATAAAATAGGTGTTACCTTGTTTTCTGTATCCGATACTTAGCTGTTCGCCTGCTTTATTTGATAATACGATAGTAAAATCCATTATTTTATCACAACTGAAAGAAAGCTGGTATTGAGCAGGAAGCTTTGCGCCTTTCGGGCTGACTGGCAAAGCTTTTGATGCTATATTCTCAATTTCTTTCACAGGATTTGAAGTGAGAAATATCTCACCGTTTACCTGTTTTAAAGCCAGTTCACGCGGCATGGTCATAGCATTTCGCCATTTTTGGGTAGGTACCTGGTTTGCGTAAAGCCAGTTGCTCATCCAGCCTAAAAATATTTTCCGGTCACCGGTATTCCCCCAGGTTACACCGGCATAATCATCTGGACCATAATCAATCCATTTGGTATCAGTACTTAGCGGCGTAAATGTTTTGCCATCAAAGTTCCCTATAAAATATTGCGTTGCCGACCCGCCGTTAGGGCCTCCCGGATTTATGCTTACCAGCAATACCCAATAGCTTTTGCCATTTAATTTTAGCGGGAACAGGTCAGGACACTCCCAAACACCGCCATGCGCGCCTATAGTTTTGCCAAATTCGCTTTCCTTTGTCCAGTTTTTTAAATTGGGGGACGAATAAAAGGTTATCTTGTCCTTAGTGGCCAATGTCATCAGCCATTTTTTGCCGGGAGCATACCAACTCACTTTCGGGTCGCGGAAATCTTTGATACCAGGGTTTTTCAATACCGGGTTACCGGCGTATTTTGTCCACGTATTGCCGTCGTCGAGGCTATAAGCTATACTTTCATTTTGAAATTTATCGCTACCAGTCTTTTCTAATTTTGGATCGTGGTTTGTAAATATGGCAACCATCGGAATCTTGCTGTTTTTACCAAAACCTGATGTATTTTCATAATCGACCACGGCGCTACCCGAAAATATATAACCCAAACTATCCGGATAAAGGGCTATCGGAAGCTGTTTCCAATGCATAAGGTCTTTACTTATTGCATGTCCCCAATGCATAGGCCCCCAAACAATATCCTTTGGATAGTATTGAAAAAACAAATGATAAACGCCTTTATAATAAACCATCCCGTTAGGGTCGTTCATCCATTTTTCTTTTGGCGAAAAATGAACCTGCGGCCGGTATGGCTCATGGTAGCTTTCATTTTTTATTTGCGCTTCCGAAAAAATAGCAATTACTAAACTACCGGCTAATAAAAGAAATCGCTTAATCATCATGTTTGCATTATTTAAATTCATCTGCAGGGTAATATATCCCTGCTATAGCCCTGATTTTATCCAGCGTTTCCATTAATAAAATAGTATCGGCAAAAGTTATAACGGGGCTTTCGGTAAGCCCTTTACGTAAACAATCGTTTACATGCCTGGCTTCATATTGGTAACCGAAGCCAGGTTCCTTTGCTATAGGAATAATTTCTTTGCTATCGGCCCTTTCCTTGTAAAACTCAACGGTTGCCGAGGGTTCATAAAACCTTGAGGTAAGCCTGATCCTCCCTTCTGTCCCGCAAATATCCGCTTCAGTTGCAAGGTTTGATGAAAATGATGAAAACAACTGAGCCAATGCGCCATTTTTATAGCGGAAAAGAATAGCGCACTGTTCATCCACACCCGTTGATGCAGGGGTCATTACAGCATCGATATAATCGGGGTTACCTAGGATACTCATCGCTATAAAAACATTGTAGATCCCAATGTCCATTACCGTACCGCCCCCCAATTCAGGATCAAAAAGCCTGGCCGGTATTGGCGGCGTTGGTTTAAAACCAAAGTTTATCAATACGGCCTTAATTTCGCCCAATAGCCCCTGCTCTATCATTGCCTGCATTTTTATATAATGGGGATGGAACTTTGTCCATAAAGCCTCCATTAAAAACACTTTTCTTTCCCTTGCCATGCTGACCATTTCGACAGCCTGCCGGGCATTCATGGCGAAAGGTTTCTCGCATAAAACTGCTTTACCATGCTGTAAACAAAGCAAGGTGTTTTCATAATGCGGGTTATGCGGCGTGGCAATGTATATTACATCAACTTCGGAGTTTTGAACAAGAGCTTCATAGCTATTATGTATATATTTTACGGGAAATTCTTTATTAAATTCATCGGCAGACTGCTGTGATCTCGAACCTATGGCAATTAATTCAGCACCTTCAGCCAGTTTAAGGTCTAATGCAAATTTATGTGCTATGCGGCCTGTGCCTAATATGCCCCAGCGGATGGTTTTCATTATGTAGAATAGTATTTTGTGTGGCTAAATATCATAAATTTCGGTGAATAGTGGCAGACTGAAATGTCAATAAATTGAACTTACCTTTATAAAATAATTGTCAAAATGAAAATCCTGATCGCCTCCCTCCTGTCCCTTATCTTCGTCTCCCTTGCCGCTATCCATATTTATTGGGGCTTTGGCGGTAAAAATGGGTCAGCAGCTTCAATCCCAACAAACGAAAACAATAAACCCGTATTGAAGCCCCGCGCAATTGACTGCTTTGTTGTGGCTATAGCGCTTTTATGTTTTGACGTTTTTGTTTTAATAAAAGCAAGGATTATTTTATTCGGTTTGCCAAATTGGCTGTTGAATTATGGTCTATGGGCCATAGCAGCGATATTTTTTTTAAGGGCTATGGGCGACTTTAAGTATGTGGGGTTCTTCAAGAAAATAAAAACAACCCAATTCGCGCAACTGGATATTAAATATTATTCGCCTTTGTGTTTGGTTATAGGGTTTTTAAGTATAATTTTAGAACTCATAAACTAACGTCTACTACATGTTTTGGTACGAAGAAGAGATTGTGCGCCTTGAAAAAGATGGCAAAGAAAGAGGATATAATGCGGAAACAATTTTTTATGGCAGTTCATCTATTCGCTTATGGACAAGCCTTTACGATGATTTTAAAAACCTGAAACCCATTAACCTGGGCTTTGGAGGTTCAACGCTGGCAGCATGTGTATGGTTTTTTGAAAGGGTTATGATGTATTATCATCCTAAAAGATTGGTGATTTATGCAGGTGATAACGACCTTGGTGACGGAAGGCATCCCGAGGAAGTGTTTATTTTTTTTCAGCAGCTTGTTGTAAAAACAAACAAACGTTTTGGTGACCTGCCTTGCTATTTTGTATCATTAAAGCCAAGTATCAACCGCTGGCACATGGCCGATCAGTTTAAATTCACCAATAATTTAATCGAAACCGAAATCAATTCGTACAATAATAATTGGCAGTTTATTAATATTTTTAAAGAGATGATTGATCCTGCAGGTCACCCCAAAAATGAATATTACCTTAATGACGGCCTGCATTTAAGCGAAAATGGCTACAAGCTATGGAAAAAACTGATTGATGAGCAGATTAATCATTAATCATTTGTTTATTTTAAATTAACATCCAATATGGATATTCGCCGCCTGAAAACTATGCCAAAATGAACCGCGAATATCATAAGTGGTATAGTGCCAGGCTGCAACGTGACATGGAACTTTTAGTTTTTGGGCACAGTGGCAGGGCGATACTTTTTTTTCCAACCCGTATGGCCCGGTTTTATGACTATGAAAACTGGGGAATTATAAATGCGCTGCACGACCGTATTTATAATGGTGAACTGCAACTTTTTTGCGTTGACAGTATTGATGCCGAAAGTTTTTATAATCAATGGGCACACCCTGCTGTCCGTATTTGCCGCCACATGCAATATGAGCAATATATTTTACATGAAGTAGTGCCCTTAATGCGGCATAAGAACGACGGAAGTTTTTTTGAAGTGGCGGGTTGCAGTATGGGCGCCTATCATGCATTAAATTTGGCAATGAAATATCCTTGTCTTTTTAAAAAAGTGATATGCATGAGCGGAAGATATGATCTTACTAAGCAAGTAGCAGACTTCAGGGACCTTTTTGATGGCTATCATGACGAAAATATTTATTTTAATATGCCGCAGCAATTTATTGCGAACCTGCACGACGGCTATAATTTAGATGCCATTCGCAGTGTTGAAATTATATTGGCAATAGGTGAAACTGATCCTTTTTTATCCAATAACATGGAGTTTAATCAACTGCTTTGGACTAAAGGGGTGCCGAACAAATTGTATATATGGGATAATTATGCGCACCGCCCCCGCTATTGGAAACAAATGGTACAACTTTATTTATAGCAACACTTTAATTGGTTTGATCTGCGTTTTCAATATAGTTACCCCTCAATTTTACCCGAACACAGTTTACTAAATAATATTTATCTTTAATTGACGCAGTAACTGACATAGAAAGGCAAAAACCGTCTTTACAGTGCTGTAAGGACAGAAAGTGCTGAACCCGTGCAGGAGTTAAAACACCCTGGAGATATTTTATTAATTGTCAAAAATATACTTAATAAATAAAACATGAACGGAAAAAACAAACAACCGGAACTGTCTATCGATGAAGAACAAATACGTGAAGCGCTCAATGCGCACTGGCAAGCGTCAGCAGTTGGCAATGTAAACGCGGAACATGATATTTACCATGACGATGCCATTTGTGATTATCCACAATCAGGCGAACGGATCCTCGGACGAAGGAATTTACAGGCCTTGCGGAGTCATCATCCGGGTAAACCGTCAGGCTTTAATGTCAGGCGAGTTCTCGGAAAAGGTGATCTCTGGATCACGGAATACATCATCACCTACCAGGGGCAACGAGCATACACAGTGAGCATTATGGAGTTCCGAAACGGTAAGGTTGTGCACGAGACACAGTATTTCGCAGATCCCTTCGAGGCGCCGGCCTGGCGAAGTCAATGGGTTCAGCAGATCGAATAATTTAATCGCCTATTGAAATTATCAATCAATATTAAAAAATTTAGGCGAATTTGGAGGTCGAAACATATATTAATTAAACACACTGGTAGAGTAAGAGGAAGTGTAGGTTCCCTTAATATTAGGAAAACTCACAACATTAATTATTTCAGGATCATTGTTAACAGTAATTGACATACTGCCACCTACATTTGGTTGCGTCGCCATTATTGTTAGCGTTGCTATTTTAAAACCACTGGAACGGGTTGTTGTGATCACTTTTGTGAAAAATTGGCCAGTAAAAGTAGTATCTATGGGCTTACCATCACTTCCTGTATACGTTATACTGAAATCGCCCTTATTACCGGCATCATAAACATATTGAACTATGGCGTTATTAACAATAGGCGATGGCGTAGCGTTTTTTTTGCACGCGTATAATAGAATTGACAGTAATAAAATTAAAATTGATTTTTTCATGATGTTTCTGATAAAGCTAACAAAATAGGTTTAAAATCCTGAATCAAATTTTTAAATTAATACAGCGAAAAAATAAACCATATAAATAATGTAAATATTTTTCATCCCCGAAGCGGGAAAGAACGCCTGACAGCCCATTGTCCAACAAAAAAGCGAACAATCCATGGTCGTTCGCTTTAAAGTGCGCGAGAAGGGACTCGAACCCCCACGCCTCGCGGCGCCAGATCCTAAGTCTGGTGCGGCTACCAATTACGCCACTCGCGCGTTTTTGATTTTTAAGAGGCTGCAAAGATAGATTTTTTTATGATGATTGCACCGATTAATTTAAAAATGATTTCACCGATTGGTTAGGGCTAATTTCACCGATTATTTTGAAGATTGTGCCGATTTAAGGTCTTCAGACAATTTTTGAAGATACCGTGGTGCATAGAGTAACCTGTTCCCATACCACGAAAACAGCTCACCGTCAACTATTTTAATGATTGCTGAAGGCAATAAAGCTTTAAATTCAGCGATATGTTTTTCCTTGAAAGGGTAAGGCTCGGATGAAAGCAAAATAACATCCGGGTTAACTTTTATCAGAACGTTGGCATCAATTTCGGGATACCTATCTATATTAAAAGAGTTGGAAAAACCACATTTTTGCAGCATGCTGTCAATAAAAGTATTTTTACCGGCTACCATATAAGGTTTACGCCATATAAAATAAGCTGTGCGCAAGTTTGTTTGTTGAATTGTAAGATTGTTAAATTGCTGATCAATCGCCTGGCTGAGCGCGTTTGCCTCACTTTTCCTGTCAACCAACACTCCTACCCTTTCAATCATATCAATTGCACCTTGCAAGTCGCTGATATCACTTATCCAAACCGGGCAAAAGGCCATTAATTCTTCTATTTGGCCGCGTTCGTTTTCTTCTTTGTTGGCGATGATAAGGTCGGGCTTTAATGCTTTAATTTTGGCTATATCCAATTGCTTAGTACCGCCGATTTTTGCAGTGGATTTAAACTTATCAGCCGGGTGTATGCAAAATTTGGTGATGCCGATAATTTCCTCATTTAAACCGAGATAAAACAACAATTCAGTTTGCGATGGCACTACCGAAATAATTCTTTTTGGTGCCCCCGACAAATTTACTTCCCTGCCTAACTGATCGTAATGTACGGGCATTTATTTTAGTTGACTTGGATAAATTTAATTGAATGAATTCAAATTTTATCATTCCGCAATTGGCATTCCGACATCCACATTTTTTACTACTCTACTGATTGTAGATTTGGTAAATGCCATTCAAATTCCTGTTACTTTCAGAACCTACAAGTACCGCGGTTATTTTCTTTTCGATCATCAACAGCTCAGCATGGTGAATAAACTCATTTTCATCAACAAATACGGGGGTTTTGGTCATCATGTCGGCAACGAAGAGCTTTGATGTATCCGGCGTACGCACCAAAGCCCGGCGAAGGTCACCATCAGTAATAATGCCTTTCACATGATTGGCATCACCTACTATAACCATCCCCAGCCGGCCTTCCGACATGCAAAGCAATAACTCCGTAAATGAAGCATCCTCGCTGATAAAGGGCAAATTATCCGTCCGCATTAAATCTTTTACTTTTACCAGCAATTTGCGCCCCAAGCTGCCGCCGGGATGGAAACGGGCAAAATCCTCGTGCTGAAACTGGCGCGATTCCATTAAAGCCACTGCCAGGGCATCGCCCATAACAAGCGCTGCGGTAGTTGATGAAGTTGGCGCCAGCGCCAAAGGACAAGCCTCTTGTTTTATGCAAATATTCAGATGGTAATGGCTATTTTTGGCCACAGTTGAATTAGCGTTACCCGTAATGCCTATGATCACATTTTTATTCCATTGCAAAAATGGGATCAATTTAAGCACCTCATCCGTTTCGCCTGAATAAGAGATCATAATCACCATGTCATCTGTACCTACCATACCCAGGTCGCCATGGAAAGCCTCACCGGGATGAAGAAAAAAAGCAGGCGTACCGGTACTCGCTAAAGTGGCCGCTATTTTTTTACCGATGATACCCGATTTCCCGATACCTATAACAATAACCTTTCCGCTGGCATTCAATATCGCCTCAACAACTTTGGTAAATTCACCATCAATAGCATCCGCCACAAAGCGCAGGGACTCAATTTCTATATCAAAAACCCTTTTGGCAATTTCTTTCATAGCCTCACCCAACCCTCTCCAAAGGAGAGGGCTTTTTTTATTTTAGTTATATTTATATATAGGCACTCCCAAAGTCTCCCCAACAGGGGGAGATTTAGAGGGGGCTTTAACCTATTAATGGTTCAATCACCTTAAATAACTCATGTAATTTCACCATGTTTGGCCCATCGCTTAGGGCATGGTCAGGATCAGGATGGGTTTCCATAAAATAACCATCTGCCCCAAATGCCTTAGCGGCCAGCGCCATCATCGGCACAAAAGTACGGTCACCGCCAGTTTTGCCGCCTGCTCCCCCAGGCCGTTGTACCGAGTGTGTGCAGTCCATGCAAACCGGGAAGCCAAATGCTTTCAAATCATAAATATTCCTGAAATCAACCACAAGGTTATTATAGCCGTACATGTTACCCCGTTCGGTTAAAATTACCTGCGTATTGCCGGCTTCTACCACTTTCTGAGCAGGATAAAACATATCCTGTCCCGAAAGGAACTGGGCTTTTTTTACATTCACTATTTTCCCGGTTTTTGCAGCAGCAACCAACAAGTCAGTTTGGCGGCATAAAAACGCGGGGATCTGCAATATATCAACTACTTCGGCGGCAATAGCGGCCTGGTAAGGCTCGTGGATATCAGTAGTAAGTGGCAGGCCAAAACGCTCTTTTACTTTCAGCAGCATTTCCATGCCTTTTTCAATTCCCGGTCCACGGTATGAGTGTATAGAAGTACGGTTAGCCTTATCAAACGATGATTTAAACACCACTGGTACATTGAACTTTTGCCCTGCTTCGGCCACTTTTTCGGCAACGGTGTATAATAGCTCCTGGTTTTCCATTACACAGGGGCCCAATATAAAGAACGGCTTTTGCCGCATTTGTTCAAATAACATAATCGATGAGGTATATAATGCGCAAATATGAGAATTCTTTTTTGTAGTCCGAAAGTCCGAGAAGTCGGAAAGTCCGGAAGAAGCTGCAACAGGTGTTTTCATTTTCTATGTCATAATGTGCCTTAAAACTCTTTTTCTGCTTCCGGGCTTTCGGACTTCCGGACTTTCGGACTAAATTTGTCCATGAATTATTTTGAATTTTATGGTATCCCGGAATCATTTAACCCTGATACCGCTTTGCTAAAAAAGAAGTTTTACCGATTTAGCAAGGAATACCACCCGGATTTTTATGCTAATGAGGATGAAGCAAAGCAACAGGAAATACTGGAACTATCTACGCTAAATAACAAGGCGTATCAAACACTTTCTGACCCTTATAAACGGCTGGAATACATATTAAAGGCCCATGAATTGCTTTTGGAAGGCGCAAAACCACAGCTTCCATCGGATTTTTTGATGGAAATGATGGATATAAACGAGCGGCTGATGGACGTGGAAGATGCCAATCAATTAGGTCACTTAACCGCGGAAGTACTTGCTATCGAGGGTGATATAGAGGATGCTATCGGCCGTTTTACCGCCGGTTACGAAAGCCTGGACGACACCGCCAAAGAAAACCGCCTGAATGAAATAGCAGACTGTTATTACAGGCAAAAATATTTATTGCGTATTAAAGAGAGTTTAAATACATTTGCATCCCGCTTTTGAACGAATTAATCCACCGTTTAAAAAGGGGCAGGCCCAGATGGCGGCCCCGATAGCTATCGGGGCGGTAGACGGGCTGGATTCAAACAAAGTGCCCAGATGGCGGAATCGGTAGACGCGCTGGTCTCAAACACCTGTGGTCGCAAGGCCGTGCCGGTTCGACCCCGGCTCTGGGTACAGGAAAAGCCTCAGATTTTCTGAGGCTTTTTTTATTTTAGTCATATGGCATCTGTTTACATTTTATATTCAAAAAAACTCAACAGATTTTATGTTGGAAGTTGCAAAGACCTTTCTTATAGAATTAACCAGCATTTAAATCCAGCATTTAAATAAGGAATATACAGGCAGCTTTACTGCTTTGGCTGAAGATTGGGAATTATACCAATCCATCGACGAACTTGCATACCAGCAGGCACGGTTAATTGAAGCTCATTTAAAGAAAATGAAAAGCACTACTTATATTCAAAATCTGACAAAATACCCGGAAATTATTGAACGCTTAAAATTAAAATATCTATGATGGCTGCCCCGATAGCTATCGGGGCGGTAGACGCGCTGGTCTCAAACACCTGTGGTCGCAAGGCCGTGCCGGTTCGTCCCGATACCTATCGGGGCCGGCTCTGGGTACTGTAGAAGCAAAAAGCCTTTAGTGAAATACTGGAGGCTTTTGCTTTTTTACCACATTTTATCTTTCAATTTAAACTTGTATCATATTTATATTAACGCAACTTAATTAACATATAACTAATTATATTACAATTAGTTATAAAGTTTTAATGCTAAACCGGTTTATATTCTATCTTTAAAATTAGCAGTTCCCTGCATTATCCGCTCTCTTTGATATACCAATTACCAGGTACCTGCACTCATAAATATTTATGTCATCATGAAATTAATGCAAAGGCATTTATTGCTCATGTCTTTTTTGTTAATTATGGTTTCCTGCAGAAAGCCATTTAACCCTGCCGTTACAACTGCTAATGTTAATTATCTTGTGGTGGAAGGCGTTATCAATAGCGGCCCCGATTCAACAATTATAAAATTAAGCAGGACTACCCCGCTTTCAAGCGGCAATAAAATTGTAATTGAAACAAATGCATTGGTAACAGTTTTGAGCGATGCAGGCGACAACTATACGCTAAGTGAAAGCAGCCCGGGCATCTATACTTTTTATGGATTAAACCTGCCCGTAACTAAAAAATACTGTCTGCATATTACCACCTCAAACGGGGAAGAGTATCAATCAGATTTTGAGGTGAATAAACTAACCCCCGATATTGATAGCCTCGCTTATACCCCGCAAAAATCGGGGGTACAATTTTATGTTAACACTCACGATAATACCAATAGCACCCGGTATTACAGGTGGGACTATGATGAAACCTGGACATACTTTTCAATCTATAATTCAGTTTTATATTATAAAAATCAACAGATCATCGCCCGCCCCATTGACAGTTTGGTATATGAGTGTTATGAGCATGCCATCCCGTCAAACAGTATATTTGTCGGCACATCAAACAACCTGGTGCAGGATGTAATCAGTCATTTTCCTTTAGGTTATGTTGATGCTTCGACCGGAAAAATTTCACATGTTTATAGTTTATTGGTAAAACAATATGCCTTAACCCCTGATGCCTTTAGTTATTGGCAACTGCTTGTAAAAAACACAGAGCAGTTAGGGTCAATATTTGATGTGCAGCCTTCAAGCACGGGCGGAAATATTCATTGCATTAGCCATCCCGCCGAGCCTGTAATAGGTTTTATCAGCGTATCTACCATTAAAACAAAGCGGATATTTGTAGTCGGCAATACGCTTCCTTTTCATGTTCCCAGCCAGGTACCCCCGCCAAATCCAGATGAATGTGGAGACGACAGCATATTATTTATACCCACTTTCACTTATGATATTCGTTTGTCTGACATATTTGCGACAGGCGACACCATTCCCATTACCTACCTTGCAAACCCAGCCACTAACATGGTTATTGGCTACACCTTTGCACCAATATTCTGTGTAGATTGCAGGGTACTGGGTGGTACAAATGTAAAACCATCATATTGGCCTTTTTGAGGTCAGTGATTGGAGGTTAGATGATTAGAGATTAGTCCGAAAGTCAGTAAAGTCCGGAAGTCCGAAAGAAGCAGCAACTTAAGTTTCGGCAAAAATAACTTAAGTTAAATAGAAGAAGTTAGGTTAAAAAATTTGTGTAAACAAAAGGAATATCGAATTTTGAGTAGCGAATGACCAATTATACATATTAAAACATTCCGAAATCGAAAATCCGTCCCGATAGCTATCGGGATCCGAAATTCTACAACCCCTTTTTAAACTTATCGGCCAATAGTTTTAGCATATCCTCATTTACTGGCAGGGCTGGTCCGTCGTCTTTCTTTTTATAGGGTTTATTTTCTGGCCGGGTGTAGTTATTATTTTTATGGGGGTCAGGTCTTTGAATATCTTTTTTAACAGGGTTTTCAACAGGCTTTACTGCTGCAACGGGTGTTTCCTGTGGCTTTGGCTGTAAAGGTTTTGGCTGGCGTTCAGCTATCTTTTTGTCGTTCCAGCGTTTATATATCTCTTCTAATTTACGCTTGGTATATAAGGGGAAATCGCCCTGCATCATCCACGAATAATAGCTTGGTTCGGTTTTAAGTACGTCCTCCACACTTTTACCTTTGTGTTTCCCAAAATTAAAAACCTCCTCGCCATTATCATTGTAAACCATTCGCCCGGCAAAATCTACGGGCTTGTTCAGGTTGGTAAATTTGTGAAGGGCTTCAATATCGTTAACTACAGGAACAGAACGGTTCCCTTTTTTATCTTCCCACTCTGTTTTTTCGTACCGGGCAACCTGGGCAAGTAAAACTTCCATAGTGGCACGTGTATCCGCTTCGGCCGAGTGCGCGTTTATTATCTGCTTATCACAATAAAACTGGTAAGCTGCCTTTAGCGTACGCTGCTCCATCTGGTGAAATATATTTTGTACATCCACAAAATGACGGTTATCCAGGTCAAATAAAACATCGACCCGCAAAAACTCCTCCATCAGCATTGGTATATCAAATTTATTGGAGTTGTAACCTGCAAGGTCGCTGTTATCCATAAACGCTGCTATTTCTGAAGCTTTTTCTTTAAAAAACGGTTCATTTTTTATGTCTTCATCATAAATACCATGCACTATTGATGATTCGAATGGTATAAGCATCCCGGGGTTTATCCGCCACGTTTTCACTTCCTCGCTGCCATCCGGGAATAATTTTATTACAGATATTTCAACAATACGGTCAGCGCCGATATTAGTCCCGGTAGTTTCAAGATCGAAAAAAGCAAGCGGCCGTTTTAAATTTAATTTCATCTGTAGTTTTTTTGCCAGGCGTTTTAACCACCTGTTTTATTTATTAATTAGTTTATTTGTACCGTGCCTTGTTTATTTATGAGCCGGGCTGCAAAGGTTGCAAAAGTCTTAAAAAGAATCAGTACTATAAATTTAAAATTCATTTTAAATTTATCCATTTAATAATGTTAATTTACTGCGGCCTTATTTCAAAATAAAGATCATGAAAAAAACCTTACTTATCTTACTTATTTTATTCAGCATTACTAAAGCCGCACAGGCCCAGGATTTCCCTTATGGCACCGTTACCGATGAGGAAATGGCCATGAAAAAATATGCAAAAGATACTGCAGCTCACGCTGTAGTTTTACAGGAATTTGGCAAATCAAGGATTGATGCAGATAATGAAGGCAACATTAAAGTATTTTATGAATACCATGTTAAAATAAAGATATTTGATAATAAGGGCTTTGATAATGGAACAGTTAAAATCCCTGTATATAATAATAGTGATGGTGATATTTATGAAGATGTGGATGATATTACCGGGGTAACTTTTTATAAGGATGATAACGGCGCCATTCAAAAAATTGAACTGGAAAACAAAAAAATATACCCTGTAAAAGAAAATAAGCACCTGGCACATTATAATTTCGCTTTACCTGGTTTGCGTAATGGCTGCATAATTGAATATAAATATAAATTGGAATCCCCTTACTGGTGGGATTTTCCTTCCTGGCATTTCCAAAGCGATATACCCAAAGTATATTCGGAATATGAAGTTCATATCCCCGGCTTTTGGGTTTTTAATGCATCGATAAAAGGGGGTTTAAAACTCACTAAAACCACTGCCGAAGTTGAACGAAAATGCTTTTCCGCCGATGGTGCAAGCTGCGATTGTTCGCTGCTTGTTTACGGAATGAAGGATATACCAGCCTTTATTGAAGAAGATTATATGACTTCGGCAAAAAATTATAAATCAGCCATAAATTTTGAGTTATCCGACTATACAAACCCTTATGGCGTAAAAACAAAATGGACTAAAGAATGGAAAGATATTGATTACCAGCTTAAAGATGAGAGCAACTTTGGCGGACAACTAAAGAAAAAAGGATTATTTAAAGAACGTATTGTTCCTGTTATAGCCGGCCAACCGGATGACCTGGCCAAGGCAAAAGCCATTTATGCTTATATAAAAAAATTATACAAATGGAATGAATATGAGAGCATTTACAGCACTGACGGTCTTAGCAAAGCGCTTGATAGCCATACTGGAAATTCGGCTGACATAAACTTGTCATTGGTTAATGCCCTCAATGCCGCAGGTTTAAATACCGAAACTGTTTTACTTTCAACACGCGACAACGGCGTTATAAATACATTATATCCCGTTATAAGCGATTTTGACTATGTTATAGCCAAACTTACCATAGGCGATCAAAGTTACCTGCTGGATGCCACGGAACCGGCGCTATCTTTTGGTATACTGCCATTAAGGTGCCTAAATGATAAGGGCCGGGTTTTTAGCCTTGACAAACCGTCTTACTGGATTGATCTTTCAAATCTGCCCCAAAAAGAGAAAAGCACATACGGGCTCGATTTTACCTTACAGGAAGATGGTAAACTGAAAGGCACATTGATCCAATACTCATTTGGTTACGATGCTTATTTAAAAAGAAAAGAGATTAAAAAATTCAATTCGGTTGATGAATATGTAGAGGATCTTAACGGGAAATTGCCAAAAATAAAGATCCTTAAGTCGGAGATCACCAACCTTGATAGCCTTGACCTTCCCTTGGCCGAAAAATATGAAATCGAGATCAATTTATATGATAAAGCTAATGGCAACCTGATTGCGTTTAATCCATTTTTCCTGGATAAGACAGATACTAATCCATTTAAATTAACTGAACGATCATTCCCTGTTGATTGGGGCATGCCTTCGGAGGACAGTTTTGTATTAACCATGCACCTGCCAGCCGGGTATGTCATTGAAACCCCTCCGCAAATTATTGCCATAGGTTTGCCAAACGATGGTGGGAAATTTGTAACAAATTATGAGCCCGATAGTAATTCGTTTACATTTTCACACCTTATTAAGTTCAATAAATCAATTTACAGTCCTGGGGAATACCCATACCTGAAAGAGCTTTACAACAAGATCATCCAATCGGAAAAGGCTGAGATGGTTTTTAAGAAAAAATAATGAAACTAATTATAATAACCTTTTGCCTGTTGCTATTTGGCTTATTTGCAAAAGCGCAGCAAAACTATGATGCAAGCCTCATTCCAAAAGAACTTCTGCCTTATGCAAGCGCTGTTATACGGGATAAGGAAGAAAATGTACAAGTGAATGACCTTGATAATACCACTTATCATATTAAAGAAGCTATTACTGTATTAAATAAAAATGGCGATGATATCGCGCACATTGTTGTTGAGCATGATAAAAGCACAATTATCAAATACATCAAAGGATCGGTTTACAATGCCTTTGGTAAACAAATTGGCAAATTTTCAGAAAGTGATTTTGATGATGTTAGCGCCGGGCATGATTTTTCGCTATTTGAAGACGTAAGAATAAAACATTATTTACCCTCGATTACCGAATATCCTTATACGATAGTTTATGAATATGAACAGCGTTTAAAACAATCGCTTGAACTTCCCCAATGGGAGCCTGTTTCAAATTTCGGTGTAGCAGTTGAAAAAAGTTCATTTACCTTTATTTGTAAGCCCGATTTTAATATCCGTTATAAAGAAAACAACTTTCCGGGAAAGGTAGATATTAACAAAAATCCTTCGGGCCTGAAAACCTATACATGGAAGGCAGATAACTTAAAAGCTATTAAAGATGAGCCTTTTAGCCCTTATTATAAAAATTATATGACCAGTGTAGAAATTGCCCCTGAAAAATTTTCATTCTACGGTATCAGCGGATCATACACAAACTGGAATGAATTGGGCAAGTGGGAATATGATAAATTACTGGCAACCAGGAAGGATTTACCCGAAGAAACTATTGCGCATATTAAAGAAATAACAAAAGATATTGCTGATCCGAAATTGAAGGCCAAAAAAATATATGAGTACATGCAGAATAAAACGCATTATATAAGTGTACAAGTGGGTATTGGCGGTAACCAGCCCTTTTTGGCGTCGGATGTTGATAAGCAAAACTACGGCGATTGCAAAGCGTTAGTTAATTATACCCAGGCACTGTTAAACGCGGTTAATATCGATTCTTATTATTGTGTAGTTAAATCGGGAGAGGAATATAAAGTAAATATGCTTAATGATTTTGCGAGCATGGAACAAGGCGATCACATTATTTTATGCCTGCCATTTAAAAATGATACTACCTGGGCCGATTGTACAAGCCAGACAATCCCATTCGGTTATTTGGGCGATTTTACTGATGACCGTACTGTGCTTGCTTGTACCCCTGAAGGTGGAAAACTAATGCATACGCCAAAATACACGGCCACGGATAATTTGAAAAGCCGAAAGGCCGATTTTGTTATTAATGAACAGGGTGAGTTATCGGGCAATATGGTAACTACTTTTAAGGGGATCGATTATGAGTACCGGGATGAACTGATCAATGAGCCAAGGAGCGAACAAAATAAAATGCTGCAAAAGATTTATCCTATAAATAACCTTGATATTGAAAACCTTGATATAAAACAGGTTAAAAGTTTTGACCCTGTTACTACCGAAAATATTAAGCTGCATGCAAGGGACTATGCACCGCTTACTGATGGTAAATATTTCTTTACGTTAAACCCGGTTAACCGGATAGAGGAACCGCCCCGGCAAGTCCGTAACCGTTTAAACAGTGTGTATATAAACCGTGGATATACTAATGAGGATGAAGTTACTTATACCATTCCTAAAGGTTATCATTTGGAGAAAGACCCTTTGAATGTTGCTATAGATAAACCTTTCGGCAAATTTACGGTAACAATGGCGCTTAATGGAAACAAGTTAGTATATAAACGCAAACTACAATTTATTGACGGTACCTATAGCAGTGATATTTACCATGACCTGGTTGATTTTTACCAGGCCATTGTGGATGCTGATGACTATACTGTGAGTTTGGTAAAAACCCCATGATATATCATTAAAGGATCTAATTACTATCTAAACTGGCTGAAAATTATAATGCCCAATATAATACCAACGATCATGATGATATATAACAACAATTCATTGCCAGCATAGCGCTTATATTTTGTCCAGAAAGTGTATTTATTTTTATCCTCGGCCATAATGCTGCAAAGTTATAGAATTATTAAGCTTTAATGCGAATTAAATTGGATCATAGCTGATAGTCCACCTGCTATTTTCCCTGTGCTGAATTTGGGTCGTCAATGACAGAACCACACCGCGAAAAGTATTTATAAGTAAATGGATCATGCAGTTTTGTGATCATTACCCCTTTTGATGAACTTGCATGCACGTAATAACCGTTTTGCAGGTAAACGCCTACATGGCTGAATTTCTTTCCGTCATAATCAAAAAACACGAGGTCACCTTCTGTCAGTTCTTCTTCGTATTTACGTTTGATCACGTTTATTTGCTGGCTCGTGGAGCGCGGGATATTGATCCCGAAAACCTGCTGTTCCAATAGCTGCGCCAACGCGGAACAGTCTACTCCGTCTTTATCCTCACCCCCAAACTTATAAGGCGTGCCCATCCATTGGTCAATAAAAGCATAAAGCCGCCCGTTTTGTATATCACTTTCATTTACCCCCAGTATCGCCGAATATTTTTCAGCTATGCTTGCCTGCGGTTTTACAACTTCGCCCGGTTCACCACGCATCACAGCTCTCCTGCTATGGCAGGATGCCAGTATAATGCTAAACGCCAGTAAAGTATACAGGTAAGGTATTTTTTTCATTAACCAAAAATACGGTCAAAGGTGTACTAAGGTTACCCGATGTTTTTAACATGTTAACATATTTGGGAAAGAAGTCGGGAAAGTCTGGAAGTAGTCTGAAAGAACGCGAAGCTCAGAGTTTTTAACAAATCCGAAACTGGACATCTCATCAGAAGCCCTTTAAACCGCACTCCGAAATAAAAATGCATCGGGGTGTATCGTTTACCCATTAGCCTCCGTATATAATAATAAGCCGGTAAATTTTACGCGGGAATTCATTTATACAACCGGTTATTTACACCCTGATCTTTATAAACCAGCAACTACCCCTTTCGCTGATTTTTTTTGCTGATAGAAACCTTTAACCAAAAAGATATATTATGAAAATTTTTCATTTCAAAAAAAACTTGTCTGTTGCCCTTTTGGTGTTTTCAGTAGGATGCGTAGTTACATCATGTAAAAAATCAGGCGAGGGTGCTGCAAAACCGATGGACATGGACCCAACTGTGGTTGTAACAACGATTGCCGGGGGTGGGATGGGTTCGCCCGGCACTACTACGAGCCCGGTTTACGGTCAAATTGGCACAGCAAACGGGCCTGGCACTGCAGCCGCGTTCAATGCACCCGCTGGTGTAGCGATTGACGCTGCAGGAAATGTATATATTGCTGAAGCAGGAAATCACGATATTCGTAAGATGACGCCCGATGGTATGGTAAGTTCATTTGTGGGCAATACCACTGGTGGTTTTGCGAATGGAACAGGCGGCGCTGCTTCGTTTTCAAGTATGCAGGGAATAGCCATTGATGCCGCCGGTAATTTATATGTAGCTGACTCCGGTAACCAGGCAATACGAAAAGTTACACCTGGTGGTGTAGTAACTAGATTTGCAGGCACCGGTACCATGGGGGCCGCAAATGGGCCGGTAGCTTCGGCTACCTTTAATGCCCCCACCGGCGTGGCGATTGACGCAGCTGGCAATGTTTATGTGGCAGATTTCGGCAATAAGATGATCAGGAAAATCACGGCTGATGGCATTGTGAGCACACTTGCAGGCAGTGGAACAGTTGGGTATGATAACGGTACAGGTGCTACAGCTACCTTCACAAGCCCCGACAGGTTAGTTGTCGACGCAGCCGGGAATGTTTATGTTTCCGATTTTAAAATGGTGCGTAAAATAACACCGGATGGCATGGCTAGTACATTAGCAGGCAACAACGTTGATCCAAGTGTTGCCTATAGCCAGCCAGTAGATGGCAAGGGAAGTGCGGCATCTTTTATTGTGGCTGATGGAATTTCGATAGATGCTTCGGGTAATCTTTATGTTGGGGACGAAAACCTGGTGCGGATGGTCACTCCCGACGGCGTAGTGACAACACTTGCAGGCGGCGGTAACGGAGCCACAACCGATGGCATAGGAACAAAGGCCTCTTTTGGAATACTGAGAGGGGTGTCAGTTAATACATCAGGCAAATTAATGTATGTAGCTGACTATTTTACCAGCCTGATCCGTAAGATTACGATAAACTAATTATGAATTAGTGAGTTGTGAATTAGCGAGTTAGTGAATTGGTGAGCTATTATTTGCGAAGCCGGGTTAATAAAAACTTAACTGCGGACTGATTATTTCTTAAATCCGAAATCGAAATTCCGAATTCCGAAATAATAAATCGTAAATCTAAAATCGTAATTCACCTCATCCTTTTATTACCCGCTGTATTTCATCCAGTTTCATCAGGGCTTCAACTGGAGTCAGGGTGTTTACATCAAGGTTATTAAGGGTGTCGCGTATTTTTACCAGTACCGGGTCATCTATGGAAAACATTTGCATCTGCACGGCCTGTTTTTGCACTTTGCGGATGCTTTCTTTTATATGCTCCCCTCCCGTCCGTTCAGCTTCCAATTTTTTTAATATTTCATTGGCACGACTAAGCACCTTTTGCGGCATCCCGGCAAGCTTGGCCACATGGATACCAAAACTATGCTCACTGCCGCCAGGAACCAGTTTGCGAAGGAAAATGATCTGCTGCCCTACTTCCTTTACAGAAACATTAAAATTTTTGATACGGTTAAAGGTATTGCTTAACTCGTTCAACTCATGGTAATGGGTCGCGAACAGTGTTTTTGCTCTGGCCTGCGGCTGGTTATGCAAAAATTCGGCAATTGACCAGGCTATGGAAATTCCATCATAAGTTGAAGTGCCCCGCCCGATTTCATCCAAAAGTATTAAACTCCTGTCGGATAAATTATTAAGGATACTGGCGGTTTCGTTCATCTCCACCATAAAAGTCGATTCGCCCGATGAAAGGTTGTCCGATGCCCCTACCCTTGTAAATATCTTATCCACCAAACCAATCGAAGCCGCTTTAGCAGGCACAAAGCTGCCCATCTGCGCCATCAGTACTATAAGCCCGGTTTGTCGCAGCAATGCCGATTTACCGGCCATATTAGGTCCGGTAATAATAATAATCTGCTGCGTTTCAGAATCGAGGTACACATCATTGGTGATATATTCCTCTCCAAGCGGCAGGTTTTTCTCTATTACCGGGTGGCGCCCACCCTTAATATCAATCACCCTGCTATCATTTACCTGTGGCTTAACGTAATAATTTTTTATGGCTATTGTGGCAAAGTTCAGCAACACATCCAGGCGGGCCACTAATTGCGCGTTTAACTGTATGGGCTTAATATATTCGGTAAGCTGGTAAACCAGGTCGTTATACAGCCGCGTTTCCAGCGCAAGTATTTTTTCTTCGGCGCCTAATATCTGTTCTTCATATTCTTTTAGTTCGGGAGTGATATAGCGTTCGGCGTTAACTAATGTTTGTTTACGTATCCATTCGGCAGGCACCTTATCACGATGGCTATGTGTTACTTCCAAATAATAACCAAATACATTATTAAATGATACCTTAAGCGATGGTATTCCCGTTGATTCCGCCTCTCTTTTCTGTATCTCCAATAAATAACCCTTGCCCCCGAAAGCGATCTTACGCAGGTGGTCGAGTTCCTCGTTGATACCTTCTTTCATTACCCCGCCTTTCACCAGCATTACCGGTGGCTCGGCGCTTAGCTCATTTTCAATTTTTTCGATGATAAGCGTGCAGGGGTTCAGTTGGGCGCTGATGGCCTGTAATGGCAAACTTGGCGATGTTTCTCCCAATTTTTTGATGGCATCAATAGCTATCAGCGCCTTTTTTAACTGGCAAACCTCACGCGGATTTGCTTTTTGCAGGCCGATTTTGGAGATCAGCCGCTCCAGGTCACCTATCAGACGGATATTTTGCTTAAGGGTTTCACGCAGTTCTTCGTGTTCAATCAAAAATTCCACTACCCCCAAACGGTCATTTATAGGTTTAATCTCTTTAAGCGGCATCACAATCCACCGGCGCAGCAACCGCGCCCCCATTGGTGAGCAGGTTTGATCAAGTACTTCAACCAAGGTATGGGCATTCTCATTGGCCGACCCTACCAACTCCAGATTGCGTACACTATAACGGTCGAGCCACAGGTACCTGTCCTCCTCAATCCGGCTAATGGCTGATATATGCTGCAGGTTGCGGTGTTCGGTCTCGTTGAGGTAATGCAGGGCAACGCCCGCAGCAACAGTGCCTAAATTCAGTTTGTCGATACCAAAGCCTTTGAGTGATTTTACGCCAAAGTGTTTCAGCAGTACTTCCTGCGAATAATCACCGCTGTAGGGCCATTCATCAAGGGTGTAGGTATAAAAGCGGTCGCCGAATGTATTTTTAAAATCATGCTGCCTGCTTTTAGGGTAGATCACCTCGCTGGGCGAAAAGCTTTGCAATAGTTTATCGATATATTCGCTGCTGCCCTGTGCGGTTAAAAACTCTCCGGTGCTGATATCTATCAGGGCTATGCCAATGCTGTTCTTTTCGTAATAAAGTGAAGCTAAATAATTATTGCTTTTTTGATGAAGGATATTGTCACTGGTAGCAACACCGGGTGTAACCAATTCGGTAACCCCTCGTTTCACAATGGTTTTTGTAGCCTTTGGATCTTCCAGCTGGTCGCAAATGGCCACGCGCTGACCAGCCCTTACCAATTTAGGTAAATAAGTATCCAGTGAATGGTGAGGAAACCCTGCCAACTCGATATGTGTAGCCGCGCCGTTTGCCCTCCGGGTAAGCACAATGCCCAATATACCGGCGGCTTTTATAGCATCCTCGCCAAATGTTTCATAAAAATCTCCCACACGGAACAGCAGCAAAGCACCAGGGTACTTTATCTTAATAGCATTGTACTGCTGCATTAACGGCGTCTCTTTAGTAGCGTCTTTTGCCAAGCGGTTTACTCCCTTTTAATAGGGTGGTAAAGTTAATGCATTGGGTGACGTTTAGTTATATTGTGGAAAATTTAGGCAGATGTGGATTGTTGTTATTCAGGGAACAAACAATGTAAACCTATCAGTTAGCAATTATTCGCCGGAATATGATATGTTTGGGCTCGTTTTTAAAATAAATAAAATTAGGCCCGATGGTTGAAATAAATAGTACTGGAAATCCTGCCAGGCGGGTGCTTATAGCCAGCCTTATAGGAACTACCATTGAATTTTTTGATTTTTATATCTATGCCACTGCGGCAGTACTGGTTTTTCCCAAGCTATTTTTCCCAGCCGGTGACCCCACTTCGGCTACGCTGGAGTCTTTTGCAACATTTGCATTGGCTTTTTTTGCCAGGCCATTAGGTGCTGCATTATTCGGACATTTTGGCGACCGTAAAGGCCGTAAAGCCACACTGGTGGCAGCGCTGATGACAATGGGCCCTTCTACTGTTGCTATAGGCTTGCTCCCAACCTACCATTCCATCGGGATTGCCGCGCCTATACTGTTAGCTTTATTTCGTTTTGGGCAGGGCCTGGGCCTGGGCGGCGAATGGGGCGGCGCTGTATTACTGGCAACAGAAAATGCACCCAAAGGTAAAAAAGCCTGGTATGGCATGTTCCCGCAATTGGGTGCTCCAATTGGCTTTTTGATCTCCAGCACTACCTTCCTCCTGCTAAGCAAAACAATGAGCGATCAGCAATTTTTTGATTATGGCTGGCGTATCCCATTTATTGCAAGCGCCATACTTGTTTGGGTTGGCTTATATGTCCGTTTAAAACTTACCGAAACGCCCGATTTTTTAAAGATCATTAAAAATAATGAACGTGTAAAAATGCCCATCGCCGATGTATTTCTTAAACATACAAAAACACTTGTATTGGGCACAATTGCTACAATTACAACATTTTTATTGTTTTATTTAATGACAGTTTTCACATTAAGCTGGGGTACTTCGGCTTTGCACTATCCACGGACAAGCTTTCTTATCGCTCAAATGATCGCCGTTTTATTTTTTGGTTTGGCCATCCCAATATCAGCGGTTTTAGCAGATAGGTACGGCCGCAATAAGATACTAACGCTTGCTACTTTAGGCGTTTTTGTATTCGGCCTGTTTTTTTCACCATTGTTCAGCACTGGGGATTGGGGTGTAACCGTTGGCTTCCTCGTACTCGGTATGTTTTTAATGGGGTTTACCTACGGCCCATTAGGAACCGCGCTTGCTGAAATTTTTCCGGCATCTGTTCGTTATACCGGCGCTTCAATGTCCTTTACTTTAGCAGGTATACTGGGCGCATCGTTAACCCCCTACCTGGCCACTACCCTTGCTAAAAATTACGGGCTTGAGTATGTTGGCTATTACCTTTCGATAGCGGCAGCAATAACCTTCCTGGCCTTACTCGCCGCACGGTCTTCCATGAAGGAAAACGTGGATAAAAATTGATGGAGCGCATATATATCTGGGTGGCAAATTGGATTTGTACCCAATAACTATCATCCATTTATTTTAATATTATTATATTGCAAGCCACTTTATTACACTTGAATTTTATCCCTGATGGAGAGAAAAAAAGTATTAATTACGGGCGCCAGCAAAGGGTTGGGGTTAGCCATCTCGAAAAAGCTATCCGGCGAATACACGTTAATTTTACATGCCTCCAAAAAGGAAAGCTTTACGCATATTGAACCGGGAAGCCATATTTTGTGTGCCGATTTTTCGGATAGTGAGCAATTAGCAGGTTTTTGCAAACAGCTAAAAAAAGAACACGGCGATACCCTTTATGCAGTAATTAATAACGCAGGGGTTACTTATGATAAACCACTAAATTTTCAGCCAGAGCGTGAAATTGATGCCATGCTCAACGTGAATTTGAGGGCCCCGATAATGATATGCAAAACCGCCATGAAAATTTTCGGGCTGAACAGCAGTGGGGTGATCATCAATATCAGCTCGGTGGTTGGTGAAAGCGGTAATGCATTTCAATCTGTTTATGCGGCAACTAAAGCAGGTTTAACAGCGCTTTCCAGGTCATTAGCACAAGAGGCGGCAGCGCTTAATGATGACCGCCATAACATCAGGGTGCTCAGTGTATCGCCCGGATTTATTGAAACTGATATGACTGCAGGTATACCACAAACAATAAAAGAAAAATACCTTAATTTGATCCCGGCAAAACGGTTCGGAAAAGTTGATGATATTGCCGATGCCATAGTGTTCCTTTTATCCGAAAAAGCATCCTATATTAACGGAACAAATATCCATATCAATGGTGGTTTAATATGATAACTGAAAGAGAAGATTATTTAGAAATGATAAATAATGGCAATCTTGTGGGTGTTAACCCCACACAAATGCTTTTGCACGGACCTACAAAATTATTGCTTAACGCATACCACTGGCATTCCCCGAATAAGGGCATTGTGGCAAGTTATTCACCAACAGAAAGAGACGTGCAGGATCATTTCGGAATATTCAGGGGTGTTGACCAGGTAGAGGCTTTTGCACAGGCAAGCGTGGTTTCGTGTGCTACTTTTTTAGAGTGCCGCAAACTAAACTGCACCCCCGAAGAACTAAAGAACAAGTATATTCCCGCATTTATTAGTATCGGGCAGGTTAACTTTCATAATTACCTTGAAGTTGGCGATACATTTATCAGCATGGGGAATATTACTTTTTATAAATGGCGGCAAATGGTATGCGACGGCCGTATATATAAAGTGCCGAAAAATATCGATCTGGATGATTATTTTAGCGATTTTAACGAAGAAAGATTATTAAAATATGATATTAGCAAAGATTTTACCCTCGTTGCTGATTTATATAATATTACCGGCCGGGCAATAAAAATTGAACTTTTTAAAAAAGAAGAATAAAAATGGAAAGACAAGAAATAATTGATGGTTTAATTGAGGTCTTAAAAACTGTCAGGACAATTAATCCTGACAAATTGGTCGGTGTAACTGAAGAAACAGATTTTTTGACAGATTTGGATACCCCATCAACTGAACTTATTAATATAGCGGCAAAAGTTGAGCACAAATTCGGGATTGAGTTTGATGATGACGATATTGATCACATGGGCTCGAAAGTAAAAGATGTTGTTGATTTGATAATAGCTGTAAAGGCAAGGGGAGAAAAAGAATAAATTATGCAGGTGGCAGGAAGAAAAGTGGCTGTAGTTGGTATGGGCGGGGCATTTCCTGCCTGCACAGATATTAATAATTTCAGGGAGAAACTTTTCTCAAATCAAAGCCTTATCAGGCAATGGGACAGGCCCCTTGCTTATGGCAAACAAGTCCGTTCGGTTGTATCAGGATATATTACCGAAGAAGAAATGGGTTTGGAGGTTATTTTAGATCCTTATACACATAGCTATCCTGAAACATACATTGACAAATTAGGCAGGATCCCTGATGCTAACCTGGCAACTGCGGATATGGGCAGTATATGGGCAATGCTTGGCGCGCTGGATTCCATTAAAATGGCAGGCTGGACAACCAAAGAAACGGAGTCGGAGCAAACCGGCGTGGTAGTTGGCTCGGGCGGTGCCGGGAATCTGATCTTAAGAGTAGCCTGGCATCATTTCTTTGTTGAAAACATGAAATCAAGGATAGCTGGCTCACATACCATTGACCGCACCATGTTTTACAGGGATGCAGCAAATATCTCATGCCTGTTAAAAACACGCGGGGTTTGCGAAGCTATTGGCTCGGCCTGTGCTACCGGCCTGGGCAATATCGGGCATGCCTACCGTCTAATAAAATTCGGTTTACAAGACAGGGTAATTGCAGGTGGATTGGAAGGGACATCATTAGAAACATTTGTTGGTTTTGATGGCATGCAGGTGCTTAGCAAAGGTTTTAGCCCTGAAGAAAGCTCAAGGCCTTTTGATATTAACCGGAATGGCTTTGTTTGCTCGTTTGGTGCAGGAATAGTTGCGCTCGAAGAATATGAAATGGCCAAAGTCCGTGGAGCTAAAATTTTAGGCGTAATTGATGAATATTTTAATAACTCTGATGGTGACGGCGATATGTTTTATCCTTCGTTCGGAGGGCAGCAAAGACTGTGGAAGGGATTGTTAAACAATGGCTGCCCTAAGCCGGATGTGGTTAAAATGCATGGAACTTCTACCCCGGCAGGTGACGCTATTGAGTTATTAAGTGTTGTTGATGCTTTGGGTGAAGATGGCTATCATGTATGTGCGCCAAAATCACAATTCGGACATATGCTGGGCGGGGCGGGTGCAGTGGAGTTTATTACCGCCCTGCTGATGCTGGAAAAACAGATGGTTTTACCTTGTTTAAATGCTGTTACGCTGAACCCTGAATTGGAGAAATTCCAAAAAGCCGATGGCTGGGAAGGCCCTTCAAAGCCATTGGCAGCATACAGGGATATTGTTCAGCAAAAGGCCTTTGCCAAAGAGATAAACCATGTAACTTGTTTAAATTATGGGTTTGGCGGTACTAATAGCGCCATGTCTGTATCAAGGGATGTTTAAATGACAGTACGATTTTAATATCGAACACCGAATGTCGAATCCTGAATGATGAAGTATTAAACTTCTTAACTTAATGACCCCATCGGGGTCAAATCTTGTTAAATGATAAACAATAAAGATAAGGTTGCTGTGATTTTTGGTGTGAGGAACGAAAGTTCAATCGCTTATGCTATTGCATTAAAATTGCATCAATCGGGTTGTAAGGTTGCTTTAAGCTATGTTGGGGATACAAAAGATGAAGTTTTGCACCTGATGCAGCAAAATGGCATGGACAGTAACCTATCTTCCGAAGTTGATGTAAGGAATGAAGATGAGATCACATCCTTCATTAAATTGGTTTACAATTTAGCTGGGCCTATCGATTATATTTTACATGGGGTGGCATTTGGCAGCCAGCAGGTAATGTGTTACAGCTTGCCCGGAAGTGATGTGCCTGCCCCCTCCTATCTCAATATCCCTTTTGAAGATTTGATGGATTCCTTTAATATCAGCGCTTATTCATTATTAAGGATCAGCAGGGTTGCAAAACCTATGCTGGCAAAAAACGCGTCTATATTAACGCTTACTTATAATGCATCGCAAAGGGTTTTTCCGGGCTATGCCGGCATGGCTATCAATAAAGCCGCACTTGAAAATATCATGCTTTACTTAGCCAGCTATTTCAGGGAAACAGGTGTTAGGGTTAATGCCATTTCTGCCGGACTGGTAATGACCACTTCATCAGGGGGTATATTCGGTGTCCGTAAATTAAGGAAAATAGGGAAATTCACTGCTCCGCTTGGAAATATTGATGCTGTGGATGTTGGCGATACCGCCCTTTACTATTTCTCTGATCTGTCAAAAAAAGTAACCGGTAACATTCATTTTGTCGACGGCGGTTTTAACATCATGGGGCTTGGCGTTGATGGAGAATGAAATATTAAAAACGTTGAATGATCTTTCTGCTGCCAAAAATTTCGCCGTAGGCAACGACCTGGTTTTTATCCCCGATTTCCAAGCATCATTTAATGATCTTTTCAAAAATAAAGTGTACACCCCTGCTGAAATAGCCTATTGCGAACAATTTGATGGCTCCATATTACGCTATGCATCCACATGGGCGGCGAAAGAAGCTGTTTACAAGGCCATTAAGCAAGTAGATAAATCAACTCTGGGCTGGAAAAAAATTGAAATCATCCGTGATAAGCCTGCGGGGCAGCCCGGTGTTATTATCCATAAAGAATCATTTACCTTTAAAATAAGTTTAACTATTTCGCACGATGGTGATTATGTTTGGGCGATTGCTTTTATTGATACTAAATTATAAAACCCAATGACCGGGCATTACTTTGAAAATGATTTGGTTAATCTTCACTATTATAAGTTTGGAAACGGGCCGAAAAACATGCTATGTTTCCATGGTTATGGGATGCATGGTAAACAGTTTAAAATTTTAGAGGGCACACTGGGTTCAAAATACACTTTTTGGGGTTTCGATCTGTTCTTTCATAAAGAAACCAAATTAAAAGATCAAAGCTTACCGGCCGTTAAAAAAGGCATAGGCAAAAAAGAATTAGCTGGCCTCTTTGCTGATTTTTGCAAGCATGAAGGAATAGACCGGTTTTCGGTGATCGGTTATTCGATGGGTACCCATTATGCCACAATAATTATTGAGGAGTTAGCGCATAAAATTGATGAATTTATTGTTGCCGCGCCATCCTGCCTGAACCCCGGAAAACTAATACCATTTTTCAGCAAAAACCAAACAGGGAATAAAATTTTAGAAAAACTGGCCCTTCACGAAAAGGCGCTAACAGGCATGCTTAAATTATTTAAGCGCTTTAGGTTTATAAATAATGAAGACTATAAAATTTTATACAGTGAAATAGGCACGACCGAACTAAGGTTTAATTTTTATGCCTGTTTTACCTACCTGCGATTTTTAGAAACAGATGAACCCTGTTTATTACGGGCGCTAAATGAGCAAAACATAAAAAGCATATTTATATTTGGCAAGCGCGATAAATCATTTCCTCCCGGGATCGGGGATAAATTTATCGCTAAGCTAAAACAAGCCGAAGTAATTATATTAAATGAGGGCCACGAAATGATCAAAAGGGATTTCGCAACAACATTAACCGATTTGTTATTATGATAATAAAGGCAAAACCCCTTCCTTTTACATTAATTAAATGGGGCTCGCTTTGCCTTATGTGGTTTTTCAGGCGGCGCTTTAATAAGATGGTACTTAATGATATCGAAATAAAACCAAATTATTCCTACCTGGTAATGTGTAACCATTTTGGTTTTTTAGATGGTTTTTTTGCCTACTACATCTGTTTTAAATTTATTAATAAAAAACAAAAGCTAAAACGCATTTATACCATGTCGGTTAAAAAGCAAATGGAAAAAAACTGGTGGTTAAAATATTCCGGTTCTTTTTCTGTAGACCCCGGCAAACGCACGGTGAGTGAAAGTTTAGACTATGCCGCATCATTATTAAATGAACCCGGCAATATTCTGATCTATTATCCCCAGGGTAACCTTGAATCGCAATATATAAGGCATATCGAATTTAAAGATGGTATTTACGAGATAGTAACAAGAACAAAAGGCAATTGCCAGCTGATATGGAGCAGCAACCTACTCGAATATTTTGAAAGTACCAAACCATCTACCTACTTTAACCTGTTGGATTGCGGCACCAACCATGAATTTGACTTTAAGGCATTAAAGCAAAAAGTTAACGAACACCACTTGCAGGCAATGAAAAAGAATGTGAGGTTTACAAAAGAACCGGGTAGCCCCCTCTAAACGGCGTAGCCCTCATGAACACCTGTAAAAAACAAATAATAATGTGAATAATCTCCCCCGGTTGGGGAGACTTTAAAAATCTTGTTTTTTTAAAAATATTGTTTTATCATGGAAATCGGTTAAATCCATCAATCCAGGTCAAAATCCGAAATCACTCCCCTATCCTTTTCAACCCAGCCTTGGCATCATCGTCAATACTATTTTTATACTCATGATCTTTCATATTAATAGCCTGGTTGTAGTAATCCCCTGCCCTTTTATAGTCCTTCTTTGCTTCATAAAGAAGGCCGATGCTCCACGCTGCTTTAGCGGAAAAGTAATACTTTGTTGTTTTGCCAAAGTTAATGGCACGCTGGTAATTTAAAATGGCATCATTAAATTTATCCGTTTTATCGTAAACCCTTCCAAGCCTATAATAGTACTCGGTTTTATCTCTTAATAGTTTAAGGCTGTTAACATCTTTGCTCAACAGTTGAGTTAAAGCCTTATCATAATAACCGCCGTCAAAATAAAACCTGGCTTTTAACAGGTCAAGGTCTGGTTTTACATCATTTGCTTCGTGCAAGGCCTCCTGGTCTTTTTCATCAATGGTGTAGCCCCTGCTTTTCACCATCTTTATGTAATACTCATATTTCCCCTGGTCGTTTTGTAATAAATAATAATAAGCAATTTTTAAATAAGCGTCTTTTATATAATTCGTTCCCCTAAACTCCTTAATAAAATCAAATAAAGCGGCAGGAGGTTCACTGTCCAACCGGTTTAACCGGGCACACCCTAAAAAATAATCGATCGCAGGCAATTTTGTGTATTCGCTGGACTTTGGGCTGGTTTCTAAAAAAACTATAGCCTCATCATTATGGGCGGTTTTTGAAGCTATATAGCCTTGAAGATATGCTTTTAGTAAACTATCGCTATCCATTTCCGACAAGTACTGAACCAGTTTAAGGTAATCACTCGCATTATGAAGCACATTTATATCGATTGTGCAAATGAAAAATATCACCTCATTTTTATAATAGCTATATTTTGTTTTTGGAAGTTCAATCTTAAGTTGTTCCAGTTGCTTAATACCTGCGCCGGTATTACCATTCATCCCTAAAAAGCGTGTTACGCTCCTGAAACTTGCAGGTATAGAACCAAAGACCACGTTTACCAAAGCCAGGCTTTTTTGGTTGGGTAAAAAATCGGGATATTTTTCGGTATTGTCTTTTAATAAGCTGGCTGCTTTTTTTGCATCAAAAGCAGATGATACATAATCGCCAAATTTTGCTTTTAAAAACGACCACTGCAAATACACTTCCGCCTGCGAAAAAAGATAATACGGGGAATTGCTGTCATTATCCTCCAAAGCCGAAAGCCTGGCAGACCTGTTATCCTTTAACCTATCGTAATCAGTTTTACTCTCCGATGCCAGTAAACTAAAGTAGTCGATATAATTATCCAACAAGATAATGATCCCGTTTTGAGGGTTTTGTTGCTTTTCTCTCTGGATCAATAATCTTGCGTCATTCATTCTAAGACTTAAAATGGCCTTATATGCTTCGGTACAATTAGCATCAAAATTAAAATTCGCCTTCGCTGATAACGTGCACGAGAGTAAAAATATAATAGGCAGCAGTAGTTTTTTGGTCATTGTGCGTCAAAGATATTGAAAACATTTTATCGAGATAACAAGGAATGTATCGGATGTATTTCTTGTTTTTAAATTTGATAACGTTCATATATGCCGTTGGCATAGCATCATATTTAAACTCCTCAATGATAAAATATCAGGAGCAATACCATAAAAACAACCTAAATAAGCCCCTAAATAAGTAAATTGCGCATCTGCAATCCTTTCAAAAATGTCCATAATTAAAATCTCCATCCATTATTTAAATGATATAACGTGGCGCGATGCCCTGGAATGTGATTTTGTAATAAATAATAGTGTGGATGTGTGGAGGATAAACATAAGTTCAAATTTATCAGTGCTCAATGATTTTTTAGCCATAATTAATCCCGGTGAACTAGCCAGGGCTAACAGGTATTATCACACTAAAGACAGGAACAGATTTATCGTAAGCCGCGGGGCGCTCAGGATTATATTAGGAAAGTATTTAAATCATGCACCTGCTGCAATTGAATTTGAAATTGGCGTAAATAAAAAACCTCATATTAAAAATCCAGGTAATACCGGCATCTTTTATAATATATCCCATGCAGGAGACTGGATTTTACTTGGTGTTTCAAACGCGATCATTGGTGTTGATACCGAACAAATAAATTACGATTATAACTATCAGGATGTACTAAAGGATAACTTTAGTGGCGAAGAGGTCAGTTATATAAATCAAACCTTATCATTTGAACGTTTTTTTACGCTCTGGACACGTAAAGAAGCCTTAACAAAGGCAACAGGAAAAGGGCTGGACAGCGATTTAAAGTTAATACCCTGCCTTGAGGGCGTTCATTCTGCCCAAAGCGATGTCATGTCATCAACCCACGACTGGTTAATTAATACATTTAAAGTAAATGAACATAATTTAGGGAGTGTAGCTATAAATCCTGGTACCGTCACAACCAAGTTCTGGGATATTGCTTTTTAAGACATTATTGCTTGTGCTTTTTTGCTTATTGCGAAAATTATTTATTGAGTTATTAACACAAAATCTGCGTGTAAACGCATATAAGGGCACAAATGCCTGATTTGTTAAAATTAAGGTCGGTCCGTCTGCAACCAAACCCGGCTATTTTTTACGAAATTCGAAACATAACATGTACCTAAATTACTTGACATTTTGTTAAGGAATATCTCATTGTTGGTAACAGCTATTGCCGGGTAATGAGACAGAAATGTTTCCGGGAAACGAGTGGTTATGCATTTTTTGGCGGTTTAGGGTTAATATGAAAATTTTAGCGGGAAATGTATCCGCTGTGTTTCGGAAAGAAAGGTGTAAACAGATGAATAATAAACTTATAATTATTTGCCTCTCCGTATTTATTTTAACTTTTGTCAATAATACGTATGCCCAGGAAACTATTTTCAAGGATCTATCCTATTCGTATCTTGAAAAACTGATAGCTACTGCTAAAACTAATTATCCAAAGGTCAAAGCGCTGGATGAACAAATTAATATTGCTAAAAGCTCTTTTCACCAGGCAAGTTTTACCTGGCTTGATGCATTTAGCGGCTCCTATATTTATAGTCCCCAAAGTTATTTTAATTTAAACAGCCCTACTTACTTTCGGGGATATCAGCTGGTAGCGACAGTTAGCTTAGGATCGCTTTTTGAAAAGCCTTATACAATACATAATGCAAGGGAAGCAGTAAAAATTGCCGAGGAACAAAAGGAAGAGTACTATTTAACAATTGAAGCAAATATTAAACGCTTTTACTTTGCCTATTTGGAAGCTCAGGCTGATTTACGCAATAAAGTAAATGCTGTCCAGGACGCTACCACTGCCGTAAATCAGCTTAAACATACATTCGAAAAAGGAGAAACTACCTTCCAGGTTTATAATGAAGCTTTAACAAATCTTTATAATCAAAACTCATTTAGGTTGCAGGCTGAATTAGCTGTGTTTACGGCTAAAACCAATCTTGAAGAGTTTTTGGGGGCCAGATTGGAAAGTATAAAAGAATAATGGAACTATCACCTTATTATCGCCTTTTAGGGAAATATAAATATGTAATAATTATCGTTGTCCTGGCAGCAATGATTGCTACATACTTTGTTGTCAAAAGTCTGCCCGATGAATATATATCAAGTACGCAAATTGCCACCGGCATAGTTGACGGATCACGGCAACTTTCAGATAAAGATAATACCTCACCAAATGCACAACAGGATGAGATAGTACGGGAGTTCAGTAATTTAACAGAGATCATCAGGCTCAAAAAACTAATAGACGAGGTCTCTTATCAATTGATTATCCACGACCTCAGTAGTCCGCAACCTTTTAGAAAGCCCGATCAACTTAAAAACTTAAGCGCTGATGAAGTAAAACATACACTTACAGTTTACAGGGACAAACTGCAAAATGGCAGTCCTTTAGATTTATATAGTAAAGATGAAAACAGGCTGAACCAGCTGCTCATCACCATGAAATATGATGAACGTTCACTAAGAAAGGACCTTGTTATTGAACGCGATCGGGAGAGCGATTTTATCACGATAGCTTATGCCTCCGAAAATTCGCAATTATCTGCTTTTGTAGCTAACACGCTTTGCAAAGAGTTTATTGATTATTATGCTTCGAATGTTAAACAACATGAATCAAATGCTGCAAACTTTTTATCAAATCTTGTAACTGAAAAAAGAAATGAGCTTAATGAGAAAAAGGATGAGCTTCAACAGTACAAAATAAATAATGGCATTTTAAATATCGATGATCAGTCGAAGGCCATTTATGATCAAATATTAGCTTATACCGATAAAAAAATTGAGGCCGAAAGAACCATTTCATCTTATGATGCTGCTATTAAAGACATTGACAACAGATTTGACCCAAAAGACAGGCAATATGTTGAATCGGTAACGAGCCGGTATAACCAGGCAATTACAAATACCGAAGACCAGCTTCGTACGTTAAATGAACAATATGTGCACAGCGGGTTTAACCCCACCTATAAACCTGCATTAGATTCCTTACAAAAACAGCTCAACACCCAGATTAATAATAGTTCAGACAAATACATTACCAATCCACTGGTAAACAAGGACAACCTGGTGGCTAAAAAATTGGAGCTTGAAGTATCAAGGGACCTTGCAAATTATAGTGTAGAGGCTATTGATAAAGAGCTTGCAAGCCTTAATGCAAAGTATTCAAGGCTGGTGCCTTTTGATGCAACTGTTAAAACTTACGAATCTGATATTGCCATTGCAAGCCAGGAATACCTGGATGTAATGAATAAGTACAATTCAATCAACCTGCAGTCAAATTTTTCAATAAAGCTTGTGCAAGTTGAGCCAGCGACCCCTGATGTTGCCGAACCATCAAAAAAAATGCTGCTTGTGGCGCTTAGCGGGTTAATCAGCTTGTTCATTTGCCTTTTGGTGTTATTTATTATTTTTTACCTGGACGATGATATAAGGGAACCGGCTGACCTTGTAAGTAAGACAAAATTACCTTTACTCGGCTCATTAAACACAATCAGCGGCCCCGAACCTGATCTACGAAAGCTTTGGGATGTTGAAAACAGGCAATGGATGCAACAATTTAAAGAATTATTGAGATCTGTAAGGTTTGAAATTGACCAGGAACTAAAAGGGGAAAAGATTTTAGGCATTACCAGCCTTACCGCCGGAGAAGGTAAAACACTTTTAGCAGCCAGTTTAGCTTATTCTTATTCCGCCATTAATAAAAAAGTTTTATTAATTGATGGCAATTTCAACAACCCGACTATCAGCAGGAACATACTGATGAAAATATATGTCGAGGATTATTTCAGGAACAGTTCATATATTGAAAGAAGTAAAAATAACATCAGTATTTTAGGCAACCGCGGCGAAGACATAACCTTGTTAGAAATTACTGATGAACGAAATATTCAAAATGAGTTTAATCAATTAAAATCAACGTATGATATCATAATAATTGATTTGCCCCCCCCTTGATTCATTGAATAAAGCTAAAGAGTGGATATTGTTTACAAATAAAACGGTAGCAGTTTTTGAGGCAAACAAAAATATCCCCCGGTCACAAGATCAGGATATCACTTATCTTAAAAACCTCAATACCAAATTTGCCGGTTGGGTTTTAAACAAAGCCGTAATAAATAACCGTTCGAAAAGATAAATCCCGATTAGCATATCATCATGTTTACCAGCGGTTACAGGTTAATCTCCATGTGGATATTTGCCCTCTCGTAAGGAGAAGGCTTCCCGGAAATCCGCTTAAAACCTAACTTATAATATAAGTTAATAGCCGGTTTAAGGATAGTATTACTCTCCAGGTAGAGCCTTTTAAACCCAGCTTCTTTGGTTTTTTCAATAGCTGCATTTCCCAATAACCAGCCTATCCCTTTGCCTTTTGCTTCAGGCGAGACTGCCATTTTTGACAGTTCAAAAGTAGTTTCGTCGTGTTTAACGAGTGCGCAGGTGCCTACAGGTTTACCTTCAAACAATGCAAACAGGATATAGCCTCCCCCGTCAATTACATATTCTTTG
>Ga0206864_1067_pt1 | contig 36228 bp, 36 predicted proteins | sample Alteio_BWOrgCont_42_FD_152632 | JGI IMG/M metagenome (GOLD analysis project Ga0206864, IMG submission 152632) | Enriched cells from forest soil in Barre Woods Harvard Forest LTER site, Petersham, Massachusetts, United States -... | ecosystem: Environmental > Terrestrial > Soil > Temperate forest >...
ACCATCAATTTTATAAGCTATGAAAAGGAAGCATTTGAAGCAGCAAAGCAGTTTGGCAGGTTTACCCGTTTACTTAGCGACTTTGAAATTGGCCAATTGAAGTATACATTGCCAGATTTTCATAACCTCACATTAAGATTTGAACAATTTAAAACCGCTCAAAAAAATGCAACGGCAGGGCGGTTAGACGAGGCCTCAAATGAAATTGAGGAAGTATATAAACATGATCATATTTTGCAAACCTATAAACAGCTGATTGCGAATAATGAGATGCCCCTGAGGGTTATACATCATGACACCAAAATCAGCAATATCCTATTCGATGATCAGCAAAATGGGTTATGTGTAATTGATTTGGATACCGTAATGCCTGGATATTATTTGAGTGATGTTGGAGATATGATGAGAACCTACCTGTCTCCTGCCAATGAAGAAGAGGCCGACCTTTCTAAAATACACATCCGGGAAAACTTTTTTTATGCCATATGCAAAGGGTACCTGTCGGAAATGGGGACGGTGTTAAGTGAAACAGAAAAAAAATATTTTATATTTTCGGGAAAGTTGATGATTTATATGCAGGCCCTCCGCTTTCTGGCAGATTTTCTAAATAACGATATTTACTATGGAACTAAATACCCCGGACACAATTTAAACAGGGCCAGAAATCAATTTACATTGCTAAACAAATACGCAGGGGCAGAGGAAAAATTCAGACAGCTTATAGCCGAAGCGGAAAGAGATTTATCAACTGTGCCAGATTTTTGATGTTTAAAAAAAAAATATCTGTCATGTTCAATGCAAAATATTTAATACTTTTTCTTTTCTTAATTAATAGTTTTGGGGCGGTTGCGCAAAAAGGCAAAATGCCCGAATTGCCAAAACCTTGTTATAACCTCGTTTTACAGGCGCCAATAAATACATGGGACGAAGCAATCCCATTAGGCAATGGTTTAATGGGAGGGCTTTTGTGGGGCGAAAACAATACTATTCGTTTGTCGTTGGACAGGGGTGATTTATGGGATGACCGAACCTCCGGAGGAAAAGAATGGTGGAAAGAACACACCTATCAAAAAACTGCGGATTTGATAGCACAAAAGAAATATGATTTGGTGAATGATTGGTGGGACAGCCCTTATAGCGGAGTTACCCCAACTAAGTTGCCTGCAGGCCGGATAGAAATTAAACTACCTGTTTCTGAAATTGTTAAAAATTTTGAATTAAATCTATCTACCGCTGAAGGTATTGCACGTTTCAATTCAAACGCGGTAATTAAAGTTATGTATAGTGCCATCCAGCCGGTTATTTTACTATCCATAAAAGGAACTATCGCCGACTCCATTAATCTTTTAAGTACTATGGATGTGTACCGCCGGAAAAATATGGGTGAAAAAGGCTTAAGCAGTGGCGGATCAATAAATAACCTGGGTTACCCGGAGGCCGAAAAAGGAAAGTCGGGTACCGCCCAATGGTATATTCAGCAAGCTGCAACGGGGCTGAAATACTGTGTATACCTTCAATCGAAACAAATAAACAATGAAACGCTGTTGGCTATAACCATCACATCAACAAATGATACAAGTGATTTTTTATCGTTAGCAAGTCAACGATGTATAACTGCCTTACAAAAGGGGTATGATGATATACAGAGAACGCATGTGCAGTGGTGGAAAAAATTCTGGGAACAATCAAGTGTTAGCGTCCCCGACACTGCCATACAAAAACAATATAACCTGGTGCAATATTTTTACGGCGCAGCATCCCGTTCCGATGCCCCTCCTATGCCGTTACAAGGTGTATGGACAGCTGATAATGGCACCTTACCTCCCTGGAAAGGAGATTATCATAATGACCTTAACACTCAAATGACCTATATCGCTTACCAGGAAGCAGGAAGGTTTGACGAGGGTGATTCGTACCTTAATTTTTTGTGGGGCCGGCGGAAAGTTTTTAAGGATTTTGCAAAAGATTTTTATGGAACAGGTGGGCTGGCATGCCCGGGTGTAATGTCTTATTCAGGTCAACCACTGGGTGGGTGGGGGCAATATAGCATGTCGCCCACTATGAGCGCGTGGAGTGCTCATCTTTTTTATCTGCATTGGCTATATACAGCGGATGAAAAATTTCTAAAAGAAAAAGCTTATCCCTGGTGCTCCGGTGTAGGTGAGTGTATGTTGGGCCTGTTAAAACCCGATGAAAAAGGCATTTTGAAATTACCGCTTTCATCTTCACCGGAGTTTTTTGATAATAGTCCTAAAGCGTGGCTAAAACCAAACAGCAACTATGATTTGATGTGTTTAAAGATGTTGTTTCTTTTTTTAAAGGAAATGGCGACAGCATGTAACAAGAATGCGGAAGCAAAAAAATGGTCTGAAGCGGCATCGGCATTGGGTGATTTTCATACAAAAACCGATGGAACATTGTTGCTTGATGCAGTTACTGACCTTTCAAACAGTCACCGGCATTTGTCCAATATCATAGGGTTGTATCCGTTCAACCTGGTTACAGCAGAAGGTGGAGAAAAAGATACACGAATCATTAGTTCAAGTCTTAAAAAATGGGATAGCCTGGGCACCAGTCAATGGTGTGGTTACACTTTCTCGTGGATGAGTTGTTTACAGGCAAGGATAGGCAATGCCGGGGCTGCCATTAAGGACCTGGACATTTTTGTAAAAGCGTTCGTATTGCGCAATGGGTTTCATGCCAACGGCGATCAAACCAAAAGTGGCTATTCAGATTTCACTTATCGCCCATTCACACTTGAGGGAAACTTTCTGGCATCGCAGGCAGTGCAGGAAATGTTGCTGCAAAGCTGGAGCCCTGCACCAGGAAAAATCAACACAGGGATAATCCGTATTTTTCCCGCTACTCCAAAAAAGTGGGCAAATGCTTCATTCCGTAATTTAAGGGCAGAAGGCGGATACAAGGTTTCGGCGAGTCGAAAAAATAGCAAAACTATTTGGTTTAGCATTACTTCCGGAAAGACAGGAATTGTACGCATAAAAGATAATTTTAACGGGCAAAAACCAAAATGGAACCTTCCCAATGTGCGGAAGAAAGGTACTGTTTACCAGATCAATTTAGCTAAAGGTCAAGTGTTGGAAGGGGTATTTAATTAATACGGCCCGGCTCTTGTAAATTGTATACAGCAGGAAAAATTATTAGAATATTAATTGATAATAGCCATTCAGAGAATAAGCAAAGGCGTTTTGGGGGCCTCAAAATACAGTCTTAAAAAGCTTTACCATCCCGACCGGCAAAAAGAGGCCGTCTCAAAAGCGCAGCCTTTTTACTCCTGAGGCTGGCCCCGAACCAGCGACCCTCTAATTAAAAGGAAAAGAGAGATAAAAAAGCCATGCGGGCTTTACCGCCTTATCAAAAAAAGCTGCCAACAAGGTCACGCTGTTTAATTACTCCGTCTGAATAAATTTAAAATATTGAATATTAATTGGTTATGTCAATTAATATTGTTTAAATTTAATCAACCAATTAAAAACCTAAAAAAATGAAACTTTCAACCTTCGCAATGATCATTACAATCTTAGCAGCTGTCTTTGGCCTCGCATTTATATTTATCCCCGCCCAGGTAGCCACATTTTATGGTGTTAGCCAGGATACCGCCGGTCTTTGGGTGACACGGTATTTCGGTGCCGCGCTGTTGTTTATAGCAATGATATACTGGTCATACAGCGGCGTTTCGCCGACTGCGAAATCGTGGCCCAAATTGTTAATATTCAGCATTATTTACGACGTAATTCAATTAATTTTAACCGCAATGGCACTTTTAAACGGGGTTGGAAACTCCAACGGCTGGTCAAGCGTCGTTTTATACGCGCTGCTGGCAATCGGTTCATTGTACTTTCTTGGAGAATGTAAAAAAGCCAGGGCAAACTAATACAGTCTGTGCTGGGTGATATTACCCAACCATTTAAAATATAAATTCCCGATAAAAATAAAAACCCCGCAGAAATGCGGGCTTTTGCTTCCCAGACTGTGCAGAATTCAAATCGTATAGTGGAGGACCTGAAGTTTTTAAGTGAACAAAAAGTTTTCGCTTACTACAGTATAACTGCAGGTTTTTTCGAACATGAGGCGCGCGGTTTTCGGCCCTGTCTGAAATATGGTTATATTCGGATGCATAAACAGTGTGTTTACTGTTGAACCTGAAGTAATTAGAACTGAGGAAAAATATTTTTATGTCAGAGCAATGGAACAACTTTTTTGTGATGGTGGGTGGCGGCGCAGCGGCACTTGTAGGTCTGATTTTCGTCGCGATGTCGATCAATCATGTGATCATTATCCGAAACAAAACACATAAAAACCGGGCAATTAACATGCTGACGGGCTTCACTGCAATTTTCATGGCAAGCAGTCTTGCGCTTATTGGGAATCAATATCTTGAAGTGCTCGGCTTTGAGTGGCTTGTTCTCTGGCTCACCGCAACAATCATGTTCATTAGAGGCTATGTTATAGCTATCAGATCGGGTATGAGTTCTATTGGATTGAACATGCCACGTCTTGCAGGTGGTACAATATGCTATCTCGCTGAAGTTATAAGCGCAATTTTCCTTATTCTCGGATATAACTTAGGGCTTTACATTGCAGCTGTCGCAATCATTGTTTTATTCGCATTCCTCATTTCGGGAGCATGGCTCCTTATGATCGGCATCTACGAAGACCTAACTAAGTGAGGAATAATCCACCCCTTTTTGGAGTCATATCCTCAGTGTGGCAAAATAAAACATATAAACACGAAATGTCATTTAATAAAAAAGCCCCGCAGACGTGCGGGGCTTTGCTCCTGAGGCTGGGCTCGAACCAGCGACCCTCTGATTAACAGTCAGATGCTCTAACCGACTGAGCTACTCAGGAGTGCATTTTTCGATTAGAGTGGGCAAAAGTATGATTTCTAAGGTAATTTCGCAATCTTTGTCGCAAAATATTTTAAAATAGTTTTTGAATGAGTTTAGTTGTTATTGGTACTGTGGCATTTGACGCCATTGAAACGCCCTTTGGAAAAACAGATAAAATTGTTGGCGGCGCTGCAACTTATGCAAGTCTTGCCGCAAGTTATTTTTATGATAAGGTAAAAATTGTAGCCGTAGTAGGCGATGATTTCCCTCAGAGTGAAATTAAAGATTTTAATAATCACCATATTGATACGGAAGGTTTACAGGTAAAAGAGGGTGAGAAATCTTTCTTTTGGGCAGGAAAATACCATAACGATATGAACAGCCGCGATACGCTTATAACAGAATTGAATGTATTGGCCGATTTTGATCCCATTATACCGCCCGCGTACCAGGATTGTGAATACCTGATGCTGGGCAATTTACAGCCGCAAGTGCAGCAGACCGTGATAAACAGGCTAACCAACCGCCCGAAACTGATTGTGATGGACACCATGAACTTTTGGATGGACATTGCTTTGGACGAACTGCTGGAAACCATAAAAATGGTTGATGTACTCACTATTAACGATGCCGAGGCTCGCCAGCTATCAGGCGAATACTCATTGGTAAAGGCTGCCCGTAAAATTTTAACTATGGGCCCCAAATTCCTCATCATAAAAAAAGGCGAACACGGTGCATTGCTTTTTCACGAGGATAAAATATTCTCTGCCCCCGCCTTGCCATTGGCTGAAGTATTTGACCCCACAGGTGCGGGTGATACCTTTGCCGGTGGATTTATCGGCTATATGGCAAAAGTCGATACCGTTAATTTCAACAATATGAAAAACGCCATTATTTTCGGCTCGGCATTGGCTTCATTCTGCGTTGAAAAATTCGGTACCGAAAAAATCAGGAACCTAACTCAACATGAAATTGCCGCAAGGGTTGATGAGTTTGTCAGTTTGGCTAAGTTTGAAATATAATTGAATGCGGATTGCGAAATGTTGATTGCAGAATAGGAAAATATTTTAAGTTTCGAAAAACTTCCGCACTCGGCATTCCGACTTTCGCACTCAACCCAACCTTCCTATCGCATCAAAATTCTGAAATACCCATTCATCATGCGGGGCGTCGATAAGTTCCGGGGTAAGGTCCTGGCCTGCCCAGTGTTCATAGTGTTTGCCTTTCATCCATAAACGGCTCCGGGAAACATCATAGATCAATCCTTTGTAAGCTATCCAAACTTCAGGCTTATCCTGTCCGTTGCGCAAAGCAAGCTGTGATTTTGTGTAAACAGGCAAATCCGTCATGTGGGTTTTGTATGCTGCTAAAATACGCATTCGGGCGGCTTCCCGGCAAAACCTTAACAAAAAAAATCCCCTTGCCAATAAACAAGGGGATTTAACATAATATATGTGGAGTTGTTAGTTTTCGGCGTAAACAGGTTTTGCAATCCCGTTATCATAAGCCTTCAGGCTTTTCTTTAAAAGCTTACGGGCAACGTGTATGCGGGTTTTAACGGTGCCGATAGGGATTTCCAAATGATCAGCAATTTCGTGGTATTTATGGCCTTCAAAATACATGGTGAAGGGCAGGTAATAATCTGCTGGCAGCCTGTCTAAAGCTTTTTTCAAATCATCCATTACAAACTTTGCTTCGCCCTGGTTTTTGGTTGAACTGAATACCAGGTTTGGTGAGGATATCTCATCGCTCTTGGTTACAAAAGTGTTCATTTTTATAAACCGGCGATAGTTGTTGATGAAAGTATTTTTCATGATAGTGTATAACCACCCTCTCAAATTTGTTCCTTCTCTAAACTTATTGTAGTAAGTTATCGCCTTCAACATTGTATCCTGGACAAGGTCGTTAGCATCATCTGCGTCGTGTGTGAAATGTAGGGCATAAGACCTTAATGAGGTTGCCTGACGTAGTACTAGGGTGTTAAACTCAATCTTTGTCATTCTGTTAATGTTTTGTATTGCTACTTAGGCAAACATAAGGCCACTTAAAAAAACATCTACAGAATTGTACTAAAATTTGAACACCAGCAATATTTTGGTCATAATAGTGTAATATACACACTATTAAAATTATAAATATCTGTAAATAAGCTATTTATAACATAATATATGTAATTTATTTTGTAGGAATATCAACAAATGAAAGTATCATCCGCGATTTATTAAGAGGGTAATCTTTATTTTAACTAAAAAAATTTAACTTATAATATTTACCTCACGTTGTAGCAAAACGCCAAATTTAGCGTACACACTGTCTATAATTTGCGACGAAAATGTATACACTTCTTCTCCGGTAGCACCGCCGTGGTTTACTAAAACCAGCGCCTGGTTTTTCCATGTACCGGTATGGCCCACAACTTTCCCTTTCCATCCGCACTGCTCGATGAGCCAGCCGGCGGCTAATTTTATTTGCGAATCCCCAGCGGGATAGTGTACGATGTCAGGGAATTTTGATTGGATGGGTTTAAATTCTTCTGCACCGATAACCGGATTTTTAAAGAAGCTGCCGGCATTGCCGATAGTAGATGGATCAGGTAGTTTGGAAACACGGATATGGGAAACCACCTGCGATATATCCTTTATAGTAGGCGCAGTAATATTTCGGTTAGCCAGTTCCTGCTCAATGGCGCCGTATTTTAAATGGAAATTGGGGATAAGCGACAGTTGCAGTTTTACCGATACGATAATATATTGGCCCTTTAGTTCGCTTTTAAAAATGCTTTCGCGGTAATCGAAGCGGCAATCTTCCTTGCTGAATGTTTTAAATGTGCCGGTTGCCGGTTCAAAAGCATCGCAGCTGCGGAAAACATCTTTCAGCTCCACGCCGTAAGCGCCAATGTTTTGTATGGGCGAGGCCCCGACAGAACCCGGTATAAGGCTCAGGTTTTCCAGCCCGGCGTAGCTGCGGATAACACAAAAATTTACCAGGTCGTTCCAAACTTCACCGGCGCCGGCTTCAATATATACATCATTATGGCTGATGCGGTGCTCTATACCCCGGATATTGATACGGATTACCAGGCCATCGAAATTATTGAGCAGCAGCATATTACTGCCGCCGCCTAATACCAGCGTTTTTGTTTGCAGCCATTGCGGATCCAAAAACAACTCGGCGAGTTCCTCCTTACGGTTTATTTCAACAAAATATTTGGCATTGGCATCAACGCCGAAAGTATTGAAATTTTTAAGGGAAACGTTTTCCTGTATCTGGAGCATGCGGCGAATTTCGGAAATATTTATGATTAGTTCATGGTTCATGGTTGATAGTTCATGGTAAAAGAATTCGGAGCAAGATTGCCTGTGCCGCTGTGCCGCCGGGGACGCTTGGCACACATGGCACGCCTGGAACAGCAATGTTAAAATCTTTATTTTAATTGTATTTATAAAGAAATATCTTTATTATTGGAATAAATTAATGATTATGAATTTTACCAGACCAGCTATAATTGAAGAACTCCGCAGGGAAGCCCAGGGAGCAACGACGAAAGAGAAAAGCAAAAGCGCTATGCGGAGCCAGCTCAGGCGAGATCCTGATAAAGAATTATTTTATATTAAAACGGCAGATGTATGGCTGAAAGAGGAAGCCGGTAAACCTGAAGCACGGCAGCTTTTAGGAACGCTATGGCACGAGCATGAACTTTGCATTTTATTTGCCGACACCAACGTCGGCAAATCCATCCTGGCCGTTCAAATTGGATACAACCTGGGCAAGCAGTGCGGAATGGAACCTTTTGGCAGCCAGGTAAATGAAGCGTTAAAGGTGTTGTATATTGATTTTGAGCTTAGCCCCGCGCAGTTTAAAACACGCTACACCGACAACGCATTCGGTATGCACCACTTTGGCGAAAATTTTATCCGGGCAGAATTTAACCCCGCTGGTGACGACCCGCTGCTGTACGATAAATATGAGGAGTACGTACAGCAAAAAATTGATTCCGCCATCCAGGCTGCAAAGGCCGATGTGCTTATTATTGATAATATCAGCTGTATGGGCAGTGCAACTCATCATGCCGGCGGGGCCCTGCCGTTAATGAAAACACTGAAGTCGTTAAAAACAAAATATCAGCTAAGCGTGCTCGTGCTTGCCCATACGCCCAAGCGCAAACCGTTTAACCCGATAACCGTAAACGACCTGCAGGGCAGCAAAATGCTCATCAACTTTGCCGACAGCGCCTTTGCCATTGGCCAAAGCTACCGGCAGCCCGGCCTGCGCTACATAAAGCAGATCAAACAGCGCAATACGGGCAGCCATTACGGTGAAGCCAATATTTGCCTGTTCGGTATCAGCAAACAGCAAAGCTTTTTAGGGTTTACATTTGCCGGCTTTGATAATGAGCAGGCGCACCTGCAAAAACCCACCACCGCTTTAAGCTACGAAATGAAGCAGCGCGTAGCCGGGCTCAAACGCCAGGGCCTCTCTGTTCGCCAGGTGGCCGATCATCTTAAAATCAGTTCTTCTACAGTGCAAAGAATAGTAAGTAAAATGAAAGATGCCGGTTGACAGCGGTTGCCTGAACCAGTATAAATTAATAATACCGAACGCCGGATAAAGAATGTTGAATGAAGAAGTAAAGACCGTTCCCGCAATAAAAGGCGCAAATTCGCACCGATTTTGCATCAAAATTGAGAAAAAAAGCAGTTTTTATCGATAAATAAGCCAAAAAATGATAGTTTTTGCATGAAAAAAGCCCCTTATTTTAAACAGCAATAAATTTTACAGATGCGGAGGCGCAAGAAATGCAAATAACTAACTAACAAGCATTTATATAATTTTTGAGAAAAGGCGAGGTGTGCCAAGCCTGTGAAGAGGTGGCACACCTGTACGCCGCTGAAATACGCAGACGAAGTATAATACTGTTTTTAAAGAACCCCAAAAACAACTTCTTCTATCTTATTTATAACCTTTTTAAATGTGTCCATTTAAGCGATGAACCAGTCCTTGTAATAACATCTTCCGGGTAAAATTGCTGTACCATATGACAAACAGCAAATCCATTCCGCTGATTACGGGGATGGTTAATCATTTCGGGTGTTATTTCAAAAGTAAATTCGGGATATATATTTTTGGTTAAAAGCAGTATCGCATAGAAAAAGCCTTCCAATTCAAATATTTCATCCGTAGAGACAATTAGGGCCGGATGTGTTTGAGGCGTTCTTCCGGTATAAAAGGCAATCTCAACAATGTCCCTTTGATGTACGGTCATAGATATTTAAGCACCTTGTTTTTTGCCATTGCAGACCGGTGCGAAAAATGCTTTTCATAATCCGCTTTGGTGAGTTTATCTAACTTTGCAATACTCGACTGCCGTATTTTAACGCCAAGTTTCCTTAGCTGAGCTACAACCTCATCGGTATTATTATCAGGTATGTCAATTGTTAATGTTGTCATAGATAATTTTTCGGGTAACGCAAAATAACATTTTTAGTTGGAAATTATAAGCAACTATAACTAATCTACAATATTCCAACCTGCGTGTTGGGAGTCAGCAAATCAGGCACAGGAAAGGGCGAGGTCACGCGTAGCCCTTGTACCGGAGGCCATGCCCGACATACAAGCCCCCGGAGAGCGAATTCGCGCCGGATATTCGGGATGAAGCAACCATTGAGCAATTGGTTGTACTATCAAATTTGTAGAGCATTAACGCAGTTTTAATACACCAGGGCAAAGCGCAACCCCAAAGGCTGCTGCAATTAAATACCATCGCCATTACCCAAATGCGGTCATTACTTAACAGTAAACAAATAAAGGAGTTGAAATAATGGTGGCGGCTTGTTGAACAAGGAAAAATGCCCCTTAACTAACTCGGGTAAGCAGCGTTTGGCAGGTGTGGCGGCGGTACTGCGTATACGCCGTGCGTTAGGCCCGCGCGGAATTTGCGCGAGGGGCGATATATATTACTTATGCCTTCTTTTTCAGAAAAAAGCAAAAAGAAAATATACCTTTGGTTGACTAAACATTATCCAATTATGATGAATGCCGCCGAGAAAGACCTGAGAGGCTCTTATGCCTCACATTCTAAAGAAGAGCTTCAACAGGAAATATTTATCAATGAAATATCTTTACGTTCATCTTTCCCACGTATTAAAGACAAAATCCAACAGGATGATATTGAATCCAGAATCGCTATTTTAAAAGACATGCTATCTAAACTTTAAAAGTGGCGTCAATAGGAATCGTTGGGTAAAAGCAAAAAATAATCGTATTCCTAAGGTTCAAACGTCGGAGGTTCGTTCATTACCTGTCAGCGGCGCATTAGACGGGTCCGGGCTGTATTCTCATGAGGATTGCATTCAGTCGTTTTTTACTGTCAATTTTTGCAATACATTAGCATTGGGGAAGATTTTAAATGACTTAAAAAGTTATCTTCGCATTAATTATAGTAATTGAAGTATTTTTAAAAAAAATCCAACGATGGCAGTACCTCAATATGATGATTTGATGAATCCGACTATTCAAGCTTTGAAAGATCTCGGTGGTTCAGGGCATATTAGAGAGATTGAAAATAAGGTAGCCGAGATTTTAGATCTATCGCAAGACGACTTAGTTGACATTCATAGAGGTACAACAACAAAGTTGGTTTATAGACTTGCATGGTCTCGCAATTATCTAAAAAGGTTTGGGTTACTGGATAAAGCTAGTCGCGGAGTGTGGAAGTTGACTCCAATGGGAGAAGCAATTGATCACGTAGACAAAGACGAAGTAAAAAGGATTGTTAAAAGATTTGAGAATGACTCGGACGATGATGAAGATATTCTTGAAATAGAAAATCAAGAGGAAGACGCATATGAAGCAGGTGATGATATAAAAAGCCCATTCGATCCTAAAGATATAAAAATAATAGTTGAACCAAAGACGATTGACCATTTAGTTACTAGGTTACGACATGACGAAATTGATTTAAATACGGAATTTCAAAGGAAAGGAAATCTATGGAAACCTGACGTTCAAAGCAAGTTAATTGAATCTATTTTATTGAGACTTCCATTGCCGGCTTTTTATTTTGATGCAACAGATGATGATAAATGGTTAGTAGTTGATGGACTTCAGCGACTTTGGAGTATAAAAAACTTCATTGTAAATACTGAGTTGAAAACCAAAGATAGCCCACCGTTGGAGTTAACAGGGCTTGAGATTTTAACTGACTATAGTGGCAAAGGCATAACTTATGACAAGTTGAATAGAACGATGCAAAGAAGAATCTTGGAAACGACTATTACAACATATCTTATCCAACCAGGTACGCCAAAAGAAGTAAAGTACAACGTTTTTAGGAGAATAAATACAGGTGGCCTGGGATTAAATTCGATGGAAATCCGAAATGCCTTAAATCAGGGGAAGCCATCAGACTTTTTTAGGGATCTTTCGGAAGACACGGACCTTCAAACTGTTTTGAAATTACAAGATAAAAGAATGGAGGATCGCGAATTACTATTGCGGGCTTACTCATTCATTAATGAAAGTTATCTAAAATATGAAAAGCCCCTTTCAACCTTTTTAGATAGGGCAATGGAAAGCTTAGAAAGAAAGTCTGAAGGTGAACGAAGGATATTATTCGATGGCATAATTGACGCCATATTTTTTCAGGTAGAACTTTTTGGCAAACACATTTTCAGTCGCTCTATATTAGGTGGGAAAAATAGACTTAAGTTAAATAGTGCTTTATTCGAGGTTTGGGTGTCAGAATCCTACAAGCTAAAAGAGAAAGAAAAAAATTCACTCTTGAAAAATAGAGAAGAATTGATTAAAGAATATCAAGTATTACTAACTGATGAAGATTTTGTTAGGGCGGTCGCAACCTCAACTTCTGGTAAAGGATCAGTCAAGCTGCGATTTGAAGGAATTATCAACTTAATTAAAAAGTACACAAAGTGATAACAAGAATAGCGATACGCAATTTTAAAGCTTTCCGTGAAGCCGAGATAGATTTAACAACATTAAATCTATTTACTGGTTTGAATGGGATGGGAAAATCAACTTTTATCCAATCATTATTGCTACTAAGACAATCGGATGCTAACATTATTCCTGAAATACGCGGATTGATTTTAAAGGGAGGCGAGGAAGGAATAATTGATCTTGGAAAAGGAAAAGACGTTTATAATATCCATGCCGACAGTGACTTCATTCAATTTGAAGTGGACATTAATTACAAGAATTTCTTAAAAGTGACTTACGATTATGACGCGGAAAGTGATATTCTGCCGCTAAGTATGAAGCATGAACATAAATATAATAATCCAGGCCAACCTTCACTTTTTACAAATAGATTTACTTACCTAAAAGCTGAAAGGATTGGACCAGAACATAACTACAAAGCAAACTTATCGGCTGTAAAGCAAAAGAACTTTTTGGGCTACAGGGGTGAGAATGCCCCGCTGTATATAGCTTTAAATAAATTTGAAGTAATTAGTTTACCCAGCGTTCAACATGAGAAAGCAAAAGCGTCAAATCTAATTTCAAATCTTGATGCTTGGCTTAACGACATAACACCTGGTACACACGTCATATCCACTTATTATAACGATTTGGACATCGTGAGGATTGGATATCAATTTGACGACGGCAGCGATATTACACCAGAGTTTAGTCCGGTAAATGTTGGTTTTGGATTTACGTATACTTTGCCTGTTATTACAGCAATATTGTCAGCCGAAAAAGGTGATCTTCTAATTATAGAAAATCCGGAGTCGCATTTACATCCTCATGGCCAAGCCAAATTAGGAGAATTGTTAGCCAGGGCCGCGAATGACGGTGTTCAAATAATTGTTGAATCTCATTCAGACCATTTATTTAATGGCATACGAGTAGCGATCAAAAACAAACTTATCAAAACAGATGACGTCTCTGTATTTTATTTTGAGCGAGATGCAAAAGAACATATCACAACTATATCTCAACCTGTAATAGAAAAAGATGGTCGTATTAGTCATCAACCTGAGGGCTTTTTTGATGAGTACTCAAAACAGTTAGATTCATTAATCAAATAAAGATTATGGTTTGTATGTTTAATGAGTTGTCTCTCTCAAAAGTCAGTTCAAGGGAAATATTATATGATATCTTAGAGAACTTTATAAGGGCTGTTATTAGAGCTAAAGAAATCGGTTTCACGGAGATAAGATTACATGAGAGAAGTCTACCTAACCTATATCAAATAAATATATCTCAAGATTACAACATTGATTTATGGTTAAATGATGGTCGGGTAAATAGCGATTTGCGAAACAATTTCAGGACTATTCTAACGTCAACACCACTTATAAAAGAAAGTGAAATTTCCGAGATTGATATCTTTAGTCGCTCCGAGTTCCATAAGATATTGGATAGCGTCAAATATCAAGTATGGGGGCTCGGAGCGGCTTTTATTTATAGCACGTTGAGTGTTAGTCTTGCTACAAACGATGAATGGGATAAAAATGAAATTGCATTCTCACATTTTTATTTAGACGAAAATGTAGAAGAAAAAATTGAAGAAGTAGTAGTAAAACATTTTTCAAGCACTGAAACGCTAAATACTCATATCGATTGGTATGTGAAATATCAGTTGGAATGTTTGAGAAAAAGCAAAGAGGTTTGGGAAAGAAGAATTGAATTTTTCCCAAACTTAGAATTGTGCGAAGAAGTTGAACACCAATTAGATAAAATAGGTATTTCGAAAATGCTTTTCCAAATAGTTGATAGGCTCAAAACCTTGAACAACTATGTAAAAGATTGGGAAAAAGGCGATTTTGACTACGCAAATGTGAATCAGACCACTAATCTCCGAATTTCTCCGGAATCTGAGTCAACCATTCGTAAGTTTGGCAGTATACGAAAATTTATTGTCCCTGACCAAGGCAAAAAACTGTTTGACTTGCACATCAAAACAGGCGATTTGAGGTTCCACTTTTATCCCGACAATATTTTAAAGAAGGTTTATATTGGATATATAGGGAAACATTTACGGATAGCATCAGAGGATTAGATTTAACTTTATCCAAATTGCTCTACTGTCCCAGGTTTGCAAATCGGGGAAGTATGCCAGGGATTGCCTCTTTCATCCCCTAAACACCTCTCTCCCATGCCACTCCAAATTAACAGGATCGGGATGGTAGCGGCTATCAGCAGGCAAGCTAATTACGATTCCGTTAATTGTTTTAAGCTGTAGGGATGTTCAGCGTTTTCAATTACACCAGCAGAAACCTGTACCCGGTAATGGGTATCAATGGTAATAAGGCCGCGGTCAAAAGCGCGGTGCAGGTTGGGGCAAAGGGCAATGCCGTTATTTATTTTGTCGTTATGCGATAAGCTAAAGGGCACAATATGGCAGGCATCAATAAAAGTATGCCCATAGGCAGATTCCAGCCGCATACCCGTAATGCAGCAACTGCTGTTATACATTTTGGGCACCATCTTTTTAAACAGTCCGCCACGTACAAACAGTTCTTCTTCGGTTACCATTCGTACAGTTTTGTATTCGGCTTCCGGTTCGTTTAAAATATATTGCTTCAAATCGTTTATGTAGCCCTGCCCGGTTTGCTTGCTTTGCAAATAAGCGGCCTTGGCTTGCGGGAAATAGGCATCCAGCAATTCCTTTTTAATAAGGCTGCGGCTCAAAGGGTCGTTCAGTAATATAAAAACTTCGGGCGAGAAATGTCCATAGTCCAAAACCTGTGAAAGTGTTTTCACACTTTTAATATGCGCGTTGATGGTGCAGCCTGGTTTAGGCTGTAAAAACCAAAAGGGATGGCCGTTCATGTGGTCACTTTGCAGGTAATAAAAGGGTTGGGTAAAATCGGCGGAGTGCGGGGTATCTACCAGCAGCCGCCAGTTCTCCAGGAAGGCGCCCACCAGGTCGGCATCCACGTATACGCGGTTTTGGGTAAGGATGCCTTTTTCAAACAGGTCAATAAAGGCCAGCAGCAAAACCGGTTTATGCGGGGCCATACCGTATTTGGTATTCGCCCGCTTAAGCCGGGTAATTTTATCAATAAATTGGTGGAGTAAAGGCACGGATTAAGGTACGGCATTTTTTTGTGAAATGCGATATTGCAGTTGTGTACCTAATGCTTTTATGATACCAAAATAAAATGCCTCATAGAGGCTACCCGTTTGTAGAAAAAACAACAAGAAAAATATTGCCCCGTCAGGCGGCAACCCTTCGCGAATTGGGTAGCCACCTAACGGGGCAATAAAATAATCTGGATTTTATTTTCTACAAACGTTTTGCACCCTACGGGGCAAGGCATGTTCCTGGCTTGCGGGCGGGCCTAATTCAAATCCATTGTACAGCGCCCCTGTAAAGTTCGCCCCGATAAGTATCGGGGTTCCTCATTCGCCATGTCAAATGGGTTCCCCCAACATTAACTTTTTGTTAAGCACCTCAAACCTTCAAAACCATTCCTTACTTTTGATTACCCATTTCTACAGCCATGAAAATAAAACTGTCACTGCTACTATTCGCTGCCACTATATTATTCGCAAAAACAGCCACAGCCCAAACACCGGGCAAAATAGCGCAAACCAACCAGGTGCTATTGCCAAACGGGTGGAAGCTAAGCCCGGCGGGGCGGGCGTTGCCCTTGGGCGATCTGCCTTTAAATATGCAAATATCAGCTTCGGGCAGGCTAATGGCGGTCACCAATAACGGCGAAAGCACACAATCCATCCAATTAATCGACCCGAAAACCGAAAAACAACTCGACGAAAAGATTGTCGGCAAAGCCTGGTATGGTTTGGCCTTCAGCGCGGATGAAAGAACACTGTATGCCTCCGGCGGTAACGACAACTGGATAATGGCTTTTCAAATCCAAAATAAAAAGATAGGCAAGGCGGATACCATTAAATTAGGGGATTATCCCTGGCCAAAAAACAAGATATGCCCAACGGGCATTGCCGTTAACAAAAGCGATACCCGTTTATATACCGTTACCAAAGAAGACAGCGCCCTGTATATAATTGACCCTGCCAGCCGCAAGGTTTTAAAACGCGTTAAACTGGCCGCCGAGGCGTATAGCTGTATACTGGGCCCCGATGAAAAAACACTTTACATTTCCATTTGGGGCGGCGAACAGGTGGCTTGCTACAATACTGAAACCGGGGCCATCAGCAATATAAAAGCCGGCAGCCATCCCAACGAATTGTTGTTAAATAAAAAAGGCACGCTGTTATTTGTGGCCAACGCCAATGATAATTCGGTTTCTGTGATCAATACCGGCACGCGCAAAACTATTGAAGTAATTTCGGCTACGCTTTATCCCACCCGGCTTACCGGCTCAACTACCAACGGGCTGGCCTTATCGCCCGATGAAAAAACGCTGTATATAGCCAATGCGGATAATAATTGCCTGGCGGTATTTGATGTGAGCGTGCCGGGCAACAGCCGCAGCCGTGGGTTTATTCCCGTGGGCTGGTATCCTACCAATGTAAAAACGTTGGGCGCTAAAATAATAGTGGCCAATGGCAAAGGTTTTACCAGTATGGCAAATCCGCTGGGGCCACAGCCTGTAAAAAAAGCTGATAACAGCGGTTATAAAAAGGGGGCCGTCAACAGCAAGGAGCAATACATTGGCGGGTTATTTAAGGGGACATTGTCGTTTATTGACGCGCCGCTGGCCGAAAAGCTTAAAGTTTATACCAGGGAGGTTTATGCCAATACGCCATTTAATACAAAGGTAACCGCTTTGGCTGCCGGTGAAGCCGGGAACCCTATCCCCCGCAGGCGGGGCGAAAGTTCGCCCATAAAACATGTGTTTTATATCATCAAGGAAAACCGCACGTACGACCAGGTTTTAGGCGACATGCCGCAAGGGAATGGTGATACTTCGCTTTGTATTTTTGGGAATAAGGTTACGCCAAATCACCATGCCATAGCCAGCGAATTTGTATTGCTGGATAATTTTTATGTAGATGCCGAAGTGAGCGCCGACGGGCATAACTGGAGCACCGCCGCCTATGCTACCGACTTTATTGAAAAAACATGGCCCACCAGCTATGGCGGTCGTGGGGGCAACTATGATTCGGAAGGTACGCGCAAAGCCGGTGACCCGCGCGATGGGTATATATGGGATTACTGTAAGCGGGCTGGCGTTAGCTACCGTACTTATGGTGAGTTTGCCGATGACTACAAACCCAATATAAAAGCTTTGGAAGGCCACTATTGCCAGCAATCGCCGAGTTTTGACCTTTCGATTAAAGACATAAAACGTGAAGCGGTATGGGAGCATGATTTTGATTCGCTGCTTAGCAAAAACGCGGTTCCACAACTAAATACGGTAAGGATATCTAACGATCATACCAGCGGCCAGCACATAGGTTCCATATCACCTATCGCGGCTGTGGGGGATAACGACCTTGCCATAGGGCGGTTTATTGAACATCTTTCAAAAAGTTCAATCTGGAAAGAATCGGTTGTGTTTATTTTGGAGGACGATGCCCAAAACGGTCCCGATCATATTGACGCCCACCGTTCGCCTGTATTTGTTGCCGGCCCTTATGTAAAGCGCAATGCGGTGATCCATGATATGTATTCTACATCGGGCGTATTACGTACTATTGAATTGATCCTCGGCCTGCCGCCTATGAGCCAGTATGATGCGGCTGCAGTTCCATTGTATAATTGTTTCACCAATAAGCCCGATCTTTCGCCATACACGGCAAAACCCGCGCAGGTTAACCTGGAGCAACGGAACGTAGCGGTAAACCAAAGCAGTAAACGCTCGCAATCCTTCAATCTTTCAAAGGAAGATAAAGTACCCGACCTTGCGTTGAACGAGGTGATATGGAAATTTGTAAAAGGCGAAAATTCGGTAATGCCTGCCCCAAAACGCAGCGCATTTGTGATATTGGAAGAGAAAAAGAAGGATGATGATTGATGTGCGGATGTGCGAATGTGCAGATGAAAAAGAGAACAATCAATCGCCATAATTAGATCTCTTTAAAAAACTTTGTCATTGCGAGCGAAGCGCGGCAATCGCGAACTATACATGACCGCTATGCATAGTTCGCGATTGCTTCGTCGTTCCTCCTCGCAATGACAATGGGTAATCCAAAAACAAATTCCTAATTTCGAAAGTTTTACAACCAATACACAACCACCATGGCCGTATTAGAGAATGAGTTTTTGAAAGTAGCGATAAGCGCTAAAGGGGCGCAGCTAACTTCCGTTTACAATAAAGCAACGCAAACCGAACACCTGTGGCAGGCTGATCCAAATATTTGGCCCTGGCATGCCCCAAACCTCTTCCCTGTTGTGGGCGCGCTTATTAATGATGAGCTGCTGGTTGATGGTAAAACCTATCCCATGCAGCGGCACGGTTTTGCGCGGCAGTCGGAGTTTATTATATTGGAGTGCGATGAAGTTCACGCCGCGTTCTCCCTGCCAAATTCTGAAAAGACATCGCACGTATACCCTTACAAATTTGATTTCCAGGTTTTATATACGTTGATTGAGAATGCGCTCCGGGTAATCTATAAAATGATCAATCATGATAAAAAAACCATTTACTTTTCGGTAGGCGGTCACCCCGGTTTTAATGTCCCGTTTAATGCCGGAGAAAATTATGAGGACTATTATATTGAATTTGAAATCGCGGAAAAATTAGAAACACACAGCATTACACCAGAAGGCTTTTTTGGCGGCGAAACACACGAGGTACCGGCGTCGGGCAATAGGCTATATTTAACAAAGCACTTGTTTGATAATGATGCCCTTGTATTTAAAAACTTAAAATCGAGGGAAGTTTGCATAAAAAGCGATAAGCACGAACAATCTGTTTCGGTTGAATTTCCGCATTTTAATTACTTAGGAATATGGGCAAAAAGCGGCGCTGATTTTGTATGTATTGAACCCTGGCTGGGCTGCGCTGATACTGCCGGTAAACATGTTGACATCAGTGAAAAAGAAGACATTCAAAAATTAAAGCCGGGTCATGTTTTTGAGGCGGCTTTTTATATTGGTGTGTAACCGATCGCTTTATTATAGCACATAATAGATGAAATCTATAATAAAGTAAAGTTAAATACATTTTATCTATTTTTAATATTTTATACATAGAAGGCCGGCAAATAGTCGTATTAAATCACATTTTTAAAACATACAGGATGTTTGTTGGCGACAACACTAAAAGGGGCTAAAATCACATGATATAAATTAAATTTATAATTTTATATATTTCAATAAATAAAATCTATTTATAAAAGATATGACCTCCGATCCAACCAAACGATTTTCAGACAGGGTTGATAATTACGTAAAATATCGCCCCGGCTACCCTGCTGAAGTAATTACCTTTCTGGAAAAAGAATGTGATTTATCGGATGATTCAGCTATAGCAGATATTGGCTCGGGGACAGGGATTTTTACAAAGCTATTGCTTGATAAAGGTTACAAAGTTTACGCTGTTGAACCAAATGCAGATATGCAGCAAGCCGCCAAGGAATATGTTGGCGAGAACGAAAATTTCATCCCAATAGATGGCAGCGCCGAGGCAACTAACCTGCCATCTAACAGTATCGACCTTATCGTTTGTGCGCAGGCTTTTCATTGGTTTAACAACGAAAACGCAAAGGCCGAATTTAAAAGGGTATTAAGGGCTGATGGCAAAGTCGCTCTTATCTGGAATAACCGCCTGGCTGATGCCGACGATTTTTCAATAGCTTATGAAAGTCTTTTAAAACAGGATTCGATAGATTATAACAAGGTTAACCATCGCAATATAAATGATATTGATTTTAAAGCGTTTTTCCATAACGGTAAATATAAGGCGGTAAAATATCCCAATGTGCAAGTATTCGATGAGGAGGGCTTTTTAGGGCGAGCGTTTTCGTCTTCTTATGTCCCGGCTGAAGGCACGGAACCTGGGGAAAAATTCAGGGAAATATTGAAGGGTATTTTCGCCCGTTACAATAAAAATGGCAAGGTGAGTTTTCATTATCAAACGGAGATTTATCTCGGCAAGATTTAAGCCGAATTTTTTACTGCTGAAATTTTCCGCAACTCATCCTTTGCTTTTGAAAACCATTGGCGGTTAATCTTCTTTTCCATATTGCCGAGGTGCTGTTCCTCATTCAGCATGTCGGTAAAAATTTGCCAGGCATCTTCGTAACGTTCAGCCCGCATTAAAAAAAGTCCGTATTGATACCGGGGCTCAAAATAGGAATACCGGCCCTTCATTGCTTTAAACTCATTTTCGGCCTGCTCCATATCCCCTATATTTTCAAGCGACTGCGCATATAACATGTGCGCCTTTGAACGTGCAAACTGCGGCAGCTTATACAGTTTTTTGGCTAATGGGATCACTTCTTCATACTGCCCCTGCTCAAAATAAGCAACAATAAGCTGCATCATTACATGTTCATTTTCGGCAAATGCACCCGTCAGGCTGGCTTTATACAAGTCAATGGCTTTATCGGTTTGGTGGGCAGCCAGGTATGCATCCGCCAGTTTTACTTTATTGGCGAAGGTGTCGGTAAAACGCAATTCTTCTTCCAGCTTTTTAATATTCCCGCCGGGGTTAAGTACAGCGCCAACGTTAATGGTTGGTTTTATATTGCTCCTGAAACTGCTACGATTTGTAAGTACTTCGCTGTATAAATATATAATACTCCCTATAACCGGCAAAAAAGCAATCAGGAATATCCACCTGTTTAGTGTACCCCGGCGGTAGCTATGTATGCCGCAAAATATTTGCAGGCCAATGATGATATAATAGTAACTGCCGTAGGAAAACATAAATGTTTACAAAAAATAATTTTATAGGTATCAAAAATAAAAAAATAACCCGTTCATCTTTATGTTTTTAAATATAAAATCAATCGGCACTTAATATACAGGGGCAAGGCAACGTCACCCCCATTTGCTCCGTATCTTTATGGATTGATTTATATATAAGTTTATCATAATGATGACCTTTTCCCAATTAAAGAAAAACTTAAAAAACGACTTCACAAATTTAAAGCGGATAAAAGTTGCCTTATTGGGTGATACAGCAACACAACTTCTTTCAATCGCTTTAAGGGGTACGGGATTTGATATGGGATTTGACCTGCAAATGTGGGAAGCTCATTTTAATCAAATTGAGCGGCAAATTTTTGACCCGGCTTCGGAGTTTTACCAATTTAACCCGGAAGTGATCATACTTTTTCAATCCTCGCACAAACTTCTCGAAAAATACAATAAGCTAAACCTGGAAGAATACGGCGGTCTCGCCGAAAAGCGGCTGGAACAAATCCGTAGTTTGTGCGCTGCTACAAACGCTAAATCAAACGCAAAGATCATTTATTATAACTATCCCGAAATAGACGATATGATATTCGGTAGTTATGCCAATAAAACCCCTTCCTCATTTATTTTTCAAATCCGTAAGCTTAATTACGAATTGATGTTATATGCGGAAAAAAATTCGGGATTTTATATTTGCGACCTTTCTTCCATCCAAAACCAAACCGGCAAAGCAGCCCTTTTTCAGCCTTCCATGTATATAAATACAGAGATGGTTTTAGGTATCGATGTTTTGCCACTGATAGCTTTAAGAACGGCAGAACTTATCGGGGCTATGTATGGCAATATAAAAAAATGCCTTGTTTTTGATCTTGATAATACAATATGGGGTGGTGTAATCGGCGATGATGGATTGGAGAATATCCATTTAGGGTCGTTAGGCATCGGCAAAGCATTTACGGAGCTGCAATATTGGATCAAAAAATTAAAACACCGGGGTATTATATTGGCTGTATGCAGCAAAAACACCGAATCAGTTGCTAAAGAACCTTTTGAAAAGCATCCCGATATGGTGCTTCGTTTGGATGATATTGCCATTTTTGCGGCTAACTGGGATAATAAGGCTGACAATATTCGCCAAATCCAAAGCATCCTCAATATTGGCTTTGATTCGATGGTTTATTTAGATGACAACCCGTTTGAAAGAAACATGGTTAGGGAGCATATACCATCGCTCACCATTCCCGAATTACCGGAGGACCCTGCAGATTTCGTGGAATATTTATATGGTTTGAATTTATTTGAGACAGCATCGTTATCGAATGAAGATGCTGAAAGAACAAAACAATACAAAACAGCAGCCAAACGAGATATTGAACAGGAAAGACATGTTGATGAGGATGCTTTTTTAGAAAGCCTGGATATGGTTTCAGTAGTTGAACCATTTAACCGGTTTAATACCCCGCGGGTTGCCCAGCTCACACAGCGATCAAACCAGTTTAATTTAAGGACGATGAGGTATAGCGACGCCGATATTGAAAGGCTTGCTTCATCCTATGATCATTATAATTTCACATTTACGCTTAGGGATAAATTTGGTGATAATGGATTGATAAGTGTAGTGATTTTACATAAGGAAAACAGTGAAGCGCTGTTCATAGATACCTGGCTTATGAGCTGCAGGGTATTAAAACGCGGGATGGAAAACTTTGTATTAAATACAATCGCTTGTTTTGCAAAGGAACAGGGGTTCATCACATTAAAAGGAGAATATTTACCCACTGCAAAAAATGGGATCGTAAAAGATCATTACAGGGATCTTGGTTTCTGTGCAGGGGGCAACTTTTGGATATTAAACGTGGATACTTATAAACCTAAAAAAAACTATATCACCAAAGTTGATGAATGAGCATATAAATTATATCTGCCAGAGGATCGAAATTCTCAATCCAATGCATAGTAAGAAGCTCAAAAAGAACATGTTTTTTTTTGATAGCAGGTATGATGAATTGGCTGACGATTTTTTTGGAAAATATGTTCAAATTTTAGCTGTTGAAGGTAAAACACTTGATTATTCCATAGACTGCTACTTGCAAATGATAGCCGATGTAAATACGGAAACCCTTGAATTTTTACGCACAGGCAAATATACCAGCAGTACTTTTGATGAAGTAAATTGCCGTGTATATGCCCGGCCCGAAACGATGGAATATTATATGCATGGCTTGTTGCTGTCGCAGTTTTTATGGAAACACCATTATCAAATGTTCGATTATTTTACAACTACATTGCCCCGTTATGCTGAACCCGTAAAAAGTTACCTGGAGGTCGGGGTGGGTCATGGATTTTATCTTTCGAGGGCATTAGAAGTATTGGGTGACAAAGCAACGCTAACTGCAGTAGATATAAGTGAAACTTCCATTGAGTTAGCAAAGCGTTTTATAAACGATGGGCGCATCACCTATAATTTGAAGAATGTTTTTGATTTTAATAATGGTGAAAAGTATGATTTTATTACGCTTGGCGAGGTACTTGAACATGTTGAAGATCCTTTAAGCTTGTTAGTAAAATTAAATACGCTGCTTAGCGACAACGGCGTTCTTTTTTTCACCACGCCAACAAATGCACCGGCAATTGACCATATTTATCTTTTTAATAATGTTGAAGAAATACGGGATATTGTAAAATCAGCGGGCTTTAAAATAGCCTCGGAAATGTCCTTTTTATCGGAAGATGTTTCTGTTGAAAAGGCAGAGAAATATAAGGTGGCCGTTTTGTACGGGGCCTTCTTGAAGAAAGTATAACGATTGGTTTCAAATATGGAGTGTTCGAAATATCCAAAAACACCTTTTGTCATTCAGAATGCAGTGAAGAATCTTCTCCTGCATCCCATAAACGCGTGCTTTTTCGGAGCAGAAGATCCTTCGCTATCGTTCAGGATGACAATTGTTGCGGCTACCTTTCCTGTTTCGAATACCCCCGTTTCAAAATCCATCGTTATAAATAGTTATTACATTATAAATTAATCATGCAAAAAGCTGAAATATTAAAAGAGGTAAATGCTATTTTTATCGATATACTGGACAACGAAAGCATCGTATTAACCAATGAAACCACGGCCAATGATGTTGATGATTGGGACTCATTAAATCATATTCAATTAGTGGTAGCTATTGAAAAACAGTTTAAGATCAGGTTTACCTCGCGGGAAATTCAAGGCTGGAACAATGTAGGCGAAATGGTTAATTCTATAAGCTCAAAACTAAATCAGTAAACTATGAAATTTCATCATGTTGGCATTGCCTGTAAAAATATTGATGAAGAAATAGTGAATATTTCTAAGATCCATCAAATTATTGAACAAAGCCTGAAGGTGTTTGATAAGGAACAAAATGCAGAATTGGTTTTATTAACGATGGCAGATGGAACAAAATTAGAATTGATCTCCGGTAAGCAGGTGGAAACCTTTCTCAAAAAAAACATTACTTATTATCATTTATGTTTTGAAGCTGATGACATCAATATTGAAATAACCAGGCTTGTTAATGAAGGCGCTTTTTTAATTTCAGCGCCAAAACCGGCAGTGTTATTTAATAACCGCGAAGTTGCCTTTTTGAATGTCAGCTATGGAATGATTGAATTGCTAAACTCCAAATAAATACGCAAATGCTTTTTACCTCCGCCACATTCGTTCTTTTTTTTGCTGTATTTTTTCTTTTATACTGGTATATTTTTAGCGGGAACTTTAAGCTTCAAAACCTTTTAATTTTAGCAGGCAGCTATGTATTTTATGCCTGGTGGGATTGGCGGTTTCTTTTTTTACTGATAGGCAGTTCTTTATTAAACTACCTTCTTGGCATCGGGATAGCGAAAAGCAAAAATGAAAAGTACCGCAGTTTTTTAATTTGGATAGGTTTGATCCAGGGCCTGGGTAGCTTGGCGTTTTTTAAATATTTTAATTTCTTTATAACCTCACTTATAAGCGCTTTCCGGATTTTTAACATTCACCCGGATATTTATACGCTTAATATTATACTCCCACTGGGGATAAGCTTTTACACTTTTAAAACATTAAGTTATCTATTAGATATTAGGCATAGTAAAATTAAGCCAACCACTGATTGGGTGGTGTTTTTTTCATATGTAGCCTTTTTCCCATCGTTGATCTCCGGGCCAATCGACCGCCCCAAAACATTGATACCGCAATTAGAAAAGAAAAGAGTGTTTAACTATAGCCAGGCTTCGGATGGTATGCGTCAAATATTGTGGGGCTTATTTAAAAAAATCGTCATTGCCGATAATTGCGCGGCGCTTACGGCCCCTGCTTTTAGTCATTATAATACCTTGCCGGCAAGCTCTTTATTATTTGCAATTTTTCTTTTTACAATACAGGTTTATGCTGATTTTTCAGGGTACTCAGATATGGCAATCGGCCTTGCCAGCTTGCTTGGGTTTAGGATTACAAGGAATTTCAATTTTCCTTTTTTCTCACAAAGCATCCCTGATTTCTGGCGCAGGTGGCATATCTCCTTAACAAGCTGGTTAACAGATTACGTGTTTACACCCCTAAATATCTATTTCAGGGATTATGGGAAATTTGGGCTGATATTGGCAATTTTGATAAATTTTTTATTGATAGGTGTATGGCATGGGGCTAACTGGCCATTTGTAGTATTCGGCTTTCTGCATGGCTGTTTTTATATTCCTTCAATATTGCGCGGCGCCATCTACAAAAAGAAAAAAACTGATACTTCACCGTTGAAGATATTCATAAACATAGCCGGAACGTTTGTCCTGCTTATGTTCACTTTTGTTATTTTTCGTGCGGACAACTTATCCCAAGCTTTTGATTATTACCACAGGCTATTTTCACCTTCCATTTTTTACAGTTTTACCATAACCGAAAAAGTAAATACTATAGCAACACTGGCCGCCATAGCTATAATGTTAGCAGCAGAATGGCTGCAAAGGGATAAGCAGCATGCTTTACAAATTGATGCCATCAAAAAATTCCCGGTAAGGGCTTTGATCTATTTCAGCTTAATATTTATCATTCTTATGTTCAGCCCGCCAAAAATTGCGGACTTTATTTATTTTAAATTTTAGGCTGAAATGAAAAATCAAATAAACAAGTTCCTGCTTAAAGTTCTGTGGTTTGTTTTGCCGGTACTGGTTTTTTTTGAGGTTCTTTTTCGTTTAGGGTTTGCCCCGATAGTTACTGATTCAACGCTGTTTGATATTAAAATGCTGACGGTTCAAAAGCGTCATATTAAAAATATAAAACTTTTATCAATGGGTTCGTCCATAAACTTATATGAGCTTGATTCAAAAATAATGGTGCAAAATTTTAATATGCCCTATTATAATTTTGCGTCCTGGAGCCTGCAGATGGCCGATATGAAAAGGTTATTAACCGATTTGGTAAAAACCAATAATCCAAAATATGTTATTATATGCTCCTCATTTCCTGATTTTATCTCACCTCCAAATAATTCGTACCTAAATTATATAAACACCAATACCTTCGTAAAAAATGACCTCCCTGAATTATTTTACTTTAAAAATTACTACTCTATCCATCAACTCGTCTGGAGGAAATTCCATACGTATAAGCTGGTGATTGATGATTGGGGCGGGGCCTCGCTAAGCGCTAAAAATATAAACAAGAATAAGTGGGACGAGCATGATATATTTCCTACAAAATATACACGGGAGAATTATGAGGCATTGGACTCGTTAAGCGCTTTTCTTAATATAGAAAACGTCAAATTTATATTTGTGCAAGTCCCTATAAAAAAATCGTATACCAATACAGATAAATCCAAACAAATTATTCAATCGCATTTTGATAAGTGCAAATCGATTGTTGAGAGTAATAATGGTATCTATTTAAATTACTACAATACAGCCATTTTTACAGACAGCTTGTTTATTGATCAATACCATTTGCACAGTGCCGGGGCAGTAATATTAACTAAAGAAATTGTTAGCGATTTGAAGAAAATTAATTTAATCAAATAAATTGATCGTCTTATTAATCCTATAGGTTGGGGCATTAATATTAATGAAATTGCTGTTACAGATTATTTGACTGCTCATTTTCTAATATCTCGCTTATGTCTTTAAAATTGATAGGTAGATGTTTAGTTGCTATATTCCAAATTATCTCATAATCTATCCCGAAATATTCGTGACTAATACGATTTCTTAAACGATACATCTCTTTCCACGGCACCTGAGGGTATTTTGACTTTACAGTTTCAGATAAATTTTTAGAAGCTTCACCAATAATTTCAAAATTGCGCACTACGGCATCAACCGTTTTGTAGTCCCGTTTAAAGTCCTGAAAATCCAGTCCGGTTATGTATTCCTGAACTCTTTGCATTGAAAGTACAATGTCTTCAAGATAAAGAATGTGGTCTCTTTCTTCGGGTTTCAAATGTATTTTACCTGGTTAAGAATTGATTCTTTAATACGTTCTTTTAAAGCGTTTTTTGTTATCAAATCTACATTTATCCCTAATGATTGTTCTAAAAAGCTTTCTAAAGTAAAAAAAGCCCAGCCCACAGGTTGCGAAAACTCAACCACGAGATCTAAATCGCTGCTATCTGTTTGCTGTCCGCTTGCATACGATCCGAAATAACCAATTTTGCTTACATGAAATTTGTCAGCGAGAACAGGTTTAATTTCTTTCAGTTTAGTTTCTATATCAGACGTTGATAACATGTTTGCAAATTAATAATTTTTAATAGCATTAAGAATTTGTGTTTTTAATCATTCCTTCACCACCTCATTTAAAACAGGATGATCTATAGTACTGATTGTTGTATGGTCACCTTTTAATTCATCAAACACAACAATTTCGTTAAGACCATTATTAAGCCATGATGCCGGTATGTACAAAGTTTGCTGAGGGCCTATTTGCCAGTATTTACCAAGGTTATGCCCGTTCAAAAAAACAAATCCTTTTCCAAAACCGCGCATATCCAGGTAGGTATCACCAGTTGTATTTAAGAAAAACGTGCCTTTGTAAAATGCAGGGATATTTGGCGGATAAACTATGGCATGCCATCCCGGCGGTTTCGAAAGTTTGGTAGTGATGTACTTATTTATCCCGTCCAGGTTGCTGAAAGGGAATTTATACATTTTCCAGCTGGTGAGCTCAACCCCATTTAATGTTACTGTTTCAGTAATACCCTGGCGGTTATCAGTTAAATAAGGCCCGTAATTTATGCGGCCGTTATTTTCAACCAAAATATCCAAAATTGCATTGGCTTCTGTGCTATTGATCTGTAAAGAATCCTGCCCAAGCCTTCTGTCCAATACGCTTATGCGTTTTCCGTCTAAATAAACTGTAGCAAAATCACGCATTTGTTTAATTTTTAACAGGCCGGTAACAGCATTTTTTAAGGTTGTACGGTATAGAACAAAGCCGTAGCCCTGGTTTAAATCTTCAAAACATAAGGGGTGTTCGGCAATTACAGGTTTGCCGAGGTTCCAGAATAAGGTGGAATGGTCAGGTAATTCAATATTCGGAACGGCAATTGCCGGGTTTTTCTTAGGTACAGGCGGTAATTTTTCACCGGCAGCCAAATGTTTTTCAATCACGTCCCGGAATTTATAAAACTTAGCTGTCGGGTTACCCGCTTCGTCAAGCGGCGCATCATAATCATAACTTGAAGTTTGCGGCGAATAAGGCTCGCGCTTGCTCATATTGGCGCCATTCATAAAACCGCGTGTAGTCCCGCCATGAAACATATATAGGTTAATCGATATTCCGGCGGATAAAACTTCATCAAGCTTCTTTGCATCATCGTCGGCATTGCTTCCCTGGTGCGGGCTTCCCCAGCTATCAAACCAACCGGGGTACCATTCTGCTATATAATATGGCCCCTTGCCGTCGTGGTACTTATTGATGAGCGCTTTTACCTGCTTCGGATCATCCAACCCATTAACCGCTGGTAAATAACCCGGCAAATATCCCTTTGGCATTTGCGAAGGGCCATCGCAGGTAAACAGCACCCCGTCAAAGCCGCCCTCCTGGAATATTTTGCGGTTAATATCCAGGTACTCTTTATCATCGCTGTATGAGCCGTATTCGTTTTCAATCTGCACCATTAAAATGTTGCCGCCATTGGTTACCAGCAGCGGCGAAAGCTGCTTGCCCAACTGCATAATATAATCATGATAATACTTTAAAAACTTAGGGTCTTTGCTGCGTACTTTTAAAGTTTTATCCTTAAGCAGCCACCAGGGATAACCACCAAACTCCCACTCGGCGCAGGCATAAGGGCTTGGGCGTAAAATAACCCATAAGCCTTCTTCTTTGGCTATGCGTACAAATTCGGCAATGTCATTATTCCCGGTAAAATCATATTTACCTTCTTCGGGCTCCTGGGCGTTCCAAAACACGTAAGTACCAATAGTGTTTAAACCCATTGCCTTTGCCATTTTCATCCGCTCACGCCAATAGGCCCGGGGGATGCGGGTACAGTGCATTTCGCCGGAGATCAGTTGCAAAGGCTTTCCATCCAGCAAAAAAGTGGAATCGCCAAGGGCAAAAGTATGGGTGGCTTTTTGGGCGGTGCAGAGGTTGGCGAGGATGGTTAGGATAAAGAGAATTATGGATGATTTTTTCATGCTTCTCATACAGCGTCTTATATATTAATTATTGTCTAAAAAATCTTTTAGCCTTTCGTAATCTTTTAGCCTTTTCTGGGTAATAATAGGAATACGATCAACTACTTCCTTTCCGAAAATTGCTTCAGTAAATAATCCCATATGCATCATATCAAAAATTCTGCATAAATAGAATGCGGCTAATTTAATCAAGTAAACTTAAAAATAACTCATAAAAACAGATCACGTCAACAATTAAACAAAATAGTTAAATTTAGCCATGTTTAAAGGGATTTTAAAAAATGCTGATGAAATAACGGATTTTATTATTGAATTTGCCATTGATCCAGTAGACGAGGAACTTATTAGGGAATATTTTGATGGATGTAAGGCAATCTTAAAATCTATTAAAGTCTCAAACCTTGTGGAAGGAGACATGAACCAAAATATCAGAAACGTAAAAAGGGAAAAAAGCTACGAAAAGCTCCCTCTTAAAACCATGCCGCCTCTAATAGTTGAAAATGGCATAGTAAAAGATGGAAATCATAGATTACGGATAGCAAAAAGAAATAAGTTGGAAGAAATAAGTATTTATGATATAGTAGTAATAGAAACATGAAGCAATACGAAGCAGTTATAAAAACAATAGAAAATCTTGGAGGGGTTGCTACACTCGGACAATTAAATCAGGAAGTATTTAATATCAAGAATTGTACTTGGGAAACCAAGACACCTTTTGCGAGCATCCGAAGAATAGTTCAGCTTAGGCCTGAAATATATAAAATAAGACCGGGTTTGTATGGACTTATCAGGATGAAAAAGCAAAATGAAGGCAAAGGTATATTCGAAGAAACAAAAAACAATAAAAACACTAAAGAAATAGTTGAGTTCAATCACAATTATTATCAAGGGATTCTACTTCAATTAGGTAGCTTAAAACAGTTGGAGACATTTATACCTAATCAGGATAAAAACAAAAAGTTTCTAAATCAAACATTAGGAAATTTCAGAACGCTTCAAGTAATACCGCAATTTTCCTATCCAAATATTGTTCAAAGAAGTTCTACAATTGATGTTATTTGGTTTAATGACAGAGGATTACCTCATTCATTTTTTGAGGTCGAGCATTCAACGGACATTCAAAATTCACTTTTGAAATTCAATGATCTTCAGGATTTTTATGTAAGAATGGTTATTGTGGCTGATAAAGTCAGAAAAGAAGAGTATGAAAATAAAATTAAATATTCATCCTTTAAAGAAATTCAAAAAAGGGTTAGTTTTTTGGACTACGAGGGTTTAAATAAACAATATGAAAGTATAATTGAACAGCAAAAATTCAATTTTATTTTATGAATTTATCAACTAATAGGCGAGGAAATAAATTTGCTTAATGACAGAATTGAAAATTCCTATTCGAGTAGCAGCATTAAGCATTGATGGAAATAAAAAATCCGGAAATAAAATTTGCGATCTTCCCATTCCGGATGGGTTATTTAACAATGAAATCCCAATTGACTGTGGTAAGTCAATGTTGCGACGCTTTCAGGTTGAAGGTCAAAAAATGAACGGTGAAGGGGTGTTTGACAGATTACTGCTTACCTATTAATTTTATAGTCCCGTTTGAAATGTTGAAAATCCAATCCGGTAGTTTATTAAAACGGGCAAACCGCCCTATTCCTTATCCTTTTTCTCAAAGTTTTTACCGAGCATTATGCTCATGGCAGCCACACCTGCAAAAAATAGTACCCAGGTAAGGGGTTGTGCAGTGCTGATACTGCCTTTAATAAACAGCAGGAAGCCTATGATGAGGTTGAGCAGCCCCCATAAAACATTGGTTGTCGGGGAAGACAAGCCCTGACCCGGCGGCTTAGCAAAAGGTGTCGGGAACTTATCACCTGACACACCATAAATAAAATGCGGCACAAAATTGGCAAGGAACGCCCCCGCAAAAAAATCGGCTATGTAGTTATACCATTCCATATATTGAGATTTATTTGAGTGAGCCGAAATTAGGGAATTAATGATTATTATTTCTCACCCATGACATATTTGCCCAATTGTCATTGCGAGCGCAGCGTGGCAATCGCGAACTTTGCATGACTGCCCTGTATAGTTTGCGATTGCTTCGCTCGTTCCTCGCTCGCAATGACAAGGCTTTTTAATACGTCATTTCTCCTTCAGAATTTTCGAATTTTAGCTTGCAACGCCGGTGGTGATAAATCCGAAATCATTCCACTTTCCTGAAATCATACGGGTTATACTCCACAAAATCAGCCGCCTTAACACGCACGCCGGTTACTTTGCCGTTTTGTACCGTAAAAGGAAAAACAGTTTTGCCAAAAATAGGGTCGCTGAACGTTGCATAAAAGCGGTTGCCGCCGAGGGCTTGTAAATGGGCATACATGCGCGGATGGTGCTCAAAGCGCACTTCAAGGTCGTTCGCTTCTCCCTGGATAATGGTCAGGCTGCCATACAGGTCGTTAACATACTTACCGGTGTATTCGGTTAATGGCAATGCTGTGGTGTGGTTTAAAGCTACAGTATCGCGCAGGCGTTTATCGGCGGCATTATCTATAGTAGCACTTGCTTTATAATTTTCAAGGTAAACATCACTGTAGTTACGATAGGGCTTTTTAAAATATGCATCCATTATTTCCCATCTCAGGGCGTTGTAAAATTCATTTTGGTCGGTATTGGTAAGTATGATAATCCCAAGGTGGTCTTGCGGCACCAGCGTCACGGACGATAAATAACCACTTACACCGCCATCGTGCATCACCAGGCGGCGACCGTCGTAATCCTGTATAAACCAGCCGAGCCCATAAAGCTCATAATTATTTTCGCCATCCAAATGATGGATGCTGCCAACAATATCCTGTGCCTCGCGGGTAGCTTTAATGGCCGCCAACGGGATCACCTGCCGTTGGCCAACCTTACCATCGTTAAGCAAAGCCAGCACCCACTTGCTCATATCATTTATTGATGAGCAGATAGCCCCTGCGGGCGCAAGCCCATCTAACTGTGCGTAAGGGATTGGCGATAAGCGCTCGTCGATAAGGGTATGCGGTACGGTACGGTTTAGTGATTTGGGCATATCGGCTGTAAGGGCAAGTGTATTGGTCATGCCGAGCGGGGCAAAAATATTTTCTTTAATAAATACCTCCCAGGGTTTGCCGGTAACAACCGGGATGATTTGCCCGGCGGTTAAAAATGCAGCATTGGTATAGCCCCATTTGGTGCGGAACGGATAGGTTGCTTTAACCATGCCCAACCGCTCAATAACATCACTGCGTGTAAGATTGGTATTATAAAAAGTAAAATCCCCCTGGAAAGTCTGTAAACCCAAGCGGTGACAAAGCAAATCGCGCACGGTGGCCATTTCCCCGGCAGGCCGGTTATCCAACTTAAATTGGGGAAGGTATTTGGTTACTTTATCGTCAAGCGAAAGTTTATTTTGTGCCTGCAGCATGGCAAGGGCGGTAGCGGTAAAAGCTTTGGTATTGCTGCCAATCATAAACAAGGTATTTATATCCACTTTTGCGGCCAGGCCCAGTTCCTTGATGCCATAGGCGTTCATTAATATAACTTTATTATCCTTAATAATACAAACGGCAGCGCCGGGTATGCGCCAGTTGGTCATGGCGCGGTTTATATAATAGTCGATGCTGTCCTTTATAAATTTACTCCTGTCAATGTGTTGCGCCTGGCTTACAAATGCACTTATTAAGATGATGATAATAACGGGAAGTATTTTTTTCATTACAGGAATTTATTACAAACTTTAAAGTGCTAATTTAACGCAAAATTTACAGGCTGATTATTTATTTACACACATAAGCGACAAATTGATGAATTTTAAATTTTACAGAACAGGGCTAATGTCCCTGGCTTTTTTCCTGTTGTTGTTTTCACAGCAGGCAGTAAACGCCCAGCGCGGCGGAAGAACGCATTGGGCAGCAGATGGTTACCAATATTACCGGGTACAGGGCGGACAATTGGTAGAACTGGATACCCGCGACTCTGCCAAAAAAACCATATTGGTTACGAAAGACATGCTTACGCCGCCGGGGCAGCCGGCTTTAGGGGTAGAAAACTTTTATCTGTCTGATGATGGGCAGAAGCTCCTGATTTTCACCAACAGCAAGAGGGTATGGCGATACAATACCCGCGGCGATTATTGGGTGTATGATATGGCCGCCAAAACCCTTAAGCAACTTGGCAAAGACCTGCCTGTGTCGTCATTGATGTTCGCAAAGCTATCGCCCGATGGTACAAAGGCCGGGTATGTTAGTGGCCATAATGTCTATGCAGAAGACCTGGCAACCGGTACGGTAAAGCAATTAACTTTTGATGGCACTAAAAAGCTGATTAACGGCACTTTCGATTGGGTTTACGAAGAAGAATTTGATGACCGGGACGGTTTCCGCTGGTCGCCGGATAGCCGGGCCATCGCCTACTGGCAGATTGACGCCAGCAAAATAAAGAACTACCTGATGCTGAATACTACCGACTCTATTTATCCCTTCGTTGTGCCGGTAGAATACCCGGTTGCAGGCGAGGACCCAAGCTCATGCAAACTGGGTGTTGTAGATGTCACCAGCGCTAAAACTACCTGGATGGATGTGCCGGGCGACCCCGTACAGCATTATATCCCGCGTATGGAATGGGCTGGAAATTCAAACCAGCTTATTTTACAGCAATTGAACCGTGCGCAAAACGATAGCAAAATATTTATCGCCAATGTATCCAACGGTACAACAGCTTTGCTGCATGATGAGGTGGCGAAGGCATGGATAGATGCCGGGGATGGCCGTGACCCTATTGGCTGGAACTGGGTTGACAAAGGGAAAGCCTTTCTTTGGCTGAGTGAGAAAGATGGCTGGCGGCACATGTATAAAATAGACAGGGATGGCAAAGAAACATTGCTCACACAAGGAAATTATGACGTGATTGACCTTAACCTTATTGATGAAGCAAATGGTTATATCTATTTTATAGCTTCGCCGGATAATGCCACTCAAAGGTACCTCTATCGCATAAAGATAAAAGGCGGCAAAGCCGAGCGTGTAACCCCTGCCGATGAACAGGGAACAAACGGCTATGAAATATCGCCAAACGGGAAGATCGGACTGCATAACTTCTCCAACATTTATACGCCCTATCAAAGTGAGGTGATCAGCCTGCCTGATCATAAACACATCAGCGGACGGGTGATTAAATTAAACACAGATGCCAAAAACAAACCTGAATTTTTTAAAGTAAAAACAGTTGATGGTATTGAAATGGACGGATGGATGGTGAAACCAACCAATTTTGATCCTGCCAAAAAATATCCTATAGTATTTTATGTGTATAGTGAACCTGCCGCAACAACAGTAAATGATGCTTACGGCAATGGTCGCAATGGTGAATATGTCGGCAATATGGCTGATGACGGGTATATTTATGTATCGTTAGATAACCGTGGAACTCCTGCCCCCAAAGGCGCCGAATGGCGTAAATCAATCTATAAAAATGTCGGCATAGTAAATATTGAGGACCAGGCGATGGGTGCAAAAGAGGTATTAAAATGGCCCTTTGTAGATTCAAGCCGTGTGGCAGTTTGGGGCTGGAGCGGCGGCGGCTCATGTACCCTAAACCTGATGTTCCAGCATCCGGAAATTTATAAAACAGGCATATCAGTAGCAGCCGTTGGATGGGAACTGAGTTATGATAACGTTTACCAGGAACGCTATATGGGCGTACCCATTGATGACGCAAGCCGGGAAGTGTTTATAAAAGGTTCGCCTGTTACTTATGCCAAAAATTTGCGCGGCAATTTACTGTACGTGCATGGTACAGGCGATGATAATGTGCATTACCGTAACGCCGAGTTGCTTATCAACGAGCTGGTAAAATATAACAGGCAGTTCCAGCTGATGTCGTTCCCTAACCGTACGCATGGCATATTTGAAGGGCCGGGCACTACCCAGTTTTTGCGTACGCTGTATACCAATTATTTAA